>OQVQ01000858.1_pt1 | contig 13235 bp, 14 predicted proteins | sample 1691491 | NCBI WGS metagenome assembly OQVQ01 (sample SAMN03418252, study PRJEB22391) | human gut metagenome | biome: human-gut; feature: organic feature; material: feces | host: Homo sapiens | place: Tanzania | collected 2013-01
ATTATATAATAGGTACGCGCGAGGAATTTCTATTTTGTTTACAAAAGACTAGCTGTGGTGTGTTCCCTTTTGCTTTACTTCTAACTTATAGGTTATCAGTTATAATGTTTGATATTGGAATTATATCTTTAATACTTTTATATAGCAACTTTCTACAAAAATCTATAGTAAATGTTGCATGGATACTTTACTATTTATTAAGCTAATACTATACTAAAGTATTACTCAACACTTTAGTATTTGTTTGATACAACAAATGCTATAGAAAAGCATCAACAAATAGCAACCTTTTGCACCAAACTTGGTATAGATTATTATATAATACTATATATAATAAATAGAATATAATATAATATAATATAATAAAAAGTATAATAATAGAAGTAATAATAAAAAAATATTATATATAGAATATAATATAATAAAATAAGAAAAGATCTGAAGTTATCAAATATTTTATGATTATTTAACATAAAGTTTCATAAATAGTTAGATTCCTTGGTTAAAGTATTAGTTTAAGATATATTGTTAAATATCTTCGTTTAATATCTCCTTGTAGGTAGATATGCTCAAATATTAGAGTAGTATTATCATAGTATAAGAATATTTGTCTCATCTGATTGGGAATTTTATTATCACATATTAAGAAAAAAAAGTAGCTAGCCTGTGAAGGTTAGCTATTATTGTTTCCTATAAGGAATAGTGTCAACGCTATCCAGAAAGATATACCTATTATAATATAGATAGTCTTTCTGGATGGCTTACCAATTAGAGCACTGTATAGCATTGCTTTAGAATGCTGGCAGTAGCTGTTGCAAAGAGTACTGCAAATACTATAGTCATAACTTATACCTTTAAGAATTTATACCAAGTAGAGTATCCACTATACTTAATAAACTCTCTAAGGGTAATATTATTGTAGCACCATGTAATTAATACTATATTGACTAACCCAAGGATTAACCAAGAGATAGAAATCTCTGTACATAATAGTATTGTTGTGAGTATTGCTATAATGTATAAAACTAATGCTTTCATATTTCTAAAGATTATAGGCTGCAAGGTTTCCCAAGCAGCCTTTGTTTATTTCAATGTATTATGCTCTCTAAATTCCTCAATGGTAATCCTCATCTCTTTACCAAAGACTCTTATGGTCTTGAACTTCTGAGTAAATTTACCATCATTAAAGATAGGTTGGTCAAAGGCTATTTCACCATTAACTATCATCTCATTGAAATGGGCATGCCTTTCTCTAAGATACATTTGATGTACTCTCTTACTTGTTGAGTAGTTATCTGAACTACAAATAGCTGCTCTATTTATTCTCTTTCTCATAGTTGTAATAATTAAAAAGGAGAGTATTGCCACTCTCCTTGGTTATTAATTATGCTGTCAACTCATCTAAATTTACATCTTCCCAATTACCTTCTTCTGCTACGAAGAATTGGTTTTTATCAGGACTCTTAGTGTGATTGACAATGTTTAAAGAAATCTCAAGCATAGCAAGTGCTATGTTAAAGATAATGTTATTTATTCTGTTCATATCATTTTATTTAAAGGGTTAAAGAAAAAGGGAAGAGTTTCCTCTTCCCACATTATTACAAGTCAAGGTCAACATCTTGTGCATTTCTGCCAATCTTCTTTGGGTCACCTGGTTTATACAATGTATAACCTGTTTTGCCCTCATTGTTTTCCCACTCACATACCTCCAACTCATTCTTCTGGGCAGCAATTTGCTGTGGTGTTAACTCGCCAGTCTTTCTGCCAAAGGATACCAACGTTACTGTATTGCCCATGGTAAATTTACAAGCAGTGAAGATCTCACCAGTCTCCTTGTTGGTAAACTCTGCAACCTGCATCTTACCATGCTCCTTTGCAAAAGCAAGAAGTGCAAAACTGTTCTTGATTACTCCATTCTCAAGCTGTGCCATAGATAGTTGCCTCCTAGCAGGACTTCTTAGTGCTAGGCATTGATTCCTCAGGTGCTTTCCCTAGAGGCATGTATGCAAATGGTTATCTGCTGTAGAACTAATCAGCAAATGGAAGGTTACTATGCTTCACCCTCAACCATTAGGATTGCAAATACCCCAGGGGGTATATCCCAATCCAAATTATGGTGGGGGTGGTGTGTGGTATTATCTTCACCTTTTATACACACATTATAAATTTCCTAAATTTACCTTTTTTATTTACACTTTTCTTTCATAAAGTTTTGATACTTAGAGAAATAATGTTATTTTTGCACAAAGGTCTAAACTTAAAATGGATGGAAATATGAAAGGATTGGAGAAATACATAGCAAAGCATGGAAGACATCTTACAGAACAATTGGCTATGGATGCATTAGAGTGCAGATGGGATATACCAGAAGTAGTTAAAGCTACTGAGAGTAGAGTATATTATAATGTATCAGAAGCTACTCTGGGAGATATAGTACTTATGGTTAATCATTTCAATAGTCGCTTTATTGATGCTAATAAATATGATTGTGTTAAATGGGCATTAAGTAAGGTAGAAGATGTTAATACCAATGGCTATGCTTTTGAGATCCTTATTGAGAACTATAACGACATTGATTTAAGAAAGTATATATAAATAAAAAAGGAGACCTCACAGTCTCCTCTTTCAAACGTAAACTTTTCAAATTATGAAAAGAAATTATTAATTCACGCCTCCTAACTTATTAGCCCACTTCTCTGTAAAAAAATCAAAGTAGGATGTATTAGGTGCAATCTTCCTATGTACTACAGCCCAGATAATACTAGGAATACCTATTATAATAAGGTATAGTGGACCTAGTATTAAACTCTGTCTTGTATGTCCCCATTCATGTCTTATAGTAATGTCTGTAGCTATAGGAGATAAGAATATATGTTTTCCTAGTGTTACACTACCAAAAGATTCTTTTTTGATAAATACTATTGCCCCTTGGAATGAACATGTATCTAATATCTCATCTTTATACTTAAGATACCAATAATATATGAAGGCTGCTATTACTTGTGGTAACTGCCAAAAGAATTTTAGTATTTCTAACATAATCTCTTCTACTTAATGGTTATTGTAATATTTTCTCCTTTCTTATAGGCAGAGTGCATCTTACCATAAAGCTGTAAGAAGTAGTCCTTTGACTTAGTAACCTTACCTACAACATCATTCTTTCCAACTAAGATACAGCCTTCAGTATCTGTTGCTGTATTACCAGGGTGAATAAGTACTCCAGCATAACCAGGCACATTCTCCAATCTTGGTATTCTTGCACCATTGCAGTTCTTCACATACCACTCCTTGGAACTATATTTAGGGCTTACTATATCCATTCTTATATTATATATACCTGAGGGAATTGCTGTTATAGCAGCTTTCTTTATTACTTTTATTTTCTCAATGGGCATAGTACTTGTTAAACCTCTATCCTTATCCTCCAAGGTATTGCAAAAGAAAACACCATCAACAAACAATTTGCCTATGGTGTAGCCTTCCTTCTTCCATTTCCTATCTACTATCAACTTCATAATTCAACATTTAATGATTTATGATGCAAAGATACTAAGAGCTAGGATAGAAAAATATTACTTAAGAATGGCTCTTAGGTCAGTATAACTGTGAATGTTAGGTTCTTGTTATTCATATAATGTTGTAATATCTTTGCAGTAGTAAATAAAAGTAGTAGGATAGATGAAAAGGTATCTTTATATTAGTATTGCTCTATTAAGCATAGCCTTTGTTAACATTGCTATCATTATTGGTATTCTTCTTAACCAAAGAAGTAAGACTGAAAAGAAGTGGAAGGAGGCTATAGGGAATGCTAAAGCATATAGTGAGTTATTCAGTAACTCAGAAAATAAGAGTAGAGCCTTCAAGTTAACCATAGAGCAGTTGAAAGACTCTAATGATTCTATCTTCCAAGAGTTGAATGAGGCTAGAAAGGAATTAAAGATTAAGGACTCCAAGCTCAAGAGTCTTCAGTATATTTCCTCTAGTTTCTCAAAGGGTGATACAATTACTTTGAGAGATACAATTTTTAAAGACTCTCATATAAATATTGACACACTACTCTCTGATGACTGGTATTCAGTAAAAGTTGAACTTAAATACCCATCAACTGTTACTGTAAAACCGATCTTTAAGAGTATTAAATATATTGTAGTATCTGCAAAGAAGGAGACTGTTAATCCTCCTAAGAGGTTCTTCCTTTTTAGATGGTTTCAAAAAAAGCAAATTAGGTTGAATGTGGAGGTGGTAGAGAAGAGCCCTTATGTGCAGAATCAGGATAACAGATTTGTTGAGATTGTTAGGTAAAAGATGATTTTTGTTTTTAGGTTTTGAATTTTGTTTTTCTCCCTCTGTCAGCGGACAGGGGGAGTTTTTTTTATTTATCTTCTTCATCTATATAAATGTTATTAATAGTATCCATTTGTTCACCTATACATTTATCAATTAACTTAGCATAATGAGTAGTCATTCTAGTATTAGTATGACCTAGCATCTTAGATACTACTTCTAATGATATGTTGTTTGCTAAGGTAACAGTACTTGCAAATGTATGTCTTGATGTATGAAAGGTGATGTGTTTATCTATGTTACAGAGTATAGCAATATCCTTAAGATACTTATTAATATCTGCTGCATCTTGTATAGGTATTAGTTTGTCTCCACCTTTATACTTTTCAAGTATCATTTTAGCCATAGGAAGAAGAGGTATTCTAGATAGAACACCAGTCTTTACTCTTTTCTTCTTTATCCAAATTCTTCCTTCATCATCTTTCTCAAAATGTTCTTGTTTTAGTGTTTTTATATCTATGTAAGATAAACCTGTAAAACAACCAAAGAGAAAGAAATCTCTTGCCTTTTCAAATCTAGAAATAGGTGTATCAAAGTTAATGATTTTCCTCAGTTCTTCTTCATTAAGAAAATCTATGTCTACATGTTCTCTTTCTACTTTATAACTTGCTATCATATTATATTTAACATAATTATTTAAAACTGCCTTGTTTAAGATAGCCTTTAGGTACTTTAGATGCTTGACACAAGTATTTTGAGACATACCTTTATCTACTAAGAGAAATGTATGGAAGGATTGTATGAAACCTATGTTTACTTCAGTAAGAAGAACATCATTTCTTTTATATTCCTCTTCTATAAACTCTGACAGTAATCTTCTACTATATTCAAAGCAATAAAAGGTATCAGAAGCAACACTGATTCCTATGAGTTTTTTCTTCTCATCATTATGTTCTGAAATTACTTGCATAAGTGTTTTGTCTTTTAGACTTTCCACCTTATTTAATATAGCATCTTTCAATATACGTACAGTTATCATATAACCTCTCTTCATCAGTTCAACCTCCTTCTCATAGATTTTGTTTCTGAACTCTATGAGAAAAGAATTAATTAATTGAGCTTCTGGAGTGCTGCCTTTCACTAACTGCTTCTGTTTATTCCATTCAGAAGGCTTGGCAAACTTTCCTGTACTAAAATAGATACGATCTCCATTATAGGAGATAGAGACTTCAATGGGAGAAAGTCCCTTCTTGTTTTTCTTGCTCTCTCTAAGGGAGAAGTAAACCATAGTGCAATGATTTTCCATTTGTTTACTTTAAATTTAGAGTAAGTTCAGTAAATCAATGACTTATGTGAAATTGCAGCCCATTTTATAATTTAAGCTTTTCGGCTGCAAATGGGCTGCATTTTTATATGAAAAGCGAGTAATTCATATATGCATATTTAGATAATGTGTGTACCCTTTAGAGAATAAAAAATCCCTGCAACTATATAGTCGCAGGGATATTATTATACTGGTTAATTTGTATCTCTAAGAAATTACTTCTTGTTGAGAGCCAAATCAACAGCAACAGCGATAGCTACAGAAGCACCTACCATTGGGTTGTTACCCATACCGAGGAAGCCCATCATCTCTACGTGAGCAGGAACTGAAGAAGAACCTGCGAACTGAGCGTCAGAGTGCATACGACCGAGAGTGTCGGTCATACCATAAGAAGCAGGACCTGCAGCCATGTTGTCTGGGTGAAGTGTACGACCTGTACCACCACCAGAAGCTACAGAGAAGTATGGCTTACCAGCCAATACACGCTCCTTCTTGTATGTACCAGCTACTGGGTGCTGGAAACGAGTAGGGTTGGTAGAGTTACCTGTGATAGATACGTCTACATCCTCGCTCCAGTTGATTGCTACACCCTCGCGAACGTCGTCAGCACCGTAGCAGTTAACCTTAGCACGTGGACCGTCGCTATAAGCGATGCGGTTTACAACCTTCAATTCACCTGTGTAGTAGTCGAACTTTGTTTGTACGTATGTGAAACCATTGATACGGCTGATGATCTGAGCAGCATCCTTACCAAGACCATTCAAGATAACGCGCAATGGGTTCTTACGAACCTTGTTTGCCATCTCTGCAATCTTAATAGCACCCTCAGCAGCAGCGAATGACTCGTGACCAGCCAAGAACGCGAAGCACTGAGTCTCTTCACGAAGAAGGCGAGCTGCCAAGTTACCATGACCAAGACCTACCTTACGGTCGTCTGCTACAGAACCAGGGATGCAGAAGCTCTGCAAACCGATACCGATAGCCTCAGCTGCATCAGCAGCGTTCTTAACACCCTTCTTGATAGCGATAGCGGCACCACAAACGTATGCCCACTTTGCATTCTCGAAGCAGATGCGCTGTGTTTCCTCACACATAAGATAAGGATCTACACCAACGCTCTCGCAAATTTCATTAGCCTCTTCGATACTGTTGATACCGTTTTCTTTGAGTGCGGCGAGGACTTGGTCCATACGACGCTCCTGGCTTTCAAAACTAACTTTTCTTATCATAGTGCTTATCCTTATTCTTTACGTGGGTCAATACTCTTAACAACACCCTGCTCAGCTGTAGTGCGACCGTAGCGTCCAGTAAACTTCTGAACAGCCTCGTTAGCATCCATACCAGCCTTGATAGCTTCCATCATCTTGCCAAGGTGTACATACTCGTAACCGCAAACCTGGCTATCCTTATCGAGGAACATCTTTGTGATGTAACCCTCTGTGAGCTCGAGGTAGCGTGTTCCCTTTGCAACTGTACCATAGAGAGTACCAGTCTGTGAACGGAGACCCTTACCAAGGTCCTCAAGACCAGCACCGATAACAAGACCGCCCTCTGAGAAAGCGCTCTGGCTACGTCCGTAAACAATCTGGAGGAACAACTCGCGCATTGCTGTGTTGATAGCATCGCAAACGAGGTCAGTGTTCAATGCTTCGAGGATGGTCTTGCCAGGAAGAATCTCAGATGCCATAGCTGCAGAGTGAGTCATACCTGTACAACCAATTGTCTCAACGAGACACTCCTGGATAACACCTTCCTTGATGTTCAAAGAAAGCTTGCAAGCACCCTGCTGAGGAGCACACCAACCCACACCGTGAGTATAACCAGAGATATCCTTTATCTCCTTAGCTTGAATCCACTTTCCTTCCTCAGGAATTGGAGCAGGTCCGTGGTTAGGACCCTTTGCAACAACGCACATGTTGTCGACTTCTTTAGAATAAATCATATTCGCTAAATAGTTTAATGAATATAAGAAAATAATTTTCTGTTGTTACATTGTTGATTATATAGGCACAAAGTACCTACCTTTAAGTTGCTGCAAAGTTAATAATTTCTTTTTGAAATACCTATTTTTGTGTATCGTTTTTTATGCATGTTTTATATTCTTAGCTTAAAATGCTAAGTTGAGTTTGCAATTTTTACAGTCATTATGTTTTGTATTTAAATCGCAAACTAAAATACAAGAGTAATGGCTTGAACGAAAATGCTGAAAATGTTTCTTTGCTTTGAAGAAAATTATTACCTTTGCATCTGTATGAGTGAACCTTTAGCAGAGAGAATGCGCCCACGTACGCTTGACGACTATGTCGGTCAGCAACATTTGGTTGGGCAAGGCGGTGTGTTGCGGAAGATGATTGATTCCGGACATGTCTCCTCTTTTATATTATGGGGTCCTCCAGGTGTCGGTAAAACTACGCTTGCGCAGATTATTGCCCATAAGCTGGAGACGCCTTTCTATACCCTTAGTGCTGTGACGAGTGGTGTAAAGGATGTGAGAGAGGTGATAGAGAGAGCCAAGAATGGAAAATTCTTTAATTCGGCTTCACCTATATTATTTATAGATGAGATTCATCGTTTCTCAAAGTCGCAACAAGATTCCCTGCTTGGAGCTGTAGAGAAGGGTGTGGTTACTCTTATTGGTGCTACTACCGAGAATCCTTCGTTTGAAGTTATTCGTCCGCTACTGTCGCGCTGCCAGCTTTATGTGCTGAAGTCGTTGGCACAAGAAGACTTGCTGAAGTTGCTTGAAAGGGCAATAACCGAGGATGAAGAACTTAAAAAGAAAAAAATAACGCTCAAGGAAACAGGAGCGTTGATACGATATAGTGGCGGCGACGCTCGAAAGTTGTTGAACATCTTGGAGTTGGTTGTTAGCGCATTCAATGAAGACGATATAGTGATAACTGATGATGTTGTAGTTGAGCGCTTGCAGCAAAATCCGTTGGCTTATGACAAGGATGGCGAAATGCATTATGATATTATCTCGGCTTTCATCAAGAGTATTCGTGGTAGCGACCCTGACGCTGCGCTTTATTGGATGGCAAGGATGATAGAGGGTGGCGAAGATCCTAAGTTTATAGCTCGTAGAATTGTTATTTCTGCAGCCGAGGATGTAGGTCTCGCAAATCCTAATGCGTTGTTGCTTGCCAATGCAGCTTTCGATGCAGTCAACAAACTAGGATGGCCCGAAGGAAGAATTCCATTGGCAGAAGCTGTAGTATATCTTGCAGCATCGCCAAAGAGCAACTCTGCATATCTTGCAATTAATGCTGCTTTGCAAAGAGTTAAGGAAACAGGTAATCAGCCAGTACCTTTGCATCTTCGTAATGCGCCAACCGAGCTTATGGCAAATCTTGGATATCATGATGGATATAAATATAGTCATGATTATGCCGGACATTTCGTTGAACAACAATATCTGCCTGATGGTATGGAGGATGAGCGATTCTGGCATATCCAGCATTCGCCTTCGGAAGAAAGACTCTACCAGTATATGAAAGGCTGTTGGGGTAAGAGATATGAAGATTAACTTTTTTATAAATGTTATAATTGACTATCGATAAGATAGTTATATCGTTATATAGATGTAATTAAAAGATGAAGAAAATGAAAATTGTAGAATTAGACGGCTATGCTGCTAACCCTGGCGATTTGAGCTATGAGGCATTTGAGCAGCTAGGAGAGTTTGTGGTTTATCCACGAACCAAGGATGAGGATGTTGTAGAAAGAGCAAAAGATGCAGATGCTATTTTAATAAATAAGGTAAACATCGATGGCGATGTTATGGATGCATTGCCAAAGCTTAAATATATTGGAATTCTTGCTACAGGATATAATGTTGTAGATATCGATGCTGCAACGAAACGTGGCATAATTGTTACCAATATTCCTGCATACAGTACTTATAGTGTTGCTCAGATGACATTCTCTTTGTTGCTGGCTATGACCAATAGGGTAGAGTATTACGCACAGAAAAACCGCAATGGCAGATGGGCTTACAATCAAGATTTCTGTTATTGGGATTCGCCAATGCATGAGCTTGAAGGAAAGACCATGGGTATTGTTGGCTTAGGTAATATCGGTATGCAGGTTGCTACCATTGCTCATGCTTTTGGCATGGATGTATTTGCATATACAAGCAAGAATTCTGTAGACCTTCCTTTAGGTATACAGAAGACAACTCTTGAAGGTTTGTTCTCTGTAAGCGATGTGTTGTCGTTGCATTGTCCTTTGACTGATGCTACACGCAATATTATCAATAAAGAAAATATTGCTAAGATGAAGACTGGTGCAATACTGATAAATACAGGTCGCGGACCATTGGTCGACGAGGAGGCTGTTGCAGAGGCTCTGCATGAAGGAAAATTGGCTGGATATGGAGCTGACGTGATGTGTCAGGAACCACCATCAGAGGATAACCCTTTGATGAAAGAACCTAACGCTTATATTACTCCTCACATTGCTTGGGCAACAGTAGAGGCAAGAACCAGACTGTTTGAAATAGCTGCTGAGAATATCCGTTCGTTCATTGCGGGTAATCCTCAGAATGTAGTTAACAAAGAAGTACTTGCTAAGGGATGATGCATACAGATCCGCAGTTCGTAAATTACTTGCAAAATATCGTGGAAGTACTTGGTACAATGGCTTTTGCAATATCTGGTATTCGTCATGCTGCTGCAAAGAAATATGATTGGTTTGGTGGTTTTGTTTGCGGAGTTGCTGTAGCTATTGGTGGCGGTACTATCCGCGACTTGATGCTTGGTCAGACTCCTTTTTGGATGACAACACCATTGTATTTGCTATGTACATTCTTTGCACAGTTTATTACGATAGCATTTGCTAAGTTGATGAAACGACTTGACAATGCTTGGTTCGTTTTCGATACATTTGGTCTTGCACTCTTTACCATAGCGGGTATACAGAAAACATTGGCTTGTGGTTTCCCTTTTTGGGTTGCTATTATCATGGGTTGTATAACAGGTGCAGCAGGTGGTGTGATACGTGATGTGTTGTTAAACAAAGAACCTGTGATATTTCAAAAAGAAATCTATGCTATGGCAAGTATTGCTGGCGGATTTTTGTATTGGGGAATGATGGCTCTTGGCATAAATTTAGCTTTGACTTCGTTGGCTGTATTCGCTTTTGTTTGCGCCACTCGCTTCTTGGCTGTGAAGTATCATATTTCGTTGCCATTGCTTAGATTTGAAGAATAAATATATGTCGATTTGACATTCAAAGTATTATCAAAATATTAAAAGTTAAAAAGAAAAAGGGAAATTGTGATGATTTTCCTTTTTTTTTTATACCTTTGCGCATTATTTATAAATTAGGTGGGAATGACTTTGGTTATTGCCCATTATATATCATTAACCGTGGCTCACATGAGTGATGTCACCTTATTAATAAAAAGAGGTAAAAATGGCTAAGAAATTTGCCGAACACAAAGGTCTTGATTTGACCGCAATCAATCAGAATGTGCTGAGCGAATGGGAGAAGAACGATATCTTCCATAAAAGTATTGACGAACGCGAAGGCTGTCCACAGTTTATCTTCTTTGAAGGTCCTCCTTCAGCTAATGGACATCCTGGTATTCACCATGTGCTGGCTCGTGCCATTAAGGATACTTTCAATAGATATAAGACAATGAAAGGTTTCCAGGTTCGTCGTAAAGCAGGATGGGATACTCACGGACTCCCTGTAGAGCTTGGTGTAGAAAAAGAACTTGGTATTACCAAAAAGGATATTGACAACAAGGCTTCTGAAAAATATATTAGTACAGAGCAGTATAATGCAAAGTGTCGTGAGAATGTGATGATGTTTACTGCAGAGTGGCGTCAGCTCACAGAGGAGATGGGCTACTTTGTAGACCTCGATAATCCTTATATCACTTACGACAACAAATATATCGAGACTCTATGGTGGCTTTTGAAGCAGCTCTACAACAAGGGTTTGCTTTATAAGGGTTATACCATCCAGCCATATTCTCCAGGTGCTGGTACAGGTTTGAGCTCACACGAGTTGAACCAGCCTGGTTGCTATCGCGATGTAAAGGACCTTACCACAACAGCTCAGTTCCTTATCAAGGATCCTAAGGCTGAGTGGACAAAGTGGGGTAAGCCATATTTCATCGCATGGACAACAACACCTTGGACATTGCCATCAAATGTAGCTCTCTGTGTTGGTCCAAAGATTGACTATGTAGCTATTGAGACCTATAACCTCTATAATGGTGAGCCTATGACTCTCGTTATGGCAGAGGCTTTGATAACTTCATATTTGAAGGCTGACCAGGAGTGCAAGGAAGGCGACTTGTTACCATTCGATAAGGAGAATAAGGTTTGTCCTTGGCGTATCGTTGACCGCATGAAGGGTGCTGATCTTGAGGGTTATCACTATGAGCAGTTGATGCCATGGGTTAAGCCATGCGAGAAGGTTGATGCTTTTGCTCCTAAGTTTGTTACAGAATATGCATCAGCTCATCCTGAGAAGGTTTTTGCTTCAGAGGATGGTCGCGATAAGTTTGTTGAGATGGAGAGCGAAGCTTTCCGCGTAATCCTTGGCGACTATGTTACTACTGATGATGGTACTGGTATCGTTCATATTGCTCCTACATTTGGTGCCGACGATGCTAAGGTAGCTAAAGATGCTAATATTCCAGCTCTATACCTTATTAATAAAAAGGGAGAGACTCGTCCTATGGTCGATCTTCAAGGTAAGTTCTATGCTTTGGAAGACCTCGACGACAACTTCATTGCAGCTTGTGTAAATAAGGAAGCTTATTCACACCACGCAGGCGACTATGTGAAGAATGCTTACGACCCACAATTTAATGTTGATGGTGTTTGGGACAAGAAGGCTTCTGATAAGGCTGAAGATTTGAATATCGTGCTCTGCTACGAGTTGAAGCAGGAAGGCAAGGCTTTCAAGAGCGAGAAGCATGTTCACAACTATCCTCACTGCTGGCGTACCGATAAGCCAATTCTTTATTATCCATTGGATAGCTGGTTTATCAAGGATACAGCACGCAAGGAGCGTATGGTAGAATTGAATAAGACTATCAATTGGCAGCCAGAGTCTACAGGTACAGGTCGTTTCGGCAACTGGCTTGAGAACTTGAACGATTGGAACCTCTCTCGTTCTCGTTTCTGGGGTACTCCATTGCCAATATGGCGTGACGAAAACCGTGGCGAAAAGTGCATCGGTAGCCTTGAGGAATTGTATGCTGAAATAGAGAAGGCTGTTGCGGCAGGCGTTATGAAGAGCAATCCTATGAAGGATAAGGGCTTCGTTCCTGGCGACTACAGTAAGGAGAACTATGATAAGATAGACCTTCATCGTCCATATGTCGACAATATCGTTTTGGTAAACGAAGAAGGTAAGCCAATGTATCGTGAGAGCGACCTTATCGACGTTTGGTTCGATTCTGGTTCTATGCCTTATGCTCAGCTTCACTATCCATTCGAGGGTGAGATGGCTCGTGGCACAGAGGCTGACCGCGATGCTCTTATCCATAGCACTTACGAAGGATATGCTATTCCTCCTAAGTTCTATCCTGCCGACTTCATCAACGAGGGTGTTGACCAGACACGTGGATGGTTCTTCACTTTGCATGCCATTGCTACAATGGTAT
>OQVQ01000859.1_pt1 | contig 13235 bp, 13 predicted proteins | sample 1691491 | NCBI WGS metagenome assembly OQVQ01 (sample SAMN03418252, study PRJEB22391) | human gut metagenome | biome: human-gut; feature: organic feature; material: feces | host: Homo sapiens | place: Tanzania | collected 2013-01
TCGCTCTGCAGCGTCAGGGTAAGGCTACCAAGTTCATCGTTCTGGATATGGGCGGTCTCTTCGGCTATTCGTCGAGGCTCCCTGCGGCGGACGAGATAGCCTCGGTCTCCGTCACCACGGGAACGGGCGATATCATCGCAAGACCCATTCCTCGACCGCTTTTTTTACAGCCTGTTCATTTTCGACGCTCATTTCAATGCCGTTTCTCGTGCAGTACAGACCAACCGCCCTATAAAGAGCGCCTGTATCAACATATATAAAACCGAGCCGTTTTGCGCATTCTCTCGCGACCGAGCTTTTCCCTGCGCCGACCGGACCGTCCATTGCAACGTTAATCATTACCGTTTCTCCGTTCCGTCATACAAATTATAATCAGTATAGCATATTTTTCTTCAAATTGCAACAGATTTCACATTATTTTCAACTGTTTTTTAATTATTTTGCCGAAAAAGCTCTATCGGACAGCTTTACATACATCTCAAAATGTGTTATACTTTAAAATGTAAAAAAATAGCCTTAATTTGTCCCCGAATCGAAAGAATTTTCGTTATGAATACAGAAGCATAATTTAGAGGAAAGGAATAGAACACCATGATCGCAATGTTTGTGTCAATGATAGACACACCGGAAGAAAAAGCGGATTTTGAAAAGCTTTACAACACCTACAAGGGAAAAATGTTTGCCTCCGCCTATGGAATCCTGCGTAATCACCACAACGCGGAAGAGGCAGTCAGTCAGGCTTTTTTTACCATTGCCAAAAATTACTCAAAGGTTTTTCCGCTTGAGAAAACGCAGCGCGAAGCGTACATAAAAATAGTTATTAGGAACGCTGCGATCGATATTTACCGAAAAGAAAAAAGAGATACTTCCGTTTCATTTGACGAGGTTCAGGATTTTGAAGCAGCTTCTGACGATATTTCAGACGGAGTCCTTTCGCAGATAAACTATGAAAAAATAGTTGCAGCGATACGGGAACTTCCGGAAAAATACGCCGAGCCGCTGTATCTTTTCCACGTTCGCGATATGAATGTAAAAACCATTTCGGAACATCTCTGCGAATCCGAAGAAACAATAAAAAAGCGGCTTCAGCGCGCAAGACAAAAGCTGCGCGAAACGCTTTCAGCAGATATTGCGGTACTTTGACGGGAAAGGAGTGATAATAAATGTACGATATAATAAAAAAAGCTCTTGACGAAGCGCTTAGCGAACAGTATGCCGCACAGCTCATGGGAGCTGCAGATGAAAACCACAGTTTCTCACCCGTTTTTGAGAAAAAAATGAAAACGCTTGTCAGAAAAACAGACAGACCGTATGTTAAATATATGCAGTACCTTGGCGTTGCGGCCTGCGCTGTCGTAGCTGTCGGGTGCGCCGTACTCATGCCCAATCTCCTGAAACAGAATGTGCCTGTTGAAACTACCCCGTCGCTGACAGTTTCAGCCGAACCCGTCACGGAAAAACCGCCTGTTTCATCAGCAGACGACAATGGCATTACCCCGCCGACGTCTTCCGAAACAACAACCCAACCGACAGAAAGCGAAACGACCGCCGAAACCTCTTCTGCAACAGACAGCTCGGAAAATATTACGTCCTATCCCGAAGATGAAAACCCCGGCTCGGCAGGTATAAGCGCCGTCACCTCCGAAACCGACAGTTCCGAACCAACCGATGATGAATTCCCGGGAAGAGGCGACGACTCATTTTTCGATTCCGAAGATGACGAAACAGACGATTCGGTAAGCGACAATTTCTATGACGATGCCGATGCTGACACTGACGACAGCGATGACGATTACGATTTTATCGACGATAATGACAATCCCTCCGTTGGCTACGACCCCGAAGGCGACACCGTAATTGATGATAACGACGATGATGCCGCCGATGACGATGTTGATGATGAGGAAGATTTTGATGATGCTGCCGATGATGATGCAGGCGACGATTCGACGATTATCCGTCCTGTAATCCCAAGGGAAAATACTCTCGGCGACCAGGTAAAATCCCTTATCGGGTGCAAGCTTTCGGAAAGCTATCCATACAGCGTGATACTCTACCAAAACGGCGATGATTACTATGATTTCTCAAGCGGACTTACAATACCCGAAACCGCGAAACGCTTCCGCGATAAGACAATTGCCGAAACTCTCGAAAAAGCGGAGCTTATAATGGATTCGCTTGAATTATCCGACAAATATATAAAGGTCGACATTTCAGATATTTCGCCTACTCTCTGGAACAGCGCTTTTACATACACGCGCAGCGCGTTCGATTCTTCCCCGCGTAACGATTATAATATTCTTTTCCTCGGCGAACCTGACGAAGATGAAGCCGACGAAGAAGATTATATCGAAGCTGATGTAGAATACAAATCCTGCACCCTCCTTATATATGATAATGGCATTATTGCGGCAAACAGCTACAATTTCAGTGGAACTATGTATTTCCGCACAGACATCAAAACCGCAGACGAAATTTTTGCGCGTGCCGAAAGAAATATCCTGCCCGATAATATCACCGATACAGCGGCGCTGCTTGAAGCTGTAGCAAGCTCGGAAGCGGATCTCAAAAAGACGTATTTATGCACAATGGGTACGGTTTACGATATAAGAATGGGTGCGCCCTGCGACGGAAAATATCTGTACGACCTGCTGAAAAATCATGCCTCGGCAGCGTTGATTCCCACAGGTACCGTTCATCGCGGCGACATCCTGCTTTCATTCAGCTTCGTTTCGGCGAAAACAGCGCAAAGCTATTCCGTATTTCTCTATTCCGACTCAAAAGCTGAGCTTTACACACAGCAGAACTGCGGATACTTGTTCTCTATTTCTCCTGAAAAAATGTGGGATACCCTTGATTATCTATGCAGTCTGAACGGAAAACCTGCCGCAAAGCGGTATGCAAACCTCGAGGAATATCTTGAGGGGAAGAATTTTACCGGATTTTCATACCTCGGAACGACAGATTACAGCACCGTCGAAACCGAAGAGGGCACAGAAACCGTCGTGACCGATGTAACAGTAAACGGTATTGATTCTAAAGTCTCCCAAAAGATAACCGAACTGATTCTTAAATATGCTTCAATGTCCGAATATGTTCCGTCGGGGCTAAAGAATGAAAACGAACGGCATATTCTGGTGAAAGTTCCGAACTGGACAGCTTTTGTATCATTTTACGGTGACTCGCTCGTTATAGCCGGAAACACGTTCAAGCTTCCGGACGGACTCACCGAAAAAATATTCAAGGCAATGTACGCAGGCGGCAGCAGGACAACCAGAACATATTCCAAAAGCAACGATTTAATGTACTATAATCTTGACAATGGAAGAAATATATACGAAGAAGCCTCTTCCGATGTCCGTATAAAAACACTTAGCGATGATATTTACTCGTGTCTTGGCGCAGAAATTTCAGAATGTACTGTTGACGAAGTGAATTATTACAATTCAGAAACCGATAACGTCCGCAAAATATACCCCAATTCAGATCTCAGCGCAGAATACATAACCAACAATTTGCTTAACGTCATCTCAGACGCGGAATATGAAAGCGTCGGAGCGTTAGAAAACATTGATATTTTTCTGACGCTTTCGTATAACGGAAAACACTGCCGTATTTGGCTGAATTCGGACGGAAATATCGCGGCGCAAATCCACAATGACGAACAAATATACAAAATTGGAAAGAAAAACGCCGAAAGCATAAAAACATTCCTGAAAAATATACGGATCTCGTAATCAAAGCCGTATTTTATGCCTTAAAACACGTTGAAATATCAAATTCAAACGCTGCATAAAAATAAGCGAATTTAAGCGATTTTAAACGATTTCGAGAGATATTTCAGAATGTATATTTTTATTGAAATTGCAAAAGAGAAACGGAGAGAATAAGAGAAAATAAGCAAGAATTAAAGAGAAAATCAGATATATTTCAAAAAAATCAAAAAAAGCTATTGACAAACGTTCCCAAAACCGCTATAATATCATTCGTCAGCGTAAAACGCACAAAAAATTCAGGAGGAAAAACACTATGTCAACTTATATGCCCAAAGCTGAAACAGTAGAGCGCAAGTGGTATATTTTAGACGCAGCGGGCAAGCCCCTCGGACGTGTTGCAGCTCAGGCAGCAAGCATTCTCAGAGGCAAGAATAAGCCCACTTTCGCACCTCACTGCGACTGCGGCGACCATGTAATCATCATCAACTGCGAAAAGGCAGTACTAACAGGCAAGAAGCTTGAAAACAAGTACTACAGATGGCACACCGGCTATATCGGTCACCTCAAGGAAGTACAGTACAGCAAGCTTATGAGCGAAAAGCCCGAAAAGGCTATGGAGCTTGCAGTTTACGGTATGCTCCCCAACACAACGCTCGGTCGTAAGGCTATGACAAGACTTCGTCTTTACAGAGGCGCTGAACACAAGAATGCTGCTCAGAAGCCCGAAGAATTCAAATTTTAAGGAGGGGAAACAGTATGTACGAATCTAAACCTTATTACTACGGAACAGGCAGAAGAAAACATTCTGTTGCAAGAGTACGTGTTTACCCCGGAAGCGGTAACATCACGATCAACGGCAGAGACATCGACGATTACTTTGGTCTTGACACCTTAAAGCTCATTGCTCGTCAGCCGTTAGCTTTAATCAGCGCAACCGACAAGTTCGACATCGTTTGCACAGTTGCAGGCGGCGGCGTAACAGGTCAGGCAGGCGCGATCCGTCACGGTCTTTCCAGAGCCCTTCTCCAGTACAGCGACGAACTCCGTCCCGTTCTCAAGAAGGCTGGCTTCTTAACTCGTGACCCGAGAATGAAGGAAAGAAAGAAGTACGGCTTAAAGGCTGCACGTCGCGCTCCGCAGTTCTCCAAGAGATAATTATTACACCTCGAAAGCCATTTATTTATGCGGTTTTTCAGATATGCAACTTCAAAATTGTTGTGTATTTGTTGTGTATAACTCAAAAACATTAAAAAGACGGTTGAGTTTTTTTGCTCAATCGTCTTTTTCTATATCCGCTTCACTTGCAAGAATAACATTTATAACAATTTGGTTATCTCTCTACTTCTTCTTGTTCGTTATCTTTTGGCTTTTCGCCTGTAATATCCCTTATTGCTGTAAATGCCCTTATATCACCCTGTAAGGCGTTTTTAAGTTGAGCAATTACAAGAGCCATTGCATAAGTACAATTATCATTTGACACCCTGTATTGCTTTAATTCCGCTTTTGTTTCTTTATCAACAGGCATAGCAAGTAGTATATTTGCCGTTTCTCTTAAAGCCTTTTTATTAGCCTGTACTTCATTACTTGCTATTGCTCCCATTCTTGCTATTTCTTTGCGTTCTCTTTGTGGTCTTTTATTAAGCGGTTTTAGGTTTTGTTCGTTTGCCATTAAAGCCCCCCTTTTTTTCATATCCTCTGCAAAAATCAATGTATTTTTGTAGTAGTTTTGTACCGTTTTTGTACTTCTTTTTAACTGCTCCGAAAACCTTAACTTTTATTAGCACTTGATTATATTGATAACAGAAATAACAACTATGCCATATTAGTAAATCTGCGTTGTGGTTAAATTACAAAAAGTCTTGATTTTATGCGGTTTTTCTGTTTATATTTTGTCGGCATTTGGTTTGAAAATGGTATAGTAGTACTACCCATTTTCTATATACAGATTTAGAGCGGTTTTCATTTCTTTTGCAATGCATTCAATCTCTGTTTTATTTATAAATTCGATATTGTTATTATGCCTAAACCACTTCAACCAGCTATCAAAATTGCCGTTGCAGATTTTAGTGTATAAGCCTTTTGCAATGGCTCTTGTAAAAATATCATTGCTGTATCGGCGTACAAATTCGCTAAAATTCTTTGTTTGAGTGGTACACCCTGTTTTGCTCTCTTGCTCCCACAATGCAAATAAATCATTTATACGCTGACTTTCTACCCTCTGCATACTTATTGATAAATCGTTTATATAGCGCTGTAAACGCTCTGTAAGACTGTATATATCCGTACTGCGTACATTCTTAAATCTAAATTCAAAACGGCTGTAAGGGTGCTTGTTTTCGCTTTCAAGTGCTTTATCGTATATTTGAAATTCAAAGGCTGAATTTTTAAGAGTTAAAGCACGCTTCTTTTTTGTGTTGATATCTTGTATATCTATTGCGTTTTTTATCCCTGTAATTCCTGATAACAGACATATAATAAAAAAGCTGTATTTGAATATATCATCATATTTAAGGAAGCACTGATTAAATCGGGTATGCAGATTGCGCAGGCAGATTTTTCGTTTAATTGTATGAAAACGACGCAGGAATACTTGATGTATTTCAAGGAGTTTTCGTGCAATCAGGCGGAAAATATGCAAGCAAGATGCGTGCCGCGATTTATTCAGCGCTTTCTTAACACGAAATACGGTAATGACATTTTATCCCTTCATACTGATTTGCGCACCGATGGCAGGTCTGTATACTGCTATTCTTATAAAGAATTGAGCAACAATACCATTGGTACACTCGGCGAAAATGCTTGCGGATTATACTACAAAGGCAACATTGAAATAGGCGAAAATGGCTCACTCAGCGGCGGTGTATATATTGATGCGCCAAGCGGCAGCAGCAATTATGCCCTTTCTGCAAGCGGTACAGGCGGCGATACCCCGATAACTGCAAACAACGCTACAATAGTTACAAGCGGCGGAAAATGTATCACCCTTAAAGATGCAACGTTTGGCGCTAACAATACCGTTGTAGCGGCAAACGGCATAAACCTCCTTAATGGTTCTTTAACAGGCAAGGGATCTGTGCTTGTTGCAGAAGATGCTTCGGCGGAGATTGGCGGTCTCAGCGAAGTAGAAGACGGGGCTTATGTTTTCTCAAACTGCAGCGACGATTTGTTCCTGAGTTTAACGCTGGACGAAACTGCCAATATGACGATTCTCAATAAGACCTCAAATGTTTCTATAGACGGCGCAATTGACGGCAGCCTTACTTCTTATTCCTCAGAGAGCGGCAGCGTTAGCAGCGCTACACTGCTCAGACTTGGCTCGTATTCCGAAATAGCGGCGTATAGCAAAGTGGGCTGCAGTATTTTTAGCAGCAGCGATTGGTATATCCCCATGCACACGTTCTATTACGCCGACTATATCGGCAGCGAATTCAAAACCACTACCGACACGGGCTTCAACTGCCACACCGCAAAGGCTGTATATTACGGCAAAGAGCTGCAGCCGCGCTTGGACGACGACAAGTATGTAGACGATAACGGCGATACTGTATCAAGTACCACCACATTGAGCGCTGCGGCGGAGGATTCGGCGAGCATGGCGCAGTTTGTGATAAGCTCAAGTAGTAAGATCTCCACTCCCGCAACTGAACTTACTGCAAACCTTATCACCCCCTTCGGGCAGACCTCTGACAACGCTGATTTTGCATATAAATGTGTCAATAACAACGACAAGCGCATTCTGGTTAAAATGGTTCTTAAAAAAACGCTTATTCCGGGAAATTATACGTACACATAGAACGCAACGGCATGATGACGTACGATTTCCCTGTAAAGCTTACCAATGTGTTCTATACTCCCGAGATGAACTTTACCGCGGGCAACGGCGCATGACAATATTCCGACAATTTCGAATTTAAGAGCTTTACAGGCAAGGACAGCAACGTCAATACTGCAACGTGGCAATGGTACGGCGCGCCTACGAATGAAAATGGCTACGACCCTTCTCTTGCTCGGATATATCTATTGAAGATTATAATGAACAGTGCGAGAAAGGTTATTATAGCGATAAGGGGCGGGTAAGCTGCACGGATAAAACAAGACCCCTTACAATCACAACCAAGAGATTTGAGGTAACCGATACCACGATTCATTTGCCTGTAGTTGTGGGCAAGAACACATGGGACGTACTTAACGATTACCTGACTATAAGCGACGGAAGCGGCTGCTTTATCCTGAGCGGCGCTAGTGGCGCTCTTGATAAGTTCCAGACCGACACTATCGGCGCGACTTCGATCGCATTGAGCAGCGACACTATTACCGCAGAGTTCATCGAAGATTTTGTGTACGGCAAGGACAATGCCATCACGCTTTATCTGAATGAATATGTGCTGGGCAGCGACGACATTCCCATAACGGTGATTTTTGACAGGTATTACACCATAGATGTCAAGGTAGCGTAACCCTTGCTAAAGGATATACCAGTGACCAGGTGGTAAGCGGCGGCAGCATAGCCTTTGATATTTTCCCTGCTGAGGGCAACAAGATAACCAAGATAACCTACAAAGACAAGGACTTTACCGACCAGTTTGACAAGTACGTTGGCGGCACTCTCACCCTTACGAACATCACGTCCGACGGCACGCTTAACATAGCGTTCGGACCGCTTGAAACCTTTAAGTTAGATGTAGAGTGCGACGATTTCGACAACCTGTACTATGACGTCAATGGTACGTTTAATCAGCCAGACGGCTACACGGAGGGTACGGAGCTTACGGTATCGTTCGTCCCCGAACCTGACTGGACGATAACGTCTGTAAAGCTCAACGGCACCGCGCTTGCGCTCACCGCAGACAATAAGTACACATTCACCATTACCGAGAACAGCACACTTGCCGTTGAGATGGAGAATCTCATAAAGTCCGTTACCGTCAATAAAACGGGCGAGGGTACGGCGACAAGCCCCGCTGATACCGTAATAAAGGGCGGCAGCGTTGAGTTTACGATAACACCCTCAAATGGCTGGCGCATAGGCTCTGCAAATCTTAACGTCGCGAACGTAAAATCGCAGGTAAATGCAAACGGAAAGCTCACCGTAAATAACGTAATGACAGATATTACACTAAACGAGAATACAACGTTTGCGGTCGAAACAGAAAATCTTCTTAAAACAGTTATGGTTGTCCGTGGCGCAGGATGAAGCGTTGTCCCCGCGAGCGCACAGGTTCTGAAAGGAACGCAGGCGACATTCAACATCACACCTTATGCGGGATACAGAATAGCTTCTGTAAAGCTTGACGGAGTAACGCAGACAGTAATTGGCGAAACTTATTCCTTCATTGTAACAAACGACTGCGTTCTTAGCGTTGAATTTGTTAAAAACGGAAGCTATGAGCCGTCAATACCCAATATCCCGACACAGCCTCAACCCGCCCAGACTCTTCCCTCAATTAATGGACGTTCAATAAGCTGGATCGAAATTATAACGCAGCTTAATGCACTTCGCGACGATTCCGTTATAATTTCACTTCCATTCCCACGGACGTTATCAAGGCTATAGCAAATCATAAAAATAAAATGGAATTTGTTATAGACAACACAACGAGCTGGATAATTGACGGTGAAAAAATATCAACAGTTTCTTCGGCTAGTCTCACCGTTCTTCCCGGAAATATTAACGCAAACGCGCTTCGCGGAACGATCGGCAGCAATCTAACGATAAACGGAACAGGCATTCCCGCCGATTTGAAACCCACACTCGGCAAGGATAACTCATCTAAATTCGCGAACATTTATAAGCTCGTGAATAACAAGCCCGTATTCCAGAGCTGCACAAAAATAAGCGATGACGGTTCTGCTTTAATTTCGGGAATGAACAACTCCGTAAAATATGTCGTTATGGTCTGCAAGTTCAGCGAAATTGTCGGCGACGTAAATAATGACGGCGTTGTCAATGCGCTTGACGCTTCGGCAATTTTAAAGAAAGTCATAAAAATTTCCGACGTAGAAAATCCGCTCATGAGTGATTTTAACGACGACGGAACAATCAACGCGTTGGACGCTTCAGCGATACTCAGATATATTACAGAACGCTGAACCAATCTATCCGCATTATCAAAATCGACATACATATCTTAACGAATAAAACAGCCCCATTTCAATCTGCGCTAAAAACGCAAATTGAAACGGGGCATTTTATTGAGATTATGACAGTATTAACTATTTTATCTCATTTTTAAAGCAAAACGCCAATTATTTATACAAAAACGACCGATACCTATTTTCAGGTATCGGCCGCTTAATTATATTAGCAGAAAGGATTTTCGCTCTTGTACAGCATTCCCTTGGGCTGGTTAAAGCCGATCTCCTCAACGCCGAGATAACGGAATACGTTATACAGTGCCTTTCCGAAGTGACCGAATGCAACTGCTCCGTGGTGCGGGAAGTTGCCCTCGATAAGAACGTGACGATAGAATCTGCCCATTTCGGGAATTGCAAAAATTCCGATAGAACCGAACGATTTTGTCGCAACGGGAAGAACCTCGCCCTGTGCGATATATGCGCGGATCTGCGCGTCGGCAGTGCTCTGTAAACGGAAGAATGTAATGTCGCCGGGAACAATGTCGCCCTCAAGAGTACCCTGTGTAACCTCTTCGGGAAGCGCTCTCGCCATGATCATCTGATACTTCATTGAGCAGGCGCTGAGCTTCTTGGAAGTGGTATTTCCGCAATGGAAGCCCATGAAAGTATCCTGAAGCGTATAGGGGAACTTGCCCTCGATAGATTCCTTGTACATATCCTGCGGAACGGTATTATTGATATCGAGAAGCGTTACAGCGTCGTCGGAAACGCAAGTTCCGATAAATTCGCTGAGTGCGCCGTAAATATCAACTTCGCAGGAAACAGGGATTCCTCTGCCCGTAAGACGGCTGTTTACATAGCAAGGAACAAAGCCAAACTGAGTCTGGAACGCGGGCCAGCACTTGCCTGCGATAGCGACATACTTGCGGTAGCCCTTGTGCTGTTCGATCCAGTCGAGCAGCGTAAGTTCGTACTGCGCGAGCTTAGGAAGAATTGTCGGCTTTAAGTTGCCTGCGCCGAGTTCCTGTTCCATATCCTTTACAACGTCGGGAATACGGGGGTCGCCCTCGTGCTTCTTAAATGCTTCAAACAGGTCAAGCTCGGAATTTTCTTCGATTTCAACGCCGAGGTTGTAAAGCTGCTTTATAGGCGCGTTGCACGCAAGGAAGTTAAGCGGACGGGGACCAAAGCTGATTATTTTCAGGTCGGAAAGACCGATAAGAGCCTTTGCCACGGGAACAAATTCGTGGATCATATCAGCACATTCGTCAGCAGTTCCGACGGGGTATTCGGGTATGTAAGCCTTGATATTGCGGAGTTTAAGGTTGTAGCTTGCGTTAAGCATACCGCAGTAAGCGTCTCCTCTGCCGCCGATAAGACTTGTTTCGCTGTTTTCTTCGGCAGCCGCACAGAACATAACAGGACCGTCAAAGTGCTTTGCAAGCAGAGTTTCGGCAATCTCGGGACCGAAGTTTCCGAGGTATACGCAAAGCGCGTTACAGCCTGCTTTCTTGATATCCTCGAGAGCCTGAACCATATGTATCTCGCTTTCAACGATGCATATGGGACATTCGTAAATCTCAGCAGCGTCGTACTTTTCAAGATACGCTTTCATAAGATTCTGACGTCTTGTAACAGAGAGTGATTCGGGGAAGCAGTCGCGAGAAACCGCAACTACGCCGATTTTTACCTTAGGCATATTGTTCATTGGAATTATCCTCCTTATTTTTTCAGCTTGCGCTGTTTAATCGTTTACATTGTATCATATTTTACGAAAATATGCAATAGCTTTTTAGGATTTTTTTGCAATATTCCAACAAAAGACATTTCCCGAAGAATGAAATGGTGTAGTGAAAATGCTGTAAAAGACAATACGATCGCAATTTTTTTGTGCAATGTGACAGTTGACATATTGTGTATCACACAGTATAATGATAATTACAGTACTGCTATCACGACAATATTATCTGAAAGTGAAAGGAGAGCATATGAATCACGACGAAATTGTTTCGGGACTTGTACAGGAGCTTCGGCGTGGAACGCTGATTTTGTTAGTGTTAAGTCAGCTCAAATCCCCAAAATACGGCTACAATCTTGTAAAGGATTTGCAGGAATGTGGAATTCCGATTGAGGCGAACACCCTCTACCCTCTTATGCGAAGGCTGGAATCACAAGGACTGCTTGCAAGCGAGTGGGAAACTAGCGAAGCCAAACCGCGCAAATACTACAAAATCACGTCCGACGGTGAAATTGTCCTGCAAAAAACGATAGAACAATGGAAAGCATTTTCCGCAAATGTAAACACGCTTATAGAAGGAGAGAAATGACATGGAAAACAATGAACTTATCGAACGTTATATTTACGCAGCGACCAAACGGCTGCCGTCGAAATCCCGCAAGGACGTAGCTGACGAGCTTCGTACGCTTATCGACGATATGCTTACCGAACGCTGCGGAGATGAAACTCCGACCGAAAAAGATGTGCGGATAGTTCTCACCGAGTTGGGAACGCCGCAGGAGCTTGCCGAAAAGTATAATCCCGACGAAAAGAACTGCCTTATCGGTCCGCCGTACTTCACTACTTATAAAATGGTTTTAAAAATCGCACTGATTTGCGCAGGCTGTGGAATGCTTCTGGCTTTCTTGCTGAAAAACTTAGTAAATGGTTTTCCTGACGGTACAGCGGCTTTGGCTGAAATAATGCAGGAAATCTACGCGATATTTACCGTGCTTTTGTCGGCTTTCGCCTATGTGACAATTATTTTTGCGATTTTCCAGATAAAAGGTGTAAAACTCGACAAAACGGGAAACCTTGATGAACTTCCGCCCGTTCCCAAAAAAACGCTGGCAATTCACCCTGCCGAATGTATTGTAAGCATCTCATTCTGCATTGTTATTACGGCGATTTTCCTGCTCTGCCCTACCATATTCAGCGTAATTCATTTTGACGGCGATGTCACAGAGTATATCCCAATTTTCAACACAACCGCTTTAAGAGAGATTGCGCCATTCATTCTTGTTTTTGCGGCAGCGGGTATCGCGCGCGACGCGGTAAAGCTGTACGAACGTAGGTATAGCACGCTCGTGCTTGTTTCTACTATCGGAACGAACCTTATTGCCTTGCTTGCGGCGGTTTGCTGGATAAGACCTCGTTTATTCAGCACGGATTTCACCGCATTTATAACAGGTACGCTTTCCGAGGATGCAGTCGGCGTTGTTCTCCCCATTTTTGATAACTTTTCTCAATTCTGGCTTGCTGTGATAGCTTTGGCACTTGCGCTCGACACAATCGAAACGGTGATAAAGGCGATAAAAACCAAACGCGAGGCATAACCCCAAACGGCGGCTTTCTCAATCTCCGTATCCTCCCCCACTTTCCGAAACGCCGCCCGTCCGCACTTTTTTACGCCCCCCACACGGAAATAATATCATTTAACTCACTTT
>OQVQ01000863.1_pt1 | contig 13196 bp, 17 predicted proteins | sample 1691491 | NCBI WGS metagenome assembly OQVQ01 (sample SAMN03418252, study PRJEB22391) | human gut metagenome | biome: human-gut; feature: organic feature; material: feces | host: Homo sapiens | place: Tanzania | collected 2013-01
TAAAGAAAACTGATAGCCAAGAAGAAAATAAAAAGTCAGATAACAAGACTGTAGATAATAAGAACACAGAGGGATCAAATGATTAATAAAGAGAAAAAATCATCTTTTCTGTTTGTTCTTGTACCAATGATCTTTATCTCTTTGATACTACAGATTGTGCACTTGCCAGCATCGATTTCTGATTATAGACCAGATATATTGGTGCTAGTACTAATCTTCTTTTCAATGAACAGTCATTTTACCTTAAAGCTTGAGACAGCTTGGCTGATTGGAATTATCTTAGATTTAGTAACAGGCGCTCCTTTAGGAATCAATGCTTTTGTTATTAGTACACAAATCTATCTAATTAATACTCAATTCAAGAACTTTCCAAAATATTCACTGTGGCAACAGGCCATCATTATTGGTGTTATTAACCTGATTGTTAATGTGTTAGGTTACTGGATTGAGCACATTATTGGTCAAAGCTACTATGAAGTTAACTTCATATTACCAACCTTAATTACTGCGGTATTTTGGCCAATAGTATATGTAATTAGCTACATTCTCTGTTCAACTTTCTCTATTGATACAGAAGATAAAGAAAAGATAGACTGATATGAACAAACTAATTCTAGCTTCAGGCTCTCCTCGAAGAAAAGAATTTCTATCTTATTTAGGGATACCATTTTCAGTTGTGATCCCTCATGCAGATGAATCTGTTATAAAAGATGAAATCCCATCCGAGCTTGTAAAAAGACTTTCAAAACTCAAAGCTTCCATCGTTGCAAAAGAATACCCTGATGCTACAGTCATTGCTGCAGATACAGTTGTATCTTTAAATTCAGAGATCTTAGGGAAACCAAAGAACAGAGATGAAGCTTTTTTAATGATAAAAAAGTTACAAGGCAAAACTCATACTGTTTACACAGGAACCACCATTCAGCAAAATGATATATTTAGAAATTTCGTTTGTGCTACAGAAGTAACTTTTTCTCAACTAGATGATGAGCTTATTTGGACATACGTAAACTCTGGTGAAGGTGATGACAAGGCTGGAGCTTATGCCTTACAGGGAATAGCTTCAATGCTCATTGAAAAAGTAAAGGGCTCAGTAAGCACAGTAATTGGCTTACCTATATGCGAAGTTAGAGAGTGTTTAAAAGAATTTGGAATTGTTCCTAAAGTGGTAAATGCTAAGAAATAGTTCCGAATACAGTTCTTAAAAAGAGTTCTAAAAATGGATAATTACGAGAAGACAAAATCTATCCTTTGGGGTAATAGTGACATCACTCAAGAGAGCGCCAACAAAGCTCTTCAATTACTATGTGAAAGAAAAATAGACTTTGGTGATCTCTTTTTTGAAAGAGTAGTTTCAGAAAGCTTTTCTTTAGAAGAAAGTATTGTAAAAGGTGGCTCATTTAATATCAGTCAAGGTGTTGGTGTGCGAGCTATAGATGGAACAAAATCTGGTTTTGCTTATTCTGATGTTTTAGATAACAAATCTCTTTATGAAGCCTGTTCAGCAGCTCACTCCATTAGCAAAGGACACAACTGTAACGGTATTAACATCAATAAATGTGTTAAAAAGACCAATGCTTTATATGTAAGTGATGATCCTATCTTTTCTATGAACAGATCTCAAAAAGCAAAAATTTTAGAGATTTTAAATGCTGAAGCTAGAGCTCTCGATCCAAGAGTTGTTCAGGTCATGGCTGGGCTATCTTGTACTCACAGAACAACTTTAGTAATGCCTACAGACAATCCTTCAAGATATGATATCAAACCTATGGTTCATCTATCTGTTTCTGTGGTTATGGAAAAAGATGGTAGAAGAGAAGTAGGTTATGCAAGTGCTGGAGGAGCTATTCTTTTAGATGAATTATTAAAAAATAATTCCTTAAAAGATTTAGCTAAAGAAGCTGTAAGAATAGCTTCAGTTAACATGGAGGCAATACCAGCTCCAGCAGGAACAATGACAGTTGTTTTAGGAGCAGGATGGCCAGGTGTTTTAGTTCATGAGGCTGTAGGTCATGGACTAGAAGGTGATTTTAACAGAACAGGATCGTCAGCTTTTACAGGTAAGATTGGTCAAAAGGTTGCATCTGAAGCTTGTACCATTATCGATGACGGTACTATTCCCAACCGAAGAGGCTCCATGAGCTTTGATGATGAAGGTACTGATACAGCTTCAAATGTGCTTATCGAAAAAGGCATTCTAAAAGGCTATATGCAAGATAGACAAAATGCTATGTTGATGAATATGAAGCCTACAGGTAATGGTAGAAGAGAAAGCTATAACTGTCTTCCAATGCCAAGAATGACCAATACCTTTATGCAGAAAGGTGATTTTACTAAAGATGAAATCTTATCTTCAGTAAAGGATGGTATTTATGCTGTTAACTTTAAAGGTGGTCAGGTAGATATCACCTCTGGTCAATTTGTATTCTCAACATCAGAAGCTTATCTAATCAAAGACGGTAAAATTTCAACTCCTATTAAAGGAGCTACCTTAATTGGAAATGGACCTAAAACCATGCAGCAAGTTTCAATGGTAGGAAATGATCTCGAGTTTGATGCTGGTATTGGTGTCTGTGGCAAGGCAGGTCAGTCAGTTCCTGTTGGTATAGGACAACCAACAGTAAAAATTGATTCTATTACTGTTGGCGGTACTAAAGCTTAAAACAAAAAGTCAGACTTTTTTATACATTGTCTGATTTAATTGATGAGCTGTAAAAGCTAGGTATAAAAGCAGTTATTCCTACTTTATAAGCTCATGAGGGATCTCAACACCAGCTCTCGCAATCTCACTTTTTAGATACTTAAATAAAGCCCTTGAATTAGGCTTGCTTGACTCAGCATCTGCAGCAAGTTCAGCCTTAGCTTTTTTAATTAATGTTCTTAACTTGTTCCTATCAGTATCTAGAATCAAAGAGCAAAAGCCATTTAACACTTCAACTCCACCGTTGAGCATGTTTTCTCTCAATTTTTCTAGTTTCATTGTATTTGGATCTTCTTTTGAAGAAGCTCCTAACATGTTAACCTGATTTTCTAAATCAGAGTCATCATAATTTCTTTGTAGCTTTGCTACATACTGTAACTGACGACGTCTTTCATCTGATTTTGGCTTAAGTTTACGAGCAACTAACAAAGCCTCCTTAACTTCTTGAGGGATTACTAATGATTTAAAACTTTGTTCGCCAAGATTAGCAATCTTTTCTACAAGTTTTCTGATTGCTTGAGCTTGCCTCTTATGAGAGCTTCTGCTTTCCTCTTCTGGCTCAGCATCAAAGCCTTCAAAATGTTGTTGTTCTGCCATATATTTTCTTTTCTACAAATTTAAATTAGAGTTTAGTCTAATACAAACAACTGACCTAATCTGTATGTATTGATTAGGTTCATTGCACTTACAGGTACATTGATAAGATGTAACTTTTGATCTTTTTGAGCCTTTGCCCATTTAACTAGAATAGCCATGCCTGAAACATCTATTGAACTAATATCCTTTAGATCAACTGTATTCTCTTTGAATAAACTCTCTCTCTTGTCCCACAGGCTTGGCACAGAATCAAAATTTAATTTGTCTATCTTATTCATAATGTAAATTACTTTTTATCGCCTGATTTCAACTTAGCAATTGCAGCATCTACACCATTATTCTTAATAATAGGAGATAACTCTGAAATCTTTGCATCTAACATTGAGATGTTTTCACCGATAAGATCAAATGCCTTCCATTGACCAGTCTTGTTGTTCTTTCTTAACTTTAAAACAAGCTCTAAATCTTTTTTACCTGATTCTCTAATTAAAAGTTTTACAGAAACAAGACTTGCTGATGGCTCAACAGTCTCAACTTTAGCAGGAACAATGTCCTGATTGGTATATTTGCTTAATACATCAACTAGGCTGTTCTTCATGTATACAGCAAATTCATCTGTAAAACGCTGTCTTTCTTCAGCAGAGGTACTCTTTAAAGAGGTTCCAATAACTTTATAGGCTGCGTATTTGATATCAATGTAAGGAATAAGATCCTTTTCGATAATACCTTCAGCTACAGCTCTGTTTGACAATTTATCCTTATTAGCTTTGATATCGTTAATGGTTGTGGTTGCAACTTCATTTGCTAACTCATAAGGATTATTATCAGCAGCTTGTACTGATGAAAAGCCACATAGAGCGATACCTAAAGCTAAAAAATAACTAAAAATCTTCTTCATAATTTCACCTACTATTGAGCAACTTCGTCTTTTGTAGCTTGCTCTTTATCCTGAGAGTCTTTCTTATCAGCACTTGAATTGAATACAAATTTAGAGATTAAGTCCTCAAGTACTAAAGCTGAACCTGTATCGTGGATTACATCTCCATCCTTTAAATATGTTGATCCCATATCCTCATCATAGAAGCCTGGAGTAATACTAATGTATTGTTCTCCAATAATACCTGCTGTTTGAATTGAAGCTTTTGACTCACTAGATAACTTGTCATACTGCTTTTCAATATCAAGCTCTACAACTGGTGATAAGGTCTTTGGATCTAAAGAGATAGCACCTACTCTTCCGATTAGAACACCTCCAATTCTAATTGGAGCTCTAATTCTTAAAGAGCCTACATTCTCAAAATTTGCATAAACTTTATAAGTTTGGTTGTTGCTGTTTAAAACTAAACCTGCAACTTTTAAGGCTAAGATTACAGCTGCTATTATTCCTAACAGCATAAATATGCCAACCATAATTTCAGCTTTTAAATACTTCATAAATAATACCCAATTAGAACATTAATGCTGTTAACACGAAATCAAAACCTAAAACTGCTAATGATGACTGAACTACTGTGGCAGTTGTAGCCCTACTTATACCTTCTGAAGTTGGCTTACAATCATAACCATTAAATAGAGCTATCCATGTACATACAAAGCCAAAGGCTACTGCTTTAATCATCATAGGAACAAGATCTTTTAATGCATCCACACTAGCCTGCATGCTTGACCAGTAAATACCATCATCTAGACCTAACCAATCAACACCTACTAGCTTACCGCCATAGATACCTACAAGGCAGAAAAGTAAAGATAAGATAGGCATACTGATCATTCCTGCCCAAAATCTTGGAGCAATCACTCTCTTTAGAGGATCAACAGCCATCATCTCTAAAGCTGATAACTGTTCAGATGCTTTTAACTGACCAATTTCAGCTGTAAGAGCTGAACCTGCTCTTCCAGCATACAGTAAGGCAGTAACTACAGGCCCTAACTCTCTAATAATAGCTAAAGATACTAAGCTTCCTAAAGATCCTGTTGCCATAAAATCTTTAAGAATATTAAATCCTTGTAAACCTAAAACCATGCCTATAAATAAACCAGATACGATGATGATAATAATTGACTGAACGCCAATAAAATATATCTGACTTACAAGTAATGGAAATGTCTTTTTAAAGTTTGGTAAAGCGAAAATAGAGTGAAAGAAGATTATTGTAGATCTTCCTAATGAGGCTATTTTCTTTAAAAAGTATCTTCCTAAAGATCCAAAGAAAGCTAACATTACAGCTCCTCAATATAGTTATCTGAGCCTTTTAGTTTAAAGGCATAAGGACCATCAAAGTCTCCTTGAATAAACTGCATTACTCGAGGATCTTTGCTGTTCTTAATTTCTTCAGGAGTACCACAACCTAATACTGAACCTTCAGCTAAGATGTAAACATAATGAGCAATCTCTAAAATTTCTTTAACATCATGAGTTACGACAACAGAGGTCTTACCTAATGATTTGTTAATATCAGAAATTAGCTTTACTAATACACCTTTAGTAATAGGATCTTGACCTACAAAGGGCTCATCATACATAACTAAATCAGGATCAAGTGCAATAGCACGAGCAAGGGCTGCTCTTCTTGCCATACCACCTGACAACTCAGCAGGAAATAAATTAGCAGCTGCACGCATACCTACAGCTTCTAGATTCATCATGACTACGTCATAAACAAGTTCTTCAGGTAAATTTGTATGCTCTCTAATAGGAAATGCAACATTTTCAAAAACATTCATATCTGAAAACAAAGCACCACTTTGGAATAACATACTCATTCTTTGTCTTAACTTATATAAATCAGTTCTATTCAAAGAATGGATATTAGTTCCATCAAACTCGATAGTTCCTTCATTAGGGGTTAACTGTGCGCCAATAAGTCTTAGAATGGTAGTCTTTCCAGTACCAGAAGGACCTAAAATTGCGGTAATTTTTCCTTTTGGAATGTCGAGTGTCAGATTTTTATAAATCTGTTTACTCTGATAAGAAAACGATACATTCCTTACTTTGATCAGTGCATTATCACTCATGTTCAATTCCACAAAAGAAGTCTATATGCGCATATTTTACCAAACTATAAGGCAAACATAACGCAGTGTATTGAAGAGAATTTTCGAGTTGGATTATATAGATTTTAAGGTCTTTCTCAAAATCAAAAGCACATAAAATGTATGTGCTCATTGATTTTATTATTTAGCAACAAGTTCTTTTTTCTTGCGCAATAAAGTTCTGTGACGAACTTTTACAGATATACCGCGCTCTTTAAATCTGTCGGCCAAACTTTGCGCAATATAGACAGATCGGTGAAAACCACCAGTACAGCCTATTGCTACAGTAAGATAACTTCTATCACTTTGTTCTATAGGCTTTAAAATACCAAAAAGTAAGTCATCAATCTTATCAATATAGGCTTCTACTTCAGGGTACTTTGCAAAGAAATCTTTTACAGGTTGCTCAAGGCCGCAATATTCTCTTAGTTCTTTTTCCCAATAAGGATTTGGTAAGAATCTAGAATCAAATACAAAATCAGCATCTTTAGTTACACCGTCTTTATATCCAAAAGACTCAAAGATGATGACAATCTGCTTATATGGTTTGCCTTGGATAGTTGTAACTACCTGCTGACATAACTCATGAACAGATAAATTAGTTGAATCGATACGTAAATCAGCAACGGAAGAGATGATCTTTAAGATCTCTGTTTCTTTTTGTAGAGCTTCATTTAAAGAAAGATTATGCAAAGATAATGGATGAAGACGTCTTGTCTCAGAGTATCTTTTAATCAAAACCTGATCATCTGCATCAATAAAAATAACCGTACCGTTAATGTCTTGATCATGAGTAGCTTTAGTGTAAATGTCATTTAATTCAGAATAATCATCACTGATAGGAATATTTCTTACATCTAAAGATACAGCTATTTTGGGATAGCTTTTCTTAGCTAAATCTATTAATTCTTTTAAAAATACAATAGGTAAATTATCAATACAGTAAAAACCTAAATCTTCTAGTGCATGTAAGGCTACGGTTTTTCCTGAACCAGAGCGACCTGATATAACTACAAGCTCAACTTTATTTGTCATGAAGATTTCCTATTGAAAATGAGGATTATCTATTTCAGAAGAGTCTACTAATCCTTCTTGTACATGATCCAATAACAGATCAATCTGATTAAGGATTGTTTCGACTTTATGCTTTTCATTTTTAGATAGTCGCAAAGCATTTAACAAATCGACATTAGATAAGACTATTGTAAGACTTTTTAAAAGTGACTCAACTTTTTCTACATCGTCTTTTGGTGAAATAAAGAGACTAAAAGCAGTATCTACTAATTGTTCATCAGCATCAATTGAATTAAATGTAATAGGTTTATCTAAAATGCTTAATACTGCAAATGTAGGTGTTGAGCTTTGTATTACGGCATGAGGAATAGCAACGCCTTGAAAAAAAACTGTTGTACCTAACTTTTCTCTTTCATTTAAAGCAACGATAATTTCTTTGGAAGTCTTTTTAGTAATGAAAGCGGCACATTCAGCTATTTCTTCAAATAATCTTTTTTTACTAAAGCAGAATAACGGAGACAGTATTTGTGTTTTAGGCAGTACTATCAAGATCTATTTCCTCTTTTCCCCAAAAAAATGCCCTGCACAATGGCAGGGCTCCTCGTTGTTGAAGTTAAGAATTATGACTTTAACTTCTCTTTATACTTAACTAACTGACCGTCAACCTTATCGATTAGACCATCAATTGCTGGATACATACTCTCTGCCTGATGCTCAGCATGAAGATTACCACCTGCTACAGCTAAATCAGCTTTAGCAATCTGGTTCAATTTCTCAACTGTTAGAGTTACTGAGATAGAGGTAATAATATCACCTTTACGCTCAAGACGCTTAAACTTGTCATTGACGTAATCTTTTAAAGAATCGGTTAACTTTACACCTACGCCATGAATATTGATTTGCATATTTACTTCCTTAACCTGATCTTAGTGCCAGGTAATGTTAAGCGAGTACTAAATTGTAACTACACTTTAATAATAGGTTGAAAAATCTAATAATTAAAGGTGTAACTTCACAATTTTCTTAATATTTTTTAGCAATCAATATCAATTCGTGAACTAATTCAATTTTCTGTAAAAAATTAAATTAATTGTTTGCGTTGTGATGTTGATGGAATACCTAAAGATTCTCTGTACTTAGTTACAGTTCGTCTTGCGACATTTAAGCCTTTTTCATTGAGAATATCAGAAATCTTACTATCAGAAAGTGGTTTTCTTGGTGGCTCTTTAGAAATAATCTCTTTAATTACTGCCTTAATAGCAGTTGATGAAGCTGAACCACCGCTTTCTGTGTTTACACTTGATGAGAAGAAATACTTTAATTCAAAAGTACCTTTTGGTGTATGAATATACTTTTCTGTAGTGATTCTAGAAATAGTAGATTCATGCATAGAAATTTCTACTGCAACATCATTTAATACCATTGGATGCATAGCAGACTCACCTTTTTCCATAAAATCTTTCTGATGAGAAACTATGCAACGACCAACTTTTAATAAAGTGTCATTTCTATTATCTATGCTTTGTTTTTTACTTCGAAATATATTGCATGTAATCGCATTTCTGGTTACCCAAAGGCTCTTATGTCTGTTTTTGCTATGGTTACAGTATATGGCATTATTGCATACTTCACTGAAGGAACTGTAATAAAAGGAAAAATGGCTGATACCATGCTGTTTGCTTGGTTCAGAAATATGTATCTTTCTATTCTTCCTATATTTACATATCTTTATTTCGTTCAAAAAAAATATTTGGATGTAAAGTTTGTAAAGATGATGTTACCTGTCATTATATTGGCAACTTTATGTTCATATTATTGGTCATATCTTACAGCTATACAAATGGCATTCCTTAAAACTGGCACAGATGTTACAGAGACAACTAATAATGCTGGCTATACCGTATTATCTCTCATCCCTGCATTATTGGTTTATGATAATAAAAGACTATGGCAATATCTTGGTTTGCTGTTGATTGTATGTCTTGTTGTTTTATCTGTGAAAAGAGGTGCCGTAATGGTCTGTGCCATGATGTCCTTTCTTTTTATGTTAAGGTCGTTTAGTCATTCATCTGGTCGAAAAAAGTTTCTAACAATCTTTTTGTTGATTATTTTCTCCATTCTTGTATATGATTTTGTAATGGATTATATGGCAGAAAGTGATTATCTGATGAAGAGAATAGAAGAAACTAAAGAAGGAAGAGCAAGTGGAAGAGATGATATATATACCACGTTATGGAATAGTTTTAAAAATCAGACAGATACATGGAAGTACTTCTTTGGTGGAGGTGTATGGTACACTACAAAGTTAACATGGACAGCTGCACATAATGATTGGTTAGAGTTTTTGATTGATATGGGATTATTCGGTGTCATAGTATATATATATTATTGGGTATCTTTTCTCCGCCTTTCCATTAAAAAATATCTTCCGGAATTATCTCGTTTTTGTGTTTTTCTAATATTTCTTAATATGTTTATGAGGACATTGTTTTCTATGTCTTTAGATTCTATGACCTTTGTTCAAGGAATGATGCTTGCATTGTCATATTATGGTTTGCTTAATTCTAATAATGTAAAATGAATATACTTATAGCTGGCGACTTCGCTCCACGTGCAAGACTTGCCAAACAAATAGAAAACAAGAAATTTTCTGAGGTATTCTCAGAAAAAATACGAGAAATAATCATGTCGGCAGATTTCTCGTTCGTCAATTTTGAAAGTCCAATAGTTGAGACTGATTACAAACCAATACCGAAATGTGGTCCAAATCTTCGATGTACCAAAGAAGCTGCTGAGGCTGTGCGCTACGCAGGATTCACTGGCGTAACGATGGCAAACAACCATATTCTTGATTATGGAACAGAAGGTCTTAATAGGTCTGTGGAATGTTGTAAGTCACAGGGACTGGACATAGTTGGCGTGGGAGAAAATCTGCACGATGCAGAAAAAATTCTGTATCTTGAGAAAGAAGGAAAGAGATTAGCCGTAATAAATTGTTGTGAGCATGAATTTTCAATAGCTACAGAAACAGAAACTGGTGCTAATCCTTTGAATCCTGTTCGTCAGTTCTATGCCATTCAAGAAGCGAATAAGAATGCAGATTATGTGCTTGTAATAGTGCATGGCGGACACGAAATGTTCCAGTTGCCATCACCTCGTATGGTAGAAACATATCGTTTTTTCATAGACGCAGGAGCAGATGCCGTTGTAAATCATCATCAGCATTGTTATTCAGGATATGAGATGTATAAAGAGAAACCTATATTCTATGGTATTGGCAATTTTTGTTTTGATGAAGAAGGACTAAGAAATAGTTCTTGGAATGAAGGATATATGGTAAAACTGACTTTTGATGAAGTTATCACAACCAAGATATATCCATACTGCCAATGTGATATAAAACCAGCAGTTGAGTTACTGGATACGACCGCTTTTGACAATACTATTGCCGAATTAAACCTGATTATATCCGACAGCAATTCGCTCAGAGCTACGATTACAGAGTATTACAAAAATTGCAAGAATAATGAATTGTCCAGAATGGAACCATATTCAGGACGCATTCTCTCCAAACTGCTTTCTTTAGGATTGTTGCCTAAGTTTATAAGTGGACAAAAGGCTATCAATATCCTGAATCATGTAGATTGTGAGGCTCATAGAGACAAACTTATATTTGCATTAAGAAACAAATAAATCATTATATTATGCCATCTATAAAACGTGGATTATACTACTTATTACACAACAGAATGGAATTTTGTGATTCCATAGTAAAGAACTTCTTAGGATTCCTTCCTGACAAAATGTATCTTTCGCTAAGATACAGATGCAAGATGGGACGTTGGATAAACTGGAAAAATCCTAAGACATTCACAGAGAAACTGCAATGGTTGAAAGTCAATGACTATAAGCCAGAGTACACCAAGATGGTGGACAAATTGGCGGCTAAAGACTATGTGGCACAGAGAATAGGTGAACAGTACATTATACCTACTCTTGGTGTATGGGAATGTGTGGAAAACATAGATTGGGATTCTCTTCCAAATCAGTTTGTATTGAAAACCACTCATGGAGGTGGCGGCTGTGGCGTAGTCGTTTGTAAGGACAAAAGCTCTTTTGACAAGGAGAAGGCTATAGAGAAACTCAAAATATCAATGCAAACAAATGCTGGTAAGAGTTACCGTGAGAAACCTTACCTGAACGTACCGAGGAAAATTATCGCAGAAAAATTCATGGCGGAACAACGCAGCGTTTCTCCAGACTTGATAGACTATAAGTTCTATTGCTTTAATGGTGTCCCAAAATTGATTATGGTAGCAAATGGCAGATCAACAGGCAACAAGCGTTTTGGTTACTACGATACGGAATGGAATACTGTAGATATTAGTTGGGGGGCACCGAAACCGGACGTAGAATTCTCAAAACCAGATAATCTTAATGAGATGCTGGAGATTGCCTCAAAGTTGTCTTCAGATTTGGTTCATGCTCGTATTGACCTATATAATATCGACTCTCATGTCTATTTCGGTGAAATCACATTCTATGATGGAAGTGGCTTGGAAAAAATAAATCCTCAAAGCTACGATGAATATCTTGGAAATCTTATGCAGTTGAAGGCAACCAAACGGGGGGGGGTAAAAATTGAAGTCGTCGATAACAGAATAATAGAAATAAAAGATAGTTGTTCATTTGACGAATTGAAAGATTACAAATTCTTCTGTTTTAATGGTAAAGTCAAATGTTTTAAAGTTGACTTTGGAAGATTTGTTGAGCATCATGCGAATTACTATTCTCCGAATGGAATTATATTGCCTTTCGGAGAAAAGGAATTCGAACCAAATCCTGATCATAATGAAATAATGCCAAATAATCTGACAGAAATGATAACTATTGCAGAAGATTTATCTAAGGGATTCAAATTCCTGCGTGTTGATTTGTATAATATAAAAGAAGAAATATATTTTGGCGAACTAACTTTTTATCCTGCTTCTGGTATGGGTGCTTTTACTCCTAATAAATGGGATTACAAGTTAGGAAAAATGTTGAATCTTTGTTAAGATTCTTTCCCGCCAAAAACATACATGAGAGTTGTAATAATGAAGAAGATTTTATTGATAACTGAGGGCCTCGGCTCGGGTGGTGCAGAGCGCCAGATATGCGGACTGGCTGTGATGTTGACAAAGGCCGGTTTTCCTTGCAGACTGATAACTTACTCTGATAAACATTTCTACGAGCCTTATATAAGGCAGAAGGGTGTCGATTATCAGTATCTGTCAGAGTTGCTGAACAAGAAGACTCGTGTATTTAAGGTTGCAAAGTACGTGCGTCAGTATAAGCCAGATGTTGTAATTTCATTCTTGCCATCTGTGAATAAGACTATGTGTCTTGCAAAGATGTTTTTCGGGGCTAAGTTAGTGGTGTCAGAACGAAATAATAATACTTGCATTACTCGTGGTGATAAGGTACAGTTTAATCTTTATCGTATGGCAGATGCAATAGTTCCTAATAGCAACAGCCAGGGGAAGTTTATCAGTAAGAATTTTCCATTCCTTAGCAAGAAAGTGCATCCTATCATCAACTTTGTGGATGTTAATCGTTTCACTCCATCAGAAACGCCTGTGCATAATGTTAACTTTTTCATCATAGACACTTTTTTCATTAATAATAGTATAGATTTAAAAATATGTCAAATGATTTTTATAAAAAGCTTGGGCAAAAGATTTACAGGCTCCGAAGGGAGATGAAGTTATCGAGGGAGAAATTTGCTGAACTGGCTGAAATAAATGATTATTATCTTGGGGAAATAGAGCGAGGAGAGAAGAAAGCATCTTTGGATATTTTATTTAAAATT
>OQVQ01000864.1_pt1 | contig 13193 bp, 10 predicted proteins | sample 1691491 | NCBI WGS metagenome assembly OQVQ01 (sample SAMN03418252, study PRJEB22391) | human gut metagenome | biome: human-gut; feature: organic feature; material: feces | host: Homo sapiens | place: Tanzania | collected 2013-01
TTGATTATCGTTTCGGGAGAAGGGTTACGCTCCGACAATTCATAATTGCTTATTGTCGCATAACTATCACACCTAACCCTTACTCAACAATCCATTCACAAATATTCTTTTCTACACTAGAAAAATTAACGCCGATTTTAAATAATTTTCTTTTATCACAATTAAAACTTTCAGCGTATTTTTTTTCGTTAATTTGATTTAATGCTTCTTGAGCTGATTTGTCGCGTTTAAATTCAAAAATAAAAATATAATCCTTTGTTTGAACTACGCAATCTGCCCTACCAAATGAATAATGTTCTTCAACATTTACAAATTGTCCCATAAGCATAAAAACAATGTAAATCACATTCTGAAAATTCTGTTCTATTACTGAATCGTCATTTTTTGTTGAATATGGGAGCCGTGCAAAAAGCGATTTTAATCGATTTAAAACTTCATCTATTTTTGCAAGCCGTAAATCTTTTACAAAATTTACAATGAAAAGAGCATCACAAGTATCAGCGGGAGAATAAAAAATTGGAACCAAGCTTTTTAAAAAAGCATATTTTACTTCCTTATTTGGATAACCTAAGTAATACTGTTGATATTCTTTATCATATTTTTTTATTGTTAAATATCCGGTTTGATACAAAAGCGGAAGCGGATCGAGATTGTCACTTCTGTAATCTGAAATTGAATTTGTATCAATTGCAAGTTCATCTGAAGTTAAAAGTTTTGGTTCAAAATTTACAGATTTAATTTTTTCAACTAAAAAAGTCGGCGTTCCTGTTGAAAACCAATAACACTCAAACTCACAAGAAGCAAATGCATGAATTAAACTAAACGGATTATACATTCCTTCTGAAATCCGAGAAAAATGATAACCGTCATACATTTCTTTTAATTTTTCTAAGCAACCTTCAAAAGTTAAATCATTTTTTTGTGCCATCAATTGAATTTCTAGAACAAAAGTTTTTTCCATCTCTTCCTGAGTAATTCCACAAATTGAAGAATATTGATCATAAAGAGAAATATCTTGAAGTTGATTTAAATCACTAAAAATTGAAACTTTACTAAACTTTGTAACACCAGTAATAAAAGTAAATTTTAAAAACTCATCGCATTTTTTTAAATTTCCAAAAAATCCTTTAAAAAGACGGCGATTACTTTCTAGAATTTCAGATTCGCTTTCAAGCAAAGATTTATCATATTCATCAACTAAAACAACGCATCCAAGTCCTGTTTTTTCGCAAGCTTTTTCAAGTAAATATGCAAATCTTTCTTCTAGTGAACGTTCTTTTTTTTCATCACCATAAAGTTTTTCCCAAGACTCAAGGTGAGAATTTATTACAGCTGCAAGTGCAGAAGAACCTGAATAATCTTTTCCATTAAAATCAAAATGAAATACAGGATATTTTTTCCATTCAGTTTCAAGTTCGCTAATTTTTAAGCCTTCAAATAATTCTTTTTTTCCTTCAAAATATGCCTTAAATGTTGAAATTAAAAGACTTTTTCCAAATCTACGTGGACGAGATAAAAAATAAGTTTTTCCAAGGTTTACAAGATTCCAAATAAATTCAGTCTTATCAACATAAAGATAATTTTCTTTTCTGAGACTTTCAAATGATTGAATCCCTATCGGGAGCTTTCGAATATTCATAACTCTATTATATAGCAGAAATTATAATTTATCTACTTCTTTAAAATCCTCTAGCCAGTCCAAACACTGTCGCCAACAACTGCAAATTCATCTTTTTCTACAATTTCCGGAAGTTTCTTTGATTTTTTCAAGTTCATAATCCCCATGCAAAGAATCAATCTTCCAACGTGCTTCAACAGGAACATAAAAACTGTAAACATCAAAGTTGTTCTCTTCCACTTCAGATAGGATTGTTGACTGCTCCATATCGGGATATTCAGAACAGAGTTTTTCAGCATATTTCTGCTGCTGAATAGCAAAATTGTCATTTGCCCATTTAATAAAAAATCATGGCAATGATGTAATCTTTATATTCTGCAGCATCCATACTTGTACGGAGTGCATCGCACTGTGATTTCAAAAATGTTTCTAATGCCGAAAGTGAAAGTTTCAATTTATTTTCTCCAGTTTTATCTTCTATATAGTATAAGGCATTCCGGTATCATTGAGCGACACTGGAAAAATTATTTTTTTGTTTCTTTCCATAATTCTTCGAAAAGTTTATATACATGGCTGATTGTAGTATTCTCGTTTCCAGTATCTTCTTTTTTCTTATCCAATTCTGCAGCTTTTTTCATTGCCTCGTCAAAATGAGGTTTAAGCGTTGTATAAAGATTTACAGACGAAAGCCATTTCTGGTCTTTTTCATAATAAGGAATATACTTTCGTAATTCTTTGATAACACCATCTTGAGAAGAATAAAACTGTTCGGGCATAGCAAAATGAAGCAAAAACCAAACCTCAAAAGCCGGCATTGAATCAGCAAAATGAATACCTTTAGACAAAGCTTTTTCGTACTGCTTTTTTAAATCTTCAGACATACCTTTTTCGACAATTGTATCTCTGTCAAAAACACACCAGACAGAGTCATAAACTCCTGTCTCAAATTCTGTCAATGCATTTTTTAAGATAGTATTCAAATCGCTATGCTTAGCTACTTTAGGAGTAACCGTAACACCAGGAATATGCCCATTTGTTTTTACATCTGAGAAATAATTTTTTTCAGTTGGTCCCTCAACAACAAGAAGGAAGGTCTTATTACCTTTTAACTTACCTGTTCTTCTTGCCACGGAACAACTCCCTTAATGCGTTCATATCTACATTTGGCAATGCACCAAATTTATCCGCCCGATATAACTTCTTCCTTGAAGTTTCTTTTCTAATTCCCGTGTAATCAACAATGGAATTGTATTTACTGCCACCATCAGAATCTTTATTACAGAACCAGATTTCATCATCTCTTAACAAACCAGAATCAAGCAATTCTTGATTATGACTTGTAAAAAGAAGCTGCGAATCTGTAGAACTTTCAAGGAACAGTTGAATAAACATTTCAAGTAATTCTTGATGTAAAGAAGACTCTAATTCATCAATAATACAAAGAGATGGTTCTTGTGTAATATCAATTAATGGAGCTGCAAGTTCCATAATTTTTTGAGTACCAGCAGATTCCATAATAAGTGGAAGTTCTACATCTTCTCCATAATGGTGTATAAGACTAACGTTGCGAATAACGGGTTTTTCTCCCCTCTTAGCAAATTCGTTTTTAACTTCTTCCGGCAAACTCTTTATGAATTCTTCTGGTAATTCCTGTTTTGTAATTGAAATATCTGTAATATTTCCAACGTCAGAGAAAGAAAGAAGCTGTGTTACTTTCATTTTAAAGTCATCATCCTCTTCCATTCTCTTTGCTACATAACCCGAAAGACCATTATCAGAACTATCAATCATTCCCTTAAAACGTTCATTAAAATGATCATATATATGAAGGAATATAGGATGCTTAGCCTGTGCACCAGCAGAAATAACTGAACAGTTGTCACGTGTTAAATCAGCAATAACTTTCTTTGCACCTGTAACACATGCACCCCATTTTATAGAATCAGTTCTTTCAAAAATTAATTTTTTTTGTCCCTTTGGAGAATAATACAAAGATTCTTCAAGAACACGTTCTTTGTTCAATTTAATTTTGTATTCATATCTGATTTCGTTTTCAGAATCAAAATCTTTAGCATAGAAAACCAGTCCAAACTCCCCCGGTTCTTTCGCTGTTTTTGGGTCAAACATAAATGGGTAAAAATGAATTTTTTCTGTAGGCTCTAAGGAATGAAATGATCTAACCAAAAAACGAAGATAAAAAGTAAAAGCTTCTGCGATTTTTGTTTTTCCGGAAGCATTAGCACCGTAAATACATGCTAATTTTAAGAATTTCTTTCCACCATACTCAAGGCAATGTAATTCTTCATCTTCCAAGATAGTATCTGCAGCTTCAAAACTGATTAACTGCTCATCTTTAATAGAAAATGTATTTTTGACTGTAAACTCCAAAATCATACAATATCCCCTTTATAAAGGTAACTCTAATATACTACAATATCGGTAAAAAAATCAAGAATTGGGAGTGTTTTTGCAGAAAAAATGCAAATTTTAAAAAAATTTAGTATTTTTACTTGTATATTAAAACTAAATTTCGTATATTTTTAAATATGAGTACTTCGTTACGAAACACTAAAAGAGTTGAAAGCTGGTGTAGATGTCTACTTCAACTATTACAACACAGAACGTTTCCATCAGTCATTGGATTACAATGTTCCTGATGAAATGTATAAATGCTTCCTGTATGAGAAGCAGGATACTAAAAAGACTGCTTAAAAAAATACACCTTAAACGGCTATTTTTTTTGTATTGACAAAAGGGCGCAATTTATATGTTTTTCTCCAATCTGATAAGGTTCCATAAACAATACCAAGTTGAGCACATGCATTCCTTACTCCAATTTCATCAGACAATTTTATTGCTTGTTGTTTGAATTCTTTACTGTACTTCATTTTATACTCCTATTTTATTTTCGGGTATTTTCTTACTGTACTTTTATTATAACCTTTCAGTGACGATTTACCAGGAACAGAACAACTTTGCCTGTGATGGAGAATACAGCAACGGCCACGAAACTGTCCACTTTACCCACGGACTTTTGAACAACAGCATAGACTCCGAAGGATTTACTAAGCCCGCCTATCAAAACGACAAGGGCGATGCCGAATATTTTGAAAACGGTCTTCTGCACCGCGAAGCTGCCCCCGCTGTTATCCGCGACTGGGGAGCCTGGGAAGAATGGTGGCATCATGGCGAGCTAGTTTTGATTCAGACGACACGGAAGGTGACGGCGGAGATTGTGGGGAGAGTGAAATAGAGCCTTTTCCTATTATTTTCATAGTTTTATCTTATTTTTTTTAGATTTCTATTAGATTCCTCTTGTCATTTTTTAAACATTTCATTAATATCAAATTGTTCACAAAATAATAAAAGTAGGTTTCTATGAACACATACAATACAATACAATACAATACAATACAATACAATGATATTCTTATATCATTATTAAATCACCCTTTCACAAACCAGCGTAACCTTTCCGAACTTACAGGCTATTCGCTAGGTGCGGTCAACAAGTGCCTTACCACTCTTGTTGAAGATGGACTATTAACTAAATCATACACATTAACACAAAAGGCAACTTCCCACATTAAAGACAGTTCCCCATCTACCGCAATCATTCTGGCGGCGGGGTTTGGAATGCGGATGGTTCCAATCAACACCGTCTCTTCAAAAGGGCTTCTGGAAATTGACGGTGAACCGCTTGTAGAACGGCTCATAAAGCAACTGAACCAAGTTGGCATAAATGAAATCTATATCGTAGTTGGCTTTATGAAAGAGCAGTACGACTACCTTATAGACAAATACAATGTTCACCTTATCGTAAACACAGAATATGCGTCAAAGAACAACCTACATTCCCTAGCCCTTGCAAAAGAACATCTTGCAAATTCTTATATAATTCCATGCGATGTATGGTGCAACAAAAATCCTTTTTCCAAGAGCGAAGCCTACTCCTGGTACATGGTAAGCGAAATAATCGCCGAAGATAGCAATATCCGTGTTACCCGCAAAAGGCAACTTGTAAAAACAGACTCAAACGGAAATTCCATGATTGGCATTTCCTACATCACTAAAAATGATTCAAAAAAGCTGAAAAAACTTCTTGAAAAATTCGACTCTGATTCGCATTACGAAAACTCATTCTGGGAAGGAGCCTTGTTTGCAGACGAACTGGTAGACTCGGTTGAAGTCTTTGCAAAAACAGTCTCCTCGTCTGATGTGGTGGAAATAAACACCTACGAGCAGCTTCGCGAGCTTGACGAGGACTCAAAAAGCCTAAAGTCCGACGCAATCAAAACAACCGCAAAAGTTTTGAACGCTGACGAAAGCGAAATCCAAAATATCTCAATCCTAAAAAAGGGAATGACAAACCGTTCATTCTTTTTTACCTGCTGCGGCGAAAAATACATTATGCGCATTCCGGGCGAAGGTACAGACAAGTTGATAAACAGAGATGAGGAGGCTCAGGTTTACGCCGCCATCTCCGGCAAGGGCATTTGCGACGACCTTGTTTATATCAATCCTAAGAACGGCTATAAAATCACAAAGTTCATAAACAATGTAAAGGCGGCTGACCCAAGTAACGAAAGCGAACTAGTAGCCTGCATGAAAAAACTGAGGGACTTCCACAATATGAAACTCAAGGTTAATCACACCTTTGACATTTTTGGAAAAATTGACTTTTATCAAAGCCTTTGGAATGGCAACAAGTCCATCTACAAGGACTACGAGCAGACAAAGGCAAATGTCTTGTCGCTAAAGCCATTTATAGAAAAACATGCCCAGCCTTTCGCCCTCACCCATATAGATGCCGTATACGACAACTTCCTTTTTAGTGATAAAGGACTGCAACTCACAGACTGGGAATATTCAGCCATGCAAGACCAGGACGTAGACCTTGCCATGTGGTCCATCTACGCCCTTTACAATAAGGAACAAATCGACCATTTGATAGACATCTATTTTGAAGGAAACTGCCCAAAACTCAGGCGTATAAAAATCTACTGCTATGTTGCCGCCTGTGGACTTTTGTGGAGCAACTGGTGCGAGTATAAAAGAAACCTTGGTGTTGAATTTGGCGAATATTCACTTGTCCAGTACAGGTACGCAAAGGACTTTTACAAAATCGCAAGCCAAGAATTGAAAGAGGAAGAAGAAAAATGAAAGTTGACAACGCAATAATAATGGCTGCCGGAACCGCCAGCCGCTTTGCCCCTCTTTCCTACGAAAAGCCAAAGGCATTGATTAGCGTTCGTGGCGAAGTCTTGATAGAAAGGCAAATCAGGCAGATTAAGGAAGCGGGAATAGAAGAGATTGCCATTGTCACAGGCTACAAGGCTCAGGCTTTTGAATACTTGAAGGAAAAATTCGGAGTCCACCTGATTCACAATCCAGAATTTGACCTTCGCAACAACAACTCTTCTATTTTAGCGGCAAGAAACTTCTTGAAAAATACCTATGTCTGCTCGTCAGACAATTACTTTATCCAAAATCCATTTACAAAAGAAGTAGAAGAAAGCTACTATGCCGCATGCTTTTCAAAAGAAGAGACTTCCGAATGGTGCATACAAGCAGACAAGGACGATTACATTTCTTCCGTAAAAATCGGCGGGGAAAACTCTTGGTATATGCTTGGCCAGACTTTTTGGTCAGCAGATTTTTCAAAACACTTTTTGGAAATCTTGGAAAAGACTTACGATTTGCCAGAGACAAAAGACAAACTTTGGGAAAGCATTTTCATCGAACATTTAGACAGCCTAAAAATGAAAATCAAACGCTACCCGGAAAACTATATTTTTGAATTCGACTCCCTAGACGAACTAAGACTTTTCGACCCGGACTATATTGAAAATCCCCGTTCAAAAATTTTGGAAAGTCTCTCAAAAGATTTGAATATTCCAATTGGCAAAATGAAAGACTTCAAGGCCATAAAAAACACGACAAACGAGGCAGTCGGCTTTTCTTTCTGCGCAGACGGAAAGAAATATACTTATGACTATAAATTAGGAGGTTTATTATAAAAATGAAAACAAAACTAGAAAAAGGTCGGATAGACTGGATGGTAACTCTCTTGCCATTCATCACTATCATCTCTCTTGCTGTTCTTCTCTTTATCTTCCCTGAAAAATCGAACAACGTAATTTCACAAGTTCGCTTCTTCTTCGGAGACACTTTGGGAATCTACTATCTTATTATCGGTGTGGGAGTACTCCTCGTCTCCCTCTTTTTGTCCTTTTCAAAATACGGCAACGTAGTTTTGGGAGAGCCAGGCGAAAAGCCGAAGTATTCATTCTTCACTTGGGGAAGTATGATGTTCACCTGCGGACTTGCCGCCGACATCCTCTTCTACTCATTTTCAGAATGGGTTATGTACGCAACAAATCCCCACATCTCGGAATTGGGCTCTTTTACAGAATGGGCGGGCGTTTTCCCCCTTTTCCACTGGAGTTTTATTCCTTGGGCATTCTACCTTGTTTTGGCTGTAGCATTCGGCTTTATGCTCCATGTTAGAAAAAGAAGCCGCCAGCGCTATTCAGAAGCCTGCCGCCCTGTTATCGGAAAACACGCAGACGGAATTCTTGGCCGCGTAATAGACTTGTTCGCCCTTTTCGCATTGCTTGCAGGAACCGCCACAACATTCTCTGTAGCAACTCCTCTTATGGCAAGCATCATCATCAAGCTTTTCAATATTCAAGTTAGCCGTACTGTAATCACAATCATAATCCTTGTCCTTACCTGCTGCGTCTACACCTACGCTGTCTTGCACGGTTTCAAGGGAATCAGCTTCCTTGCAAAGCTCTGTATCTATTTGTTCTTCGGACTTTTATTGATTGTGCTTTTGATTGGCGGTCAGGGAAGGTTCATCATTGAATACGGCTTCCAGTCTTTGGGCAAGATGTTCCAAAACTTTATAGAACTTTCAACTTACGCAGACCCCGGCAGGACAAACAACTTCCCGCAGGATTGGACAATCTACTACTGGGCATACTGGATGGTATGGTGTATAGCAGCTCCTTTCTTTATCGGAAACATCAGCCGAGGACGCACAATCAAGCAGACAATCTTGGGCGGCTACATCTTCGGCGTTGGTGCTACAATTGTCAGTTTTATCGTTCTTGGAAACTACTCGCTGGGGCTCCAGACAATTGGCAAGGCGGACTTTATCGCAATGTATAACGAAAGCGGAGACTTGTACGCTCTTATCCTGAACATCATTGACACAATACCAGGCTCTGTATTCATCTTGATTCTTGTCCTTGTCTGCATGATTGCCTTCTACGCCACTTCCTTTGACTCCATCGCCTACACGGCGGCCTGCTACAGCTACAAGAATTTGAAGGAAGACGAAAAGCCAAACAAATTGGTAAGCCTCTTGTGGTGCATACTCTTGATTGTACTTCCAATCGGCTTAGTCTTCTCGGAAAGTTCAATGAACAACATCCAGTCGGTAAGTATTATCTCCGCCTTCCCAATCGGAATAATTATGATTGTGATGATTTGGTCTTTTATTAAGGACTGCAAGAAGTATACGGAAGAGATAAAGGGGTAGTTTAAAATGAAAAAGCCACCGTCCAAAGAATGGTGGTGGCTTTTTTTCCGAGTATTGATAGAGAACTGTTCTATCCAGTACCCTACTTTAAATAATCATGTAAAACATCTCGCTTTAGTTTTCCTAGTGATGTCTGGTTGATTTCACAATTCATTTCAGGAAAAAGAAGCGATAAAGAAATACTTGATTTAAGATTTCCATAAATAAGACTTGCTATTTCCTGATTTTTATACGTATTGCACTAGCGTCCAACTAAAAAAAGGGGCTTTTTAAAAAATATCTCTTCGTGTATAATGATTTCTCTTCTACCATAACTATCACTCCTTAATTATATAATAAATCAAAAACGGCATTATTTTGAACAACGGCTCTAATCAAAACGTGTTCCCAAAAGTTTTTCTCTGTACAATATATTTTTAAACATTCTTTTATTCGATCTTTTGTACAGGAACTTTTAAAATCCTGAATTTGATTTTTTAATGAATCAATTCTATTTTCGCTTAATTCTATATAGTAATTATATATTCCTAAATAATCGTATGTATTATCAATTCGTCTTGCCAAATCAGAATCTGCTATAGTATTTTTATCTACGAAAAATTTTATAGTTAAATTATCATTTTCAACAATGAAAATATTTGCAAATAAATATTGCACATCCGGTAATGTATCTCTATATAAATTTACTAACTCCAGTTCTCCGGCTTTATTCTTGAATCTTTTACCTTTATGGGAATTACAATTAGAACACATTGGAATAAGGTTTAATGCATTATCACAAAATTCCGGGAAACCATCTTCAGCAGATTTTGGAACAATATGATCAAGTGTGGATGGTTTTCCATGTTCACAGAATGGACAATCTCCAACTTTTGTTCCTGTAATATATTTTGAATTTTGATTCAACTTACGAAAATATATTAAAGAACTCTGAAATAAATTCAAATAAGCTTTTTTTTCGGTAGGTTTCAAAAAAGAATATTGTTTTAATTGATTTAGATGATTTTCATCAAATAACGTTTCGTACTCTTGATAAGCTTTTTTTAATTCATCTTCTTGCTCATGAGATAACAGAGGAATTAAATCAGGTTTGTTAGACAATCTTTTCTGATAATATTCCTTATGAACATTATAATAATTTAATTCTGGTTTTAGTAAGTTTTTCATTTTTCCTCAAATAAAGAATGTATTTTCATTCTTATTCCAATATCAAGTTTATAATTCTCATTAATTTCAAAGAAGTTACAAATTTGTTCTTCTGTATAATTACCTAAATTAACCATTCTTTTTAGCTGTGTCATAAAATAAGGGTCAATTTCATCATTCTGAAAAATATCAGTTGCTAAAGACATTGCATTGGTTCCAAAGGTTTGACGTGTAACGGGTCTGATTTCACAAAAATCATCTTTCGTCCTTCTAACAACAAAAACACAATCTGCTTTTATTTCACGAACAACAAAAGTTGAATGAGTGGCTATCAAAGCATATGAATCAAAACGATTTAAAATCTTATAAATAAACTCCATATAGGAAGTAATGAAATTTGGATGCAAATGTATTTCCGGTTCATCAATTAAGAAAATTGAATTGAATGCAATACAGCTTAATATTTTTATTAAATTGGATAATAAAATGCTTTCGCCACTGCTTAATTTTTGAAAATCTTCAATAAATTTTACGGCATCTATTGTAGTTTCCTTTTGATTACCTTCCCAATCATCAAAAAAAGCAAGAATTTCATCAAAATTGACTCTTGGAAAAAGAGTCCTTATATTTGCAAAAGAATCTCTTATTAATCTTGCATCTATTTCTTTTTTATATCTCTTAATAATTTTATTTAAGACTTTTTTTAATTCGTTTATTTGCTCTTCTTTACTTATAACTTCGATTGTCGTTTCACTTCTTTGATTTATAAGTCCGAAATAATGATAATCAGGATAAGTACTTTTAGGAATTTGAACTCCTTTATCAAAATAGCTATTTGTAAGATGAATAATTCTATTGAATGGTAGTTTATTTTTTAAGATAAATTCGGAAAGTTGATTTAGTATTTGAGTTTTTCCAACTCCATTTTCACCTATAATACAAGAAACCCTGTTCGGAAAATATTCATTTTTTGAATCAAACATGAGTGGTAAATTTTCGGAATCGTTATCGTTATAAAGGGGCTTAAATTCAAATTCAAAATGAAATGCATCATTAAAGTTATTAGATAAAAGTATTTTTCTTGCAGAATTCAACATATTCTCAGCAGTTATAGAACGTAATAAAGAATCTTTTGTTCCCCTTTTATCTGAAAAATCATTCAAGAATTCTCTATGCATACCACAATCTCTCAATGATTCCAAAATATTAAGAGCTGGGTCCTTACTAAAAAAAAGTTTTAAGTTATTATAATAAGTCTCATCTTGCCCCAATGAAACAAAATTTTCATCCAACTCTTCAAAACTACTTTGCAAAAAATCAAAAGTCCAAGCATCTCTGTCGCCGTCCTTTACTTCTAATTCTTTATAAAGTATTTTAGTTGAACCAATTAATTTATGGGAAAATTGACTTTCATAATAATGAACGATAAAAGTTGTTTTTAGACTATAATCATCCCAATTATCAGGTTTTAATATAATGCAAGGATATGTATATGCTGAACTTTTATCATTTTCTACATAGAATTTCATTTTTTATATCTCCATTCCACCTGCCAATACAAACTTCTTCTATAATCGCCAGAAATCCGCATGTTCCTTTGCGAAGATCGGTAGCTCCCGGCCGAACATAGATTTTTGTTTCTTCAAAATTGAATTTCATAAGACTTTTACAGTACTCAGAATTCTCTGGAACACAACCTCGTCAAATGAAGGAAGTTAGATTTCAATCTCACCTTTGCGGATTGTTAGGTTTTGACGACCTTGTGTGTTTTCACACTTGATTTAAACAAAAGAGCTGGCAGCTTGATTTTTCTTTCCAGACTTTCTGGCCACTGAAAGCCATTTGCAAAATGTTTTTAATTTTACGCCGTTGTTTTCGGCAAATGCCCTCTGTGTTTGTCCGGAACTTTTGTATTGTTCCACCAGATTCCTTCTTTCTTCTTTGGTCCCCCCCCCTATTCTTATTTACCAACCTTATACTTCAAAATGCCATTTACCCCTCCCCTCAGCAAAACAAATACAGGCAGAAGAAATTGGATTCATTTTTAAAACTTTTTTATAAATATTCCACTGCGGCTTAATCATTTTTGTTTTTGAAGCTATCATTGAGTCCTCACGCATTCGGTAATCGCCCCAACACATCTTTATAACCCCATTGCACAAAGACCGTTCTTCATAATATCAAGCCAATAAGCATAATCATCACGCAGAACTTTTAATGCTTCATTAAACCAGACGGGTCCTGAAAGTTTTTAAGTATTAACAATAGCAATAGATGGAAAAATCGGACAATGACGAAGCAACTGTTTAAAATTTCTTTTACCTTCAAAAAATTTAATATTTTATTTCTATTCTGTTGAAAATAGAAATTTGTGAAATTATAACTTCATTTAAACATCCAAAATATCATTTTTAAGTTTACTTAAATTGCTATGATTCTTATCATCATAATTCTTGCGAAAAATAATTTCTTCAATTTCTTGAACAGACGTTTTGAATTTTCCGCTTTGATTTAGAACATTTTTTATTTCATTGATTTTTGAAAGTGGATATTTTCGTTTTAAGTCTAACAGGGATAAAGCTTTTGATAGAACTGGTATAGAATTATAACGTTGCTCATATAAAAAAGCATTTTTTTCAAACTTGTAGATTCTATCAGTTGCAAGTTTTATTGAATAGAAATCAAGATTATCAATATAAGAAAAACTGTTAAGATAACCTCGTTTAAATACAATATAAAAAAAAGTTTTATCTTTAAATTGATATAAATCACTTGTTGGAGATAATCTATTTAAAATGTATATTTGTTTATCTTCTGAAAAGTTTAGAGCTAAGCCCTTTGTCCAGACATTTTGTCTGAAAAATAACGAATTTTATGCAG
>OQVQ01000866.1_pt1 | contig 13183 bp, 10 predicted proteins | sample 1691491 | NCBI WGS metagenome assembly OQVQ01 (sample SAMN03418252, study PRJEB22391) | human gut metagenome | biome: human-gut; feature: organic feature; material: feces | host: Homo sapiens | place: Tanzania | collected 2013-01
TGGAAGCATCTGTGCAAACTCTGTAGCGATGCGAGCAGCATTGATCATCTTACCCTTAGCATAACCAGTATGTACACTCACACCCTTGATGCGGATCTTGGCAGCTGCGGCATTGAAGTTTTCGTATTCCAAATCGCCGAGGTCGCCTCCGTCGATGGTGTAAGCCCAGTCGCAGGCAAATTTTTCAACATCAAAGTGGTGAGCACCCATTCCGATTTCTTCGTCAGGGTTGAAACCTACACGTATATCTCCGTGCTTGATTTCATCATGGTCTCTGAGATAGCACATAGCCTGTACGATTTCAGCAATTCCTGCTTTATCGTCTGCACCAAGAAGGGTTGTGCCATCAGTTACGATGATGTCCTCGCCTTTGTGAGCTTTTAATTCTGGGAATTTATCGACTCTGGAGAAGATGCCTGGACTCAATTCAATATCTTCGCCATCATAGTTGCGGATGACGCGTGCCTTGATGTCTTTGCCACTTGCATCTGGACTGGTGTCCATGTGAGATATAAATCCGATGGTAGGTGTCTTTTTCTTGGTATTGCCTTTCAATGTAGCGTAGATGTAACCCATATCGTCCATCTCTACATCGCTAAGCCCCTCCTCTTCCAATTCGTGTTTAAGATACTTGGCGAACTCTAACTGTTTCGCCGTACTAGGCACACTGTCGGAATCTTCGCTCGACTGTGTGTCAAATTTTGTGTAGTTTATAAAACGTTCTACTAAGTCCATGTTTTTAACTAAATAATGTGATAATTCTCTGATTCAGGATGATATTCCGTTTCTGAGGGAAGTGTATTCCCTGGATAGAGAATGTGTGATCTCGGTGGGACTCAAACCCACGACCTTTTGAACCGGAATCAAACGCTCTATTCAACTAAGCTACGAGACCAAGATATTCATACCTTATTATATATATACATATTATTATATATCCAATTTACCTTTTTACCCATTTACCTTTTTACTTTTTTTTACTTTTACTCTTTCTCATTTTTCTCACAATATTTTCGATTTATCTTCGTTTATATTTCATGCAGTGGACAGACAGAATACGACAGGTGAAATTTTTCTTGGTTATTGCAGCTTTTGCGATAGCCATAGCTTCGTTGTATTTCTCTCATGTGTTGACAGAAGACCTTAAAAACGAGGAACGTCATAAGATGGAGGTGTGGGCAGAAGCTATGCGCACGTTGAATAATGCAGATGAGAATACCGACTTGAATCTTGTTTTGAAGGTAATAAATGAGAATAATACTATTCCTATTGTAGTCTTGGATAAACAGGGAAATGTGCAGACATATAGGAATATTACTATTGTAGCTTCGTCAGCTGCTGATAGCATGCAGTTTGTTTCTGATTATGCAGGAAAATTGAAGCACTCAAATAAGGATATTCGCATTTACTTTGATGATACAGATAAGTCGGATTTTATAGATGTTTATTATGATGATTCTGTGTTGTTGAAGCGGTTGGCTGCATATCCTTATGTACAATTGGGTATAGTATTGATATTTGTTGTTGTTGCTATTATAGCTTTGCTTACATCTAAACGTGCGGAGCAGAATAAGGTGTGGGTAGGATTATCGAAGGAAACTGCACATCAGTTGGGTACTCCTATATCAAGTTTGATGGCATGGATAGAAATATTGAAGGAGACTTATCCTGATGACGAACTTATTCCTGAGATGGATAAGGATGTGAAGCGACTGCAATTGATAGCAGATAGATTCTCAAAGATAGGTTCGTTGCCAGAGCCTGTTCCTACAAATCTTGAGGAAGTTCTTATGCATGTAGTAGAATATATGGACAGACGAACTTCCAAGAAGATAAATATCACTTACGAATTTCCTGACCATGAAGTTGTAGTGTTGCTCAATGCCTCTTTGTTTGAATGGGTTATAGAGAACCTATGTAAGAATGCCGTTGATGCTATGGGAGGCGAACAGGGAAGTATTCATATCAAGGTGATGGTGAATACCGATGCTGTAGCTATAGAGGTCAGCGACACAGGAAAGGGAATAAAGAAAAAAGATATTGGTAATGTGTTCCGTCCTGGTTTTACTACAAAGAAACGTGGATGGGGACTTGGATTATCTCTTGCCAAGCGTATCGTAGAGGAATATCATCATGGAAAGATATTCGTGAAATCGTCTGAAGTAGGAAAAGGAACTACTTTCCGTATAGAACTTAAATCATAAATAATATGGCTATTTCCTAAACTTCTTTCTGTTTATTATGAATACCATTATCATTAATATTAAGTAATAAGCTATTACCTGTCTGTATGTGATATTGATATTCTCGATAGAAGCAAATGGTAAATTGTTTATGCACATGATGAATTTATTCATCGTTTGTGCTATTATTGCCAAACCAAAGAAGGCTACAGAGCATGGAGCAAAGCAGATAGTTAGGATGGTGGCAATGATAGAACCAAAGATTATTATCGTAGCAAGCGGTATTACCACGAGGTTTACGATGATGAAATAGCAAGAGAAACGGCCAAAATAATATGCTACGAGTGGAGCCGTACCTATCTGAGCTGCAATAGATACTACGATGCTTGCCCATATCCATCTTCCTATTTTAGTTTGTGGCGAGAAGATGTTGTAGATATTGTGATATATGGTTAGTATGCTTGCAACCGATAAGAATGATAGTTGAAAGCCAATATCCCATAATGATAATGGGTTTATTAGAAGCATAACAATACCTGTGAAGGCAAAGATGTTGAGCGACATCTTTGTACGACAAGTTAATCCAACGATAGAGTAGAGAGTGAGCATAGTTGCTGCACGGATGATGCTTACAGGCATGCCGACCATCAACACATAAGCCCAAATAAAACTTATGATGATGGCTTGGACCAAGATGTTGCGCTTACGATTTTTGCCAAAGAAGAAGGATAGTAAGCTGAATATAATGCCAAGATGCAAACCTGATAGCGCAAGGATATGCGAGGCACCAGCAACAGAAAAGCTGTCACTCATAGCTTTGTCCACATGCGTCTTGTCGCCCAAAGTCATAGCGAATATTATTGCCATACCGCTATTTACACCCTCTCCAACACCTATTATCTGATAAATATGCTGCTTGATAAACCTTTCAAGCTTCATTTGTAGGCTTATCCTTATTAGTTCGCTACGCGAGATATTTGTAGTAGCAACATTCTGTGGGCTCCATTTGTTCCATGGAATGAAAGTTTGCGCTTTATATCCATGACTCTTCATCCACATAGGGTAGTCGAAATTTGAGGAGTCGTTGAATTGCTTAGGATATTCCAATCGCGAAGAGTGATGCAATCCGTTGCCTATGGCGATAGTCTTCCAATTGTTGTTAATAGTATCTTTCAGTATCGAAGCCTTCACCTTTATTGGCTTTGATAATACCTTATTATTAATCTCCGTAATCAGCAAGTCGCAATTGACAATCTTCTTCTTTTCCGTTATGCGGCTACTTACAATAGATTTGCAGTCTACATATCCCTGTGGCAATACGATCTGCGACAATCTATCGTTGGCAGTATATGCAAAACATCCAAGCAAGAATACTGCGAATAAAGAGATGATGCTAACAGCTATAGGACGTTTGCGAATAAAGAAAGCGAGAGCAACGAGCGCAGCTATTGCTGAAGGATAAAAAGCAAATGGTATAGATACAGGAGCTTTGCTACCTATCCATATTCCAAGAATTAGGAATACGAGAATTCGTACGGCAGGAGCCAACTGTATTATACCATTTGTTCTCACTTCGTGTATTCAGATAATTAGATTAATTTTGCTTTTCCATTACCTTGCTTACCAATGAGTCGCCAGAAGGAAGAATGTAGTATTTCACCCTAACCACACGACCGAAGTCGGCACATCCTTCCACCTTGATATGCGCAGTTTTGCCATAAGTGAAAGTGTCGCGACGCGAAGGATAACTCAATAGTTGCAGATAATGTTTGCTGCTGCCCTCACCTATATAGAATAGGTCGGTACTATCTGTCACAACAGCCTGTACAGTCTGCTTTACACCCTTCTTGGCAGTTGTTGTAGTGTCTTTAGGGCTAAACACACTTGCTGCAACGGTATCGCCAAGAGGCTCTTCCTTTGCAAAGTGGCAACCTGTGGTAACACCCATAGCTGCAAAACAGATATATGCGAATAATAATAGTTTCTTCATTTTCCTGTTATTTGTTCTTATTGGTCAATATCGTTTGTTATCAACCAATTATTATAATTATGGACAAAGGTACAGACGAAAATCCGAACAGCCAAGCAAAATAATCAAATATTTGATATATTTTAATATTGCTTCACCTCACATTTGCCTCTCATGGCTGCCAAAGCATTCATGGCGAGAGCCTCCATCTCGTCTTCGCCAGGATAGCAATAGGTAGGTGCGAGGAAGTCGATGCGCTTTCTGAGTCGTGATATGATATATTCAGAACGAGCCATGCCACCCGTGATGAGAATGGCATCGATATTGCCACACAATACTGCACTTTCGGCAGCTATGTTCTTGGCAGTATGATAAATCATGGCGTCAACGATGAGTTCTGCATGCTTATCGCCATGGCTGATGCGTTGTTCAATCTCCTTCATATCGTTGGTGCCGAGATGTGCTGTAAGTCCAGCCTTGCCAGCAATACGCTTTAGCAATTGTTGTTGAGTATATTTGCCGCTAAAGCATAGTTTGATGAGTTCAGCAGCAGGAAGCGAACCTGCTCTTTCTGGCGAGAAAGGTCCTTCGCCATCAAGGGCGTTATTAGCATCAATAGCCTTACCCTTTTCATGAGCAGCAATACTGATACCACCACCAAGATGACATATAATGAGGTTTAGATCTTCGTATTTCTTACCTATTTGATTAGCAAATCGTCGTGCTATAGCCCTTTGGTTTAATGCGTGCCAAATACATACACGAGGCATCTGAGGCGAACCACTAATGCGAGCCAATGGCGATAGTTCATCCACCACACCAGGGTCGGCGATAAAGCTTCGACATCCTGGAATGTCTTTAGCTATGGCATGTGCTATTACACATCCCAGGTCGCAAGCATGCTTATGTCCTGCATTTAAGCTATCCTCAAGCATCTGCTCGTTTACCTCATACACACCACCAGATACAGGCTTTGCCAATCCACCACGCCCTATGATAGCATCGAAGTCGACGGGAATACCCATCTGCTCAAGTTCGTCTAACACCACTTTTCTACGCATAGGTTCCTGTTCGCTGATATCAGCAAACTGAGCAATTTCTTCGGCTGAGTGTTTTACCGAACGCAATAAGATTGGTTTTTCGTCTACATATACAGCTATTTTGGTAGATGTAGAACCAGGGTTAATTACTAGGATTTTCATAGACTTTTAGTTAATATAGGATTGAAAGTATCCCTCCCCATTCCTTTTTGGGGAGATGGGAGAGGGTATTTCGGTTTTTCTTTTATTTCAAGTCGAAGCCGAGGCGAACTCCGTCGTAGTTCTTAGCAATCTCGCCAATGGCTGAAGCCTGCTGCGAACCAGAGAAAGCCGACATAGTCTGAATGAGAGTCAGAAGTTTCTTCGACTCAAACAATAGAGAGATGCCGTTAGTCTCTTTCTTCAAGTATCCGTTCAGGTTTAGAAGCAGACCATGAAGCTGAAGCTGTCCATTGCTTTCAGAGAAAGTGTAAGTGCCATTCCAGCTCTTACCCTTAATCTTGGCAGCGAAAGTTCCATCCTCCTTAAATTCGATATATGTGTTAGAAGCCGACATCCCGAGCTTGTTGTAATGTTCGCTTAGGCTCTCCTCTATCTTGCTTGCAGCAATTTCGCCACCAGCCTTAGCCAGCAAGTTTTCTGAAGTGAAAGCCACGCCAGGACCATTATATTTCCAAGTCTTGATGATAGACTTCTGTGTGAGCTTATCCAAGCCGATAACGCTAGAGAAGATGTTGCCCAACACGTTGCCTGTGCTTGTCGATGAGCTTGTTGTGGCAGACGTATTAGCGTCGGTGCCAGCCATTCCTGAAATACCGCCACAAGCACTCAGCAACAGACTGCAAGCAGCAACCATAATAAATGTCTTTTTCATTGTTTTTCTTTTGTTTTATTTAATGTCTGGTTTGATTATCTTTTGCAAATGTACGCAAAATTATTCATCCCAATATTATCATTTATCTAAAATATTTCGGTTATTCAGCTAAATGAGCCATCGAAAAGATGAAAAGCCGTAGGCTACGACTGGAAAATGTACTTTAGAGTCTAAACCTTTTTTTGCATTTTGAAGCTATGCGGTTTAGAGGCGTTACGTCATCGGTGATGCGCTTCCATAGTTCGTAGTCGGTAAACTGGTTGCGTTTTTTAGCCACGGCAATATAATCTTTCGATAATCGATACACTTTGAAAGTGTTAGTACCTGTTAGACCATCTACTTCTATGAAGCTTTTCCCATCGGTATTGGAATTAAGAATTTGTCCGCCAGTATATATGAAATGGCTTGGTGTGAGAATTAGGATATCGAATCCACTGTATTGAAATTCCTCTTTGTTTTTTACTATTTCCTTTATAGCGGCTTTCACATCAGGCAGTTCGTCGTATATATTTATTCTGTGCCAATGTCCATATAGCGGACACTTATTGTCTATTGCAGGTGCTTTGCTTTGCAGAGCATCAAAAAGTATTTTTCCTTGGCTTGAATAAGTGTCAGACTCGTAGTATTCCGTGCACCAATCGTTTTGCGGATAGAACAAATGCCCTTTCATGTTCGACCACCATTTCAGTGTGAAGTGCTTATCGTTGCTATTGAATATTCGTGTTGCTGTGGCATCATTCATGTTTGGGCCTTCGCCAGTGTAGTTGAGCACTTTGGCGTCGTTGTTTATAATTCTGAAGTGATTGCCATTGATAGTTGCCGTCAGTGTTACGCTGTCGGTGCAGACCTTATACTGCTCGTATGGTGTTTGTATTTTAGTACCATTCTTATCGACCATGAATGTCATTTTGTATACTCCTCTCGGATTGTCTGTTTGAGCAGATGTGCAAAGAACAGAAGCTGCAATAGCTAACAGTGTGCTTAATAGATGTTTCATAGTTGTTGATGTTTATGTTAGTAAATATGTGCAAAGCTAATATAAATTTTCGATAAATCTAAGTTTTGCAATATAAATTTGTCCAATAATATAAAAAGACGTATATTTGTCAGAAAATTAATTTGTATATATATGGGCAATACAGAAACGTTGAATATCGACAACAACGAAAAGGAGGAACAGATACTTATTCGCATTACGGGTAAAGACCGCCCTGGACTTACTGCCGAGGTGATGGAAATCCTTGCACGCAAGGATGCTAAAATTTTAGATATTGGTCAGGCCGATATCCATTCCACGCTCTCGCTTGGCATACTCATACGCATCTCTGATAGCAATTCCGGACAGGTGATGAAGGAACTATTGTTCAAGGCTACAGAACTTGGCGTAAACATCGGCTTTGCTCCCGTTACCGACGAGGAATACGAAAACTGGGTAAATCGCCAGGGCAAACATCGCTACATCCTTACCCTTATTGGTCGTACACTTTCGGCTCGACAGATAGAGGCTGCCACAAAGGTGATAGCCAAACAAGGACTCAATATCGACTCAATATTGCGACTCACAGGTCGTATGAGCATCATGCACCCAGAGCGCAACATGCGAGCATGTATAGAGTTCTCGCTTCGTGGTACACCTGAAAATCGTGCAGCCATGCAAGAGGAGTTGATGCGAATATCGTCGGAAATGGGAATCGACTTCTCTTTCCAAAAGGATGATATGTATCGTCGTATGCGCCGACTCATCTGTTTCGATATGGATTCTACCCTTATTCAGACAGAATGTATCGACGAACTTGCCGATCGTGCAGGCGTTGGAGCCGAGGTTCGTGCTATTACCGAGAGCGCTATGCGTGGCGAGATAGACTTCAAGGAGAGCTTCACTCGCAGAGTAGCCCTGTTGAAGGGTCTTGATTCGAGTGTACTCGAAGATATTGCAACCAAGATGCCTATTACCGAAGGTGTAGACCGATTGATGTTTGTTCTAAAGAGTTGTGGATATAAGATTGCCATCCTTAGTGGTGGTTTCACATATTTCGGTGAATATCTGCAACGTAAATATGGTATTGACTATGTCTATGCCAACGAACTTGAGATTGACGAAGACGGCAAGCTCACAGGACGTTACAAAGGCGAAATCGTAGACGGACATCGCAAGGCTGAGCTCCTGAAGCTTATTGCTCAGGTAGAGAAAGTGAACCTTGCTCAGACCATAGCCGTTGGCGATGGAGCCAACGACCTACCAATGCTTAGTGAAGCAGGTCTTGGTATTGCCTTCCATGCTAAGCCACGTGTGGTAGCTAATGCTAAACAGAGCATCAACACCATGGGTCTTGATGGCGTATTGTATTTCCTTGGTTTCAAGGATAGCTATCTTGGCGAACAAGGTAAATTATAGAACAAGGTAAATTACAATATAAAAAAGAAATTCGATTATTAATTGTGTCAGTATACAATTAATAATCGAATTTCTTTTTTATAGAAACTTAAAAAAATAAGTAGGTGTTCAAAATTAATCGCATATATGAATCTTATAAAAAGGTTATGCTTTCAAATGCCTTTACGCCCTCTTTTAGCCCGTATGCCCAGCTCTCATCGGTCATGTAGCCCGCTACACTCCCTCTTCGGAGCTGAACATACGGACCAAAATATGGCATAAAATCATTTAAATTAATTTTGAACACCTACTTAAACAATATATATAGATATGTATTTCGCATCCATGATAAAGAAATTACCTATTATACTTCTCAATTTCACAGGCATATCTCCAAGGACTGCCGCTTCAACAACTGCACCCACACTCATGAGCCGGGTTGCGCTGTGTTGAAGGCTGTTGAGGAGCATTATATATCCGCCTCGCGGTATCAGAGTTATCTGTCGATGCTTCAGGACAAGGACGAGAACAAATACCGCGAGGTGTATTAATCAGAATTATTTCTTCTTAGCTTTCGCATCGAATCTATACGAGAACTTCAGGTTTGCATAGTGATGCATGTAGTTTGTCGTAGTTTCGGTGCGTTGGAATGCCGAGTAGTTGTTGTCGTACCAGATATCATTGTTGAAGATATCGTCTACAAACAGCGACAGTCGGCATTTATTTTTGCAGAAACCGTAGCTTATGCTTGCCATCGACATCAGTTTATGTCCGTTCATCTCGGATGTGGCATAGCCCTTGCGGAAGTCGTCGGACAGACGTATATACATTTCGAATGGCGAGAGCTTGAGCGTGACACTAATTCCCAAGCTGTTGTACAACGGACTGCTGTTGTAGGTGTCGTCGTCGTAGCGGTAGCGGTTCCACTGCAAGTCGTTGAATAGTGTAAGCTGCACTTTCTCCGCCTCATACGACAGCTCCATATTCTCGTCAATGCCAAGACGTTTCTGCAGGTTGAGGTCGGGCACGGCGTTAGGGTCGTTGTTGTCGACAATGGTAAGGAATCCGTATGACTTGGATGTGAGCACCTTGAATTTGTTCATCAGTCGGAAGTATACGCCAATGCCTTGGTCGTAGTTGACTCCGAATTTCCACATGTTGCCACCCTTCACGTTCATGGGTTTCGACTCATACGCTCCGGTTGTAGAGTTGTAGCGGTAGAGTGTGGCTATAGGGTTGATGTCCTTGTTGTAGGAAACGTTCAGTCCCAGCACAATCTGCTTGCGCAGCCACATGCGGTGGTAGTTGTAGGTAGTGGTGTGGCTGTGCGACTTGTGCAGCAATGGGTTGCCGGTTGACACAGACAGCGGGTCGGTGGTGTCGCGATAGCCGAGCGTGCTGATGAAGTCGGGCACAGAGGTGTTGTAGGCAAACGAGATGTCCATATTGCGCACACGGCTCATCTTCCACTTTAGGAATATCGACGGTTCGTAGGTGTAGCTTGTGCGCACGGCAGTTGTGTCGAGCTGTCCGTATCGGTAGTCGGCCTTCTCGCGGTAGACATTCCAGTTGAGCTTAGGCATAATCATCAACGCCTTCGTCGGGGTGATGGTCGACTTCAGCGTGAATTTGTTCACCCACTTGTGCATGAGGTTGCTCATGGCATTTGCCTGGTCGAGTGTGGTAGGAATGCCGCCCTCCACGTTCTGCTCGTTGTTGTCGGCGAAGAAGTTGCGTACGGTGCGTGTGCGTGAGTAGGTCACGTTGTCAAGGATGTTGACATACACCTTCTTGCCCAGCCAATAGTCGAACGACGCGCCAAGTTGGGTGCTAAGCTCATGGTTGCTTCGGTCGTAGAACTGCCATACCTTCTCGCTACGTTTTTCGCGCAGATATTCCAGGTCGCGGTTGATGTGTGTGTCCTCGTTGGCTCCATTAATATAGGTGTAGCCTTGGATGGCGAATGAGCCTTTCTTGCCGATGAAGTGCTTCCACGTGTAATCAATGTTTAATCCACGTGTCTGCTGGTCGCTCGACTGATAGTTATTGTTGCGGGTGATGAGTCTTTCGTAGAGCGCATCGCCAGGCTTGGCGGCAAAAGCGTCTGCAAGCGAGTGGTATTTGAAATTGTTTTGGTCGTAGCCATACGATGCACCCTTGTCCTCGTTGCTGTTGCTGCTCTTCTCGTAGGTTGCCTTCACGTTCACTTCTATAGCGTTCACCGAGTCGGTGTAGGCGAAGAGTTGGGTCTCTATCTGTGGGGAGAGCTTGTGGCTGTAGCGGTAGTTGCTCGACACGGCAAACGTGTGTTCCTTGTTGGGGAAGAAGGTTTCGGTCGACTTTCCAATAGTGTTCCAACCATCGCTATGTCCCATGTTTGCGCTTATGTTCCATTGGTTGTTGGAGTAGTCGCTTGCACCCTTGGTCTCCCAGTTGTGCTGATAGTTGTACGATCCATACTGGCTCTTGCCGTCGCCGTCGATATTTCGGTTCATTGTAGAGCTCATGGTTCTGTCGATATAGCGGTTGGCATTGTTGGCCTGTGCATAAACCATCTGCGGGTCGTGGTCGCTGAGTCGGCTTGCCGTAATGTCGAACATGTAGCGTTTCTTTGTTTGGTATTGCGCTTCAACAGTGCCATACCATTTGTCGAGGAAACCAGGTTTCACCTGAATGTCGAGCACTTGGTCCTCCTCGCCTTCATCCTTGCCAGTATGTCGGGCCAGTTCCGACTTACGGTCGTAGAGCTTTAGCTTGCCTGCTACTTCGGCAGGCAGTTGGCCTATGATCTGGTCGCCGCCAAATATATCCTTGCCATTCATCATCAAGCGTATTGGCTTGTTGTTCCAGTAGAGTTTGCCGTCGCGGTTCTCCACTCCCGGCAACTTCTTGATGAGTTCGTCGAGGCGTGCTCCCTCCTTCAGTTTGAAAGCCTCAGGATTGAACACGATGGTGTCGCCCGCCATAGTGATGCGCGGTATCTTTGCCGTAATCTCCACCTCCTTAAGCATTAGGGCAGTAGGTTGCAGCTTGATGATGCCAAGGTCGGTAGTGTCGTTCACCTCTTGACCGTAAGAATAATCCACCTTGCGGAAATTCTTATATCCGATCATGCTGAACTTGAACATGATGCGTCCTTCCCATCCACTGTTGAGATAGAAGCAACCGGTGCTGTCGGTCTCAGTCTGATTCTGCATCGACCATCCTGGCTGAGGATTCACCTCGCTGAATATGTTTGCTCCGATGAGAATCTCGCCTGTCTCGGCGTTCACAATCTTTCCTTTGAATGTGTCGGCATGGCAAAGTGCCGACTGCACAAGGCAGAACACCATCACAAAGAGGAGTTTCTTAAGTAAATTATTCATAAGCTTATTGTTTTTATATTTATATTCGTTTGTTTCGCTATATTAGTATAACGAATTAGAGGTTATTTTATTAACAATGTTAACATGTTTTAACCCTAGGCGAATTCAACTGGCAAGTGCAATCGTTACTATTGTATGTTGTCTATCTCATCGTTAAGAACTTGCTGGACAGCGACAGTAAGCAAATCGCAGTAAGCATTCATTTCCGATTCTGTATCATACTGCAGCTGTTTGTTATCTGTGCAACAAGCTCTCGAATAGGTCTTCTCCGCGTCAGTATATCTTTTGAGAGCCTCTGAGAGTTTATCGAAGTTTTCTTTTCTCATATCAATATTTTATGCAAAATTACTATATTTGTTCCAATTACCTTGTTGCTCCACCTATGTTTTTTGAAAAAAGTTCATCTGGCGATGAGAAATGAAGCTTTTTTCGGGGTCTATTATTGATTTTATCTTGAATTTGTCTTATCTGGCTATCACTGACATTTTTAAACGGCATGCCCTTTGGTATATATTGCCGGATAAGTCCATTGGCATTCTCTATGGCACCTTTCTGCCATGATGAGTATGGATCAGTGAAATATACCCTAGCACCGATTGCTTCTGAAATCTTTGCGTGATCCGCGAACTCACGACCATTATCCGTTGTTATGGAACGTATGCTATCTTTGTATGGTGTAAGCATCTCGATGACGGTAAGTGTCAGTTCCTTGGAATCTTTCCCGTGTTTCAACTTCTCCATGAACAGTCTGTTGGTGCTTCTCTCTACGAGAGTAACAATAGCCTGCTGGTTATTAGGTCCGACTATAGTGTCCATCTCAAAGTCTCCAAATCGTTTGCCGTCAACCTCTTTAGGCCTCTCTTCAATGCCAACTCTATTAGGAATGTGGTATCTACCAGCTGCGCCCACAGGCCTGCTTCTATGCTTGAGTCTGTGTCTAAGATGTTTGTATAGAGTCCCCCTGTCACGCTTATCAATCCTTATCCACTTATAGCCAGAGATTTGTTCTGGCGACCACTGGTCATTAACCAGATGGTGTCTTACTTCGTCCCAAATAACCTTGCTTATAGCCCGGTTACCAGGCGATCTCTTGCTGCGTTTCTCGGCTTGTTTATGAGCCTTATCCCACTTGTATACTCCACGTTGGCTCGAGTTCCTTTTCAACTCGCGCGTTACTGTTGACGGATGGACTCCTATGGCCTCCGCTATTGACTTTTTTGAGCATTTTCTTTGTAGTAGCACTGAAATTGTGTACCTTTGCTCTGAGGTTAATTGTTTGTACATAAGCAATGCAAAGTTAACTAATCTGGAGGAGATTTCGGTCTCCTCTTTTCATTTTTTTGCATTGCTTGTCGGATTCTCTTCCCCAGGTCCGCTC
>OQVQ01000873.1_pt1 | contig 13105 bp, 8 predicted proteins | sample 1691491 | NCBI WGS metagenome assembly OQVQ01 (sample SAMN03418252, study PRJEB22391) | human gut metagenome | biome: human-gut; feature: organic feature; material: feces | host: Homo sapiens | place: Tanzania | collected 2013-01
GAATAGATCAACACACCTTGAACAATAGTAAAACCAACTATCAGAAATGGAATCATGGTTGAAAATTCTGCCTGTTTCTCAACCATAACATTATCCATAAACGGTTTCAGGAACATTGCAACCGCTCCATCCAAAGCTCCAACTGGCATGGTTAATAAGACACCAATCAAAGCTCTAAACCAAACTGGTTTAATATACGGCCACATACGTTTGTAGTTAACAACAAAAGAGTTGTCTCTAATCATAAAAACCACCGTTTAATCACAAAAACATGCGCATAATCACAATCAAAAGCTATTCGCTTATCTTTAAGGCTAGTATGTTCCCATCTCTATGTTTCCACATCATTAATCTATTTAGTCTCTACCAAATTCCAAATGTGATTTTTTTTGATTTATGCATTTACAATAATTGTACAAGTATTTATCTAAATATGTTAAACAAAACATGCATACGTTTGCTTACACTTCTAGATATTCGCCCACAAAGTGAAAATTGATTCCTATTCTGCCGCCTGAAATCCCATAGTAATTCAACAAATTCTTGATCGTTATTTATATTGTCACACAACACCTTAAGAGTATTTTTTTTCTTTACAATGTTTAATAGTTCAAAACTTTTTGCCATAAATAAAATAATTTCTTTTTTGGTTTCATATGGAGTTTGAGCTTTCAATGCCCTTTTAATAACACTTTCTGCAACCTCTCTTAATCTATTACGACGTTCCGTCTTATCTACTCTTCTATGTGTTTCTGAATTTTCATGAATTATATAGTGATACAAGCCACCATTAATCAACTCCATTCTTTTGGCATGCAAAATTGCAGGGACGATAAACGTATTATCTACAAATGATGAATGACTTAGTTCAGCAAAATTTATATCATTTTCAATTAAATATTGATACCTAAATATTTTGTTCCATACAGCTCCATTATGCACAGCTTGAAACATATGATTTACATTAATTAGACTATGCGGTTCCATTGTAAAATTTGTTTTTTCACCTACATCTTCTACCACATAAGAGGTACAAATTATATCAGCCTTTGTTTCTAATGCACGTTTCATTAACAATTCAAAATAATCTGAATCCACCCAGTCATCACTATCACAAAAACCGATATAATCACCTGATGCCTGAGCTAACCCCCGATTCATTGCTCCTGAATATCCAATATTGTGCTCTAGCGTTATCAGCTTTACTCTTGAATATTGATGAACATAACTATCAATAATTCTTTTACACTCTTCATTTGCCCCATTATCAATCAAAATAAACTCAACATCACAAAAAGTCTGTTTTACCAAACTATCTAAACATCTTGTCAAAAAACGTTCTGTTTCGTAGATAGGAACAATTACACTTAATTTCATTTAACTTCTCATTATTAGGTTTCTTAGTGTTAGTTAACGCCATATAAATAAACTTATACTATCATATATCCAAGACCAATTATCGAAGCTATAATTCATCGTTCATTCTAATAAAATACCACTCAACCGTCTTCACGATACCTGTATCAAAGGTCTCATCAGCCTTCCATCCTAGTTCGGTTTCAAGCTTGGTTGCGTCGATTGCATAACGGAAGTCATGACCTGCACGGTCTTGAACAAAAGAAATCAGTTCCTTGTAGCTCTTACCGTTAGCTCTTGGTCTTTCCTGGTCAAGAATCTCACAAACCTTGTTTACAATAACAATGTTTGTGCGTTCATTTCTACCACCTACGTTGTAGGTTTCACCACTTACACCTGTATGGTAAATAAGATCAATTGCTTTACAGTGGTCAAGCACATATAACCAATCACGAATGTTGTTTCCCTTACCATATACAGGAAGAGCTTGTTCACTCAGTGCTAGCTTAATAATATGAGGGATTAGCTTTTCATTATGCTGCTTTGGACCATAGTTATTTGAGCAATTAGAAGTAGTCACATTCATACCATAGGTATGGTGATATGCTCTCACAATAAAATCTGAGCTTGCCTTACTTGCTGAATATGGACTATTAGGCGCATAGGCTGTGTTCTCAGTAAAGAATCCAGTTTCACCAAGAGTACCGTATACCTCATCAGTTGAAATATGATGGAAGCGGCAGTCTTCGTAGCCTGGTTTCACTTTATTTGGTCCTTGCATCCAGTGTCTGAAGGCAACATCAATAAGGGTAAAGGTACCATTGATGTTAGTATTGATAAATGCTCCAGGATTCTTAATAGAATTATCAACATGGCTTTCGGCTGCAAAGTGAATTACGCCACGAATATCATATTCGTTGAATAACTTTTCAATAAGTTCACGGTCACAAATATCCCCCTGAACAAAGGTGTAATTTGACTTGCCTTCACATTCCTTAACATTATCAAGATTACCAGCATAGGTAAGCTTATCTAAGTTAATTACGTGGTAGTCGCTATACTTTTCTACGAAATATGGAACAAAGTTAGAACCGATAAAGCCGGCACCACCGGTTACTAAAATTGACTTAGACATTTATTGAGACTCTCCTGCCAATGTGGAATTTCAATGCCAAAATGTTCTTTGATCTTTGATTTATCAAGCACGCTATAAAATGGACGCTTTGCCTTTGTTGGAAATGCGCTGGAAGGAATTGGATTCACCTTGCATGAAAGCTTAGAACCCCTCATTATTGCTACAGCAAAATCATACCAAGAACAAACTCCTTCATTGGAAAAATGATAGATTTCACGGATATGAGTAGCATCACTACGACTTCCATAAGATTCGTTATCAGCATTCTTTGGTGATAGCTTAACAGTCTTATGTTCAAGTCCGTTTATTACGGATACTATTGCCTGAGCTAAATCTTCAGCAAAAGTTGGAGTACCTACTTGATCTGCAACAACGTTAAGACTCGCTTTTTCAGCACCTAGTCTACGCATGGTTTTAACAAAATTGTTACCAAAATTTGAATAGAGCCAAGCAGTTCTGATAATAATCGCATTACCTTGGGCATTAGCAAGAAGATCTTCTTCCCCTTGTAGCTTGGTTCGTCCATAAGCAGATACTGGATTTACCTTATCATCAGGAGTAAGTGGACGATAGGCATTACCATCAAACACATAGTCAGTGGAAACATGAATCAAGGTCTCTACATTACTTAAGCCCAAATTCATAGGACCTACTGCATTTATCTTTTGCGCTAATTCTTCTTCGTCTTCAGCTTTATCTACAGCAGTGTATGCAGCACAATTTATAATGCAATTTACATTATTTTCTTTTACAAATGATTTTACAGCATCTAGGTTAGTTATATCTAGTGCCTTTACTACTCTTTCGTTAGCTAAATTCTCATTTTCTACACCGGATACAACGTCTGTAAGGATGGTCTGTTCCTTTGGAAGAAGTGGGCTTAAGCAACGTCCTAATTGACCATTAGCCCCTGTTATTAAGTACATCCTTTACTTCCTTATGCATGCGATCCTTATCAGAGACTAAAATTTTATCGGCAGGCACCTGCCAATCAACCCCAATAGTAGGATCATCAAAGCGAATACCAAATTCAGATTCCTTGCAGTAGAGGTTGTCGCATTTATATGCAAATACTGCAGTTTCACTTAGCACAGAGAAGCCATGCAAGAATCCACGTGGAATAAAAAGCTGTCTGTTATTTTCTGCACTTAACTCCACAGCCACATACTGTAAAAAAGTTGGGCTATCCTTACGAAAATCGACAGCCACATCCAAAACCTTACCTGCAAGTACTCGAACAAGCTTTGCCTGAGCGTGTTCACCAAGCTGACAATGCAAACCGCGAACTACACCATAGCTTGATTTACTTTGATTATCTTGAACAAATCTATTAGTAATACCGTTAAAAATGAATTCCTGTTCATTATAGCTTTCAAAGAAATAACCACGGTCATCTTTAAAAATGCGAGGTTCTACAATAACCACGCCATCAATTGCTGTTTTAATAAAGTTCATGATATTCTCTGTATACTTTCTTTAAATAATCTTTGTAACTATTGCCATCTTTTAATTGGTCTATTAAATTTTGCATTTGCTTATCATCAATAAAACCACGTCTGTACGCAATTTCCTCGATACACGCAATTTTGAGTCCTTGACGTTTTTCAACAATCTGTACAAACGATGAGGCCGCCATCAAGCTATCAGGTGTACCTGCATCTAGCCAAGCATTACCACGACGCAACGGAATCACATTTAAACGTTCTTCTTTTAAATATAAGTTATTTAAATCTGTTATTTCATATTCCCCACGCGCTGATGGCCTTAACGTTTTAGCTTTTTCAACAACATCACTTGGATAAAAATAAAGGCCCACAAGAGCGTAATTTGATTTTGGATTACTAGGCTTTTCTTCAATTGAAATTACCTTATGATTTTCATCAAATTCCACAACACCAAAACGTTCTGGATCTGACACATGATAGGCGAAGATTGATGCATTTTTCCCTTGATTTTCTAAAAGTTCTGTTCTTAAAAGCTGGTACTGTCCACCAAGGTAGAAAATATTATCCCCCAAAATTAAGCAAACATCGTCATCTTGGCCAACTTGCTCTACATCCGTACCACAATTATCCACACTTCTATGCGTAGCAACAGCTTTGTTTCTTATAAATTCCTCTGCCAAAATAAAGGCTTGTGCTATTCCATCAGGATTAGGCTGAACTTTATAACTTAGACTTAATCCTAATTTGTCACCACTTCCAAGCAATTCCTCTATATTTGGGAGATCGCATGGGGTTGAAATAATAAGAATCTCTGAGATACCAAGTAGCATTAATGTTGCTAATGGGTAATAGATCATTGGCTTATCGTAAACAGGTAAAAGCTGTTTAGATACAGTTTGCGTCATAGGATATAAACGAGACCCAGTACCGCCGGCAAGAATTATACCTTTCATACTATATTCCACATATTTATAATACTTCACACACAAACACAATTTGCAAATTACAATTATTGTTTATATGACGTTTATGTATTTCAGTACTGTTTATTTGTGTACCTTACTCAGAGAATATCGTCATTAGTAATATAACTCCAACCAAAACCACATTTTTTGAAATTTTCAACATAACATGTTGAGACAATCAACTTTGAAATGAGGATGATTGTTCGAAAAGTTTCTGATGACTCTAATCAATTATCATTGTTATCAATGAACTCTGAAGTAATTCTGAACAAGTTTGCTTATCTTATCAAATTATGAACTATTTTATTCTTATTGTTTCCACTGTATTTTAATGAGCGGTATTACACCAAACAATAGAATCCAATTCCGCTTGAATTTGAAAAATGGCAAAATGCCAAATAATTTGCAGCAAAATAACGTACGTGGATTATTCTTGAGATAAGCATATCTGTATGCGGGATACCGATTTCTAATATCTAGCTTTACTGCCTCTGCAGTACAACGCATCTTTTCCTCTTGCAGATTCGAGGTCCTAGAGTTATGCATTCTATATTTCACCAAAACTTCCTGTATTACGTGAAAGCACGTCACATCAAGAAGTTCGTTAAAAATCTGATAATCCTCACATGGACTAAAAAAAGCTTTATATTTAATATTGTTTTCTATAAGAACACTACGTCTAAACATTACGGAAGTATGTGCTAAGTAGCAAGATTCAGTGAGCACACATCTAATCTCATGGTCATAACCAGGACAAGTTACAATATGCCCAGTCCCATCCTTTGCATCCTCGGTAAAGTACTGAACAAACGCACCAACCACTCCCACTTCTGCATTTTTATCAAGGTAACTAGCTTCATTTTCTAAACGATTAGGCAAGCAAACATCATCATGATCAAATACGGCTACATATTCACCTCGTGCTAACTCCAATAGCTTATTACGAGATGCAGAAATCCCAATATTTGAATCATTTTTGTAATACTTTATTCTAATGTCATCATAAGACTTTACAATGTTTTCTATCTCTAAATTATCAGGACTGTCATTAAGAATAATAAATTCAAAATCTGTCAGTGTTTGGTCCAGTATTGAATCAATACATTCACGCAAATGCTGAGGCTTAGTATTATATATAGGTGTCAATACAGAAATCTTTGGTGTATGGTTTTCAAATGTCATTAAGTTCACCAATTTTATCAAAAACTAAATCAACCAAGCATCTAGAAGCAATATACCGTTGTGTATTCATCTGATGACAAACGCTGATTATCACAAGTACGCCATACCATTATTGCGTATATATACACTCAATAACCGGTTAATGGCAAGCAAGTTGTAACATTTTTGGCTCTTCGTGTATATGTGTGGATAAAAGAGCCAATTTAGCAACACATATGCCCGAAGTGCCAATTTTTTATAAATTTTTACTTACTCTTGAGCAAGCTCCAAAACATTTGTTTAATAATGTTTTGTCAACTTGTTGCCTTGTTGGTTTAAAACTTTTAAGTTTAAGCCAAGAGTTACAAGACATTATTAAATTGCCTAGTTTGATTTACGATACTTTCTAAGGTAGTAATACCCTTTTAAAAGATTGATAAATCCACAATGATTATATCCCCATAGATAGATCTTTAAATCTAGAGGTAATAAATGCTTTTCATGTTGGTATTTTTGAAAAAAGTTCTCAATCTCTTGTTTTTGCTCCGCTGTTAAAATATGCATGGTGGTATTACAATTCCATGCTTTAAAAGCCATTTGAAAAGCTTTAACAATCGCAATTTTGTAGAGTTCAGGGAACTTACCTTCAGTGGCTTTAATTTTTTGTAAGCCACACAAGAAATAAGAAAATTTTTTACCAACTTGGTCGTTATTCATTATTGAATTTTCGTTCAGGCGATTATATGAATAATAGAGCTTATCAGGGTTACAGATTATTTTTTGGGCTACGGTAACAACGTATGGCATAACGTAATCATCTTCATAGGCCACCCCCACCGGGAAACGTAAATTAGTCCAAATATTAGCGCGATAAAGCTTACACCAAAGCATCACTGGAGCGTGGCTAAAATAAAAAGCTTGGTCATAAGCCACCCCTTCTTGAAAAATATTTCGTTCAATTGCTATCTGTTTAAAGTGTTCCACATAGTTAAACATAACTACGTCGGCATTAGCCACTTCAAGTTTGGCCACATTATCTTTTAATAGATCTGGATGAATCCAATCGTCGCCATCGACAAAGTAAATAAATTCACCAGTAGCAAGATCTAGCCCCCTATTACGAGCTGCACTTACTCCACTATTAGCTGTATGTACAACTTTAATTCTAGGATCCTTTTGGGCATAATCGTCACAAATAACCCCGCAATTATCAGGAGATCCGTCATCTATTAAAATCAATTCCAAATCAGGTAACGTCTGCTTTAAAATTGATTCTATGCACTTTTTTAAAAAAGATTCGACCTCATAGACTGGCACAATCACCGAAACTTTTGGCATTAAAATATCCCTTTGTTATTCTTATTATTCAAAACTTTTCATTGAATTCTTGGGTTTGTTTTTGCTTTTCGATAGTTACTGCAAAAAGTCTCCAAAGCGAGCTACTAAGCCACTGAACCACTAAGTAAACTGTTTTAATTTTCTTCCCTGTGGTCTTTACAATTTTTTTTGTAATTAGTTGGTAAGTTTAGCCTCGCAAAGGTAATCAGTTGTTTAAACTATAAGCTGTAACCTTTAAATTTTTAAGCAAAACATGCACATGATACCACGGTTAGCAGGCTTAAGGGATTAGTCACTCCTAAAACCATATAAATTTTCTTCTACTAGGACCAAGGTCATAGGTCACAAAAACAACACGCTATTTTTGTGAAGTCTTTTGTGAGAGTAGTAATGAACTTAAGGATTTGTATTTTGATGTGGCTTTAGATACTTTGTTAAACCTACTTGATTAATTACTTGAAGAATTCAACCCAAAGAACCTATTTAAGGCCAAAGGATATGAAAAGGCCAAAGAACAAAACCGAAACCGGCTAAGTAGCTACTAAGAGGAGCAGACGCAGTATAGCCAAAACATCCTCAAGGCCATAGCCAAGGAGGCCTTCCCTTGAAAAAATCAATACGTGTTTTTAAAGAACGCCTAATCCACACGGGAACCAAGACTGTTGTGGTTGTTCAAGTGGGAAACTTGAGTTATTTACTAAATCTCTTATCTACCAGACCTTTTATTTCAGCTGCACATTTTTTTGACATTCTTTCATTCTGGTATTCCTATATTCTCGCATTCCTGCATTCATACATTCCTGCATCCACCAATTTTTCACATTTTCTCGCCAAACCCGGGTACTTTGAACTTTAAAACCAAACTCTCTTAAAAAATTGCCCCAAGCTTCAATAAATTAGTTTTTCATACTTAGCAAAACTTGGTAGGTACAATTTAATAATGAGACAATAGCTTTATCAACCTTACACTCACCTAAACAACTGCATACAAGATATATTAGACATCTAAGATTAGTTACCATGAAATCAAACCCTCTTGCCTCAAATAACATAGCTCACACCCACCTTGTTTCACCTGCCCTCGCATCTACCGCTTCAGGTGCTAGCAACTTAGATTCATCCACAGAAGCATCACTTAATCGTGAGCAAGCCCAAGCCACTTTAGATTACTATAACGAAAACGCCACCACCTTTTGTCAAAACACCGTAAATGCTGACATGTCAGCACATTACGAGCGTTTTTTAAGATACTTTCTTAAAACTAATAACATGCCCCTTTCTCTAGTGGCTTTAAAAAACTCCCAAGAAAACCCACGTTCTTTGGCACGCGGTGCATGTTCCGAGGCGTCTTCAGAAACTTTATTCATAAAAAAAAATTTAAGCTCCCTTTCCACTCAATCCAAACTACGTTTACTCGATTTTGGGTGTGGTAGTGGCCGAGATTCCATATTTTTTAAAAGTTTAGGGTTTACTGTCACCCCTGTTGACGGTAGCGTAGCCATGGCCCAGGCGACTCATGAACTCACTGGGCTTGAAGTTATCTGTAGCGATTTTTTAAGTTTTTATCCTCAAACTCATAGTTTTGAAGCCATTTGGGCTTGTGCTTCATTACTACATCTCGATTATCCAAGTTTAAAAATAGTTTTAGCTAGATTATTAAACTCCTTGGTGCTTGGTGGCACCATGTACGTTTCCTTTAAATACGGTAGTGGAACTGCTGTTCGCAATGGTCGCTTGTTTACTAATCTTGATGAAGTAGGTTTAACTTCTCTAATTACCCTTATCAATAATAGTGTTTCAAGTAACGCCCTTAACTCAAAGAGCGCCCCTATTTCAAAACAAACCACCTCTAACGACCACACTAACAAAAACACTAACGAAGATGCCTTTAAAAAAGCACGTATTGTGGAGATGTGGACCACCGGTGACGTCAGAGCAGATCACCAAGGTGAACAATGGCTCAACGCTATTATTACCACTTCAGACAAAGATAATGATGAAGCTAAATAGATGTGATTATAGAAGCCAAGTAGCCTCGTAACTTGAACCTCGTAACTTGAGTCTCGTACCTTGAACCACAGTAACTTGACGGCTTGACTACTTGGTAACCAAGTAAGCTATAACTTTAAATAGACCACATCTTAAAAAACTTTATTATCAGCTCCTAAGTTTTTATAGTGCTCATTTGTTAAAATAAAAACCTTGGATAGTTTATTGAAAAGCAGGTTTTGAACGTTTTACTTAGAGGCCTTGCTTTTAAGCATGAATCAAATGTGTACTCCTCAAAATGTAGGTTACTTGATAATTGTAGGTTACTTGATAATTGTAGGTTTCTTAAATTGCTCTAATTGCTATAGTTGCGATGGTTGCTGTAGACTAATTTAACCTTATAAATTCCCCCTACATATAGCTACGCATGCACCTATTATAGATATAGACCAATAGCCCAAAATAAACAGCGTATCAACAAGCTATCCCCGTAAAAGCCACTCTAGTAGCTTAAGCTTTTATATGTTTAGCATGATTTAGAGGATTCCTACCATGGACCATAAAGATTCTGACCTCAAACTTATTTCAGAGCAGCCTCTTTCATCTTGTTTAGGTTCCGCATCTACTACATCTTCTACATCTACTACATCTACTACGCCTTCAACATCTTCTAACGCTTTAGTAGCAGCAAATGGTGCTTTCCAAAGCAATAGTTCGACCGTGCCAACATCAATTGTTATTCCCATGGGAGGCATGGGAGGCAAGGAATACAAGCAAGAACAGACATGCAAGGTCGAGAAAGCCTGTTTTGGTAATACTGACACCACTGATACCACTGATACTTCCGTTGCTACTACTAATAAAGCTGATACTCCCGACACTGCTAGCACCAGCATTTTGCAAGATGGTAATGCCATGTTGGCCCCATTGCCTTTGGCCTCATGTGACAGCGGGGTTTATACAGGTGGCGACACCAACACCAGTCAATTAATTGGTGAACTTAGACACTGCATTAGAACCGCAAGCTCCATAGATATCATCGTCTCTTTTTTGATGGAGTCAGGCGTGCGCAGCATCATAGCAGATCTACGTTTTGCTTTAGAAAATCATGCCCACATTCGTTTACTTTCCGGGACTTATCTTGGCATTACTTCACCTTATGCCTTGAGTTTATTATGGGATGAATTTAATGAATACTTAGGCCAAGGACTTGAAATTCATCTCTATCAGGATCCTAAAAGAAGTTTTCATGCTAAAGCCTATATGTTTCATTACCCTAATGGCGCATCTTGCATGTTTATAGGCTCCTCCAATCTCTCACGAAGTGCTCTAACTAGTGGCATTGAATGGAACTATCGCTTTAGTAACAACATTGATGATCAAGCAATTATTGAGTTCACCAATTCTTTTGCTGACCTCTTTGACCACGAATCTACCCCTCTAAGCCCCAAACTTATAGCTGAATACTCAGCGTCCTGGCGTCGCCCTACAATTTTATCCCGTTACATGCCTCAAGATGACGATGACAACGTTTCAGCCATAGTAACTCCTAGAGGCGCTCAAATTGAAGCCTTAAGCGCCTTAGAACGCACTCGTGAGTCTGGTTCAACTAAAGGACTTATTGTGGCCGCCACGGGCGTTGGCAAAACTTATTTAGCAGCCTTTGATTCACAAGCGTTTACCAAAGTGTTGTTTGTAGCGCATCGGGAAGAAATCTTAAAACAAGCAGCTACTTCATTCATTAGAGTCCGTGGGTGTCCTAAATCAGATGTCGGGTTCTTTAACGGCGAAGTTAAAGATACCACTAAACCATTAATTTTTGCGGGCGTCCAAACCTTAGGACAAAAGGACAAGCTTCAACCAAAATATTTTGCGCCTGATTATTTTGACTATATCGTAATCGATGAATTCCATCATGCTGCCGCAAGTAGTTATCAAAATATCCTTAACTACTTCAAACCCAAATTTTTATTAGGGCTTACGGCAACTCCCGATAGACTTGATGGCAAATCAATCTACGCGCTTACTGAACACAACGTTCCATTCTCGATTGACCTTTTTACAGCGATCAACCATGGGCTCTTAGTTCCATTTCATTATTACGCGGTCTATGACTACACCGTAGATTATGAAACCATTAAGACCAAGCCTAATGGTGAGTACCTTGAGGCAGATCTTGAAACCAACCTCTCCATACAAAAACGCCATGAATTAGTTTTTAAAAGTTGCGACAAGTATCCAGGCAAGCGCACCATTGGCTTTTGTGTGAGCCGTAAGCATGCCATTGAATCGGCTTTATACTTTACAACCCACGGAGTCATGGCTGTGGCTGTAGTTAGTAATGCCTCTAATTGTGAGGCTCCTAGCAAGACTTTGGGTAATGATTCTGGTAGTGCTTCTAGGGACGCTTCTCGAACTAAAGCGACTAACTTCAAACAAAACACCTCAAACCACAACGTCATCCTTGACCGAAGCGAAGCAATTAAGCGTTTACGGGACCCAAGTGATCCATTGTCAGTAATCTTTTGTGTCGACATGTTCAATGAAGGCGTAGATATCCCGGAAATTGATAAAGTTTTACTCCTGCGACCAACCGAATCACCGGTAATATTTTTTCAGCAATTAGGCCGAGGCTTGCGCCTCGCCCCAAACTACCCGCAAAAGCAATACTTAAATGTTATCGACTTCATCGGTAACTATAAGCATGCGGGACTTTGTTTTTCATTATTAGGTCATTTAAACCAAACTCAGAACGAAAACCTAGATTGGTCCTTTGCTCATGAATCAAACTCTAATGAAAGCGACTCAACCGGAGCCGATGCTACTCAAAATAAGCCAAATGGACTAGACATAACATCAACCTCAAGTTCTAATACCACTCAAGGCCCTGGCCAAACTAGAGGCTCACAAACTAAAGCTAATGACGATGATTTCAAGCATCCACTTAAAGACTATGAATATCCTGATGGATGCTTTGTTGATGTGGACCTTAAACTTATCGACTTGATTAAAGAAATCGATGCCCAAAAGCGTAAAGCGCCATTAAAGCCAAGCGTCTTAAAAGATGAGTACCTACGCATAAAAGAAGCTCTAGGCGTCAGCCAATTATCACGCTATCAATATTTAGTGAACCTCGATGATAAGGTGTTTAAAACTTTCTACCCCAAGAAAAAATATTGGCCTCTTAATAACTGGTTAGCATTTAGACAGCATATCATCAATGATTTATCGGCTAATGAAGAACAATGTTTGCTCTCACCTATAAGTCAATTATTTACTCAGCTTGAGCGTGAGCATTTTACCCGCTCCTACAAACTTCCGGTGTTAATGAGCTTGGTGGAATACAACCTTGAAGGACTTAAAATTACCGCCAATACTCCAGAGCCAAGCCAAAACCAAGTAGTCCAATCAAGCCAAGGGATGCAGCCAAGCTTAACCCAAGGGATCCCAATGCGCCTTAAAAATAGCGTTGGGCTTGACGAAATTTTGGTGGCTTTTAGGAAGTTTTACGCCAATAGCTTTTACCAACAGGATTTAGGCTCCAAAGAAATCATCGAAAAGTGTAAGCACTTTGCTAAAACCACCCCCGAAGATTTTAAAAAATTGGTTTTAAATCAACCAATTAAATATTTGTGTACCAAGACCAGTCACAAAGAATCTCTTTTTAGATACGACGCCCCAACCCAAACTCTAATTTTAAATGAATTTTTGAGCCC
>OQVQ01000874.1_pt1 | contig 13105 bp, 9 predicted proteins | sample 1691491 | NCBI WGS metagenome assembly OQVQ01 (sample SAMN03418252, study PRJEB22391) | human gut metagenome | biome: human-gut; feature: organic feature; material: feces | host: Homo sapiens | place: Tanzania | collected 2013-01
ATTATCGAATCTTCATCTTCACGGCCGCGCTCTTTAATTGCCTTGAGGGCATCTGCGTGCAGAGAGTCGATAAGGTCGTCTGCATCGACAACTGTTCCTTCGCGGCTCTTCATTCTTCCGTTTGGCAAATTTACAAGACCGTAACTCAAGTGGTAGAGTTTGTTTGCCCATTCAAAGCCAAGTTTTTTAAGAATATAGAATAAAACCTTAAAGTGGAAAATCTGTTCAGAAGCAACAACGTAAATCAGCTGGTTGAACGGCCAGTCGTTGTGTCTGCTGATTGCAGTTCCAATATCCTGTGTTATGTAAACAGAAGTTCCGTCTTTTCTAAGAAGAACTTTTTCGTGGCTGTCTTCATCCTTGCCTTTTCCAACAACATCGGTAACATCAATTCTCACAGAACCATCGGGAGCTTTAAAGAATACACCCTTTTCAAGTCCTTTTAAGATTTCATCTTTTCCTTTTAGATAAGTGTCGCTTTCAAAGTAGAATTTGTCAAAGAGAATTCCAGTTCTCTTATAAGTTTCCTTTAGTCCGTCCAAAGTCCAGCTGTTCATTTTCTGCCAGAGTGCACGAACCTCAGGGTCGTTGTTCTCCCACTTTACGAGCATCTCGTGAGCCTCCTTGATCAGCGGAGCCTCTACCTTAGCTTTCTCTGTGGCAGCTTCCTCGTCCATGCCATCCTTCATATACTGAGCCTTGAGCTCTGCGATTTCCTCACGATAGTGCTTGTCGAAGGCTACATAGTAGTCGCCGATGAGGTGGTCGCCCTTCTTGCCGGAAGTTTCAGGAGTTTCGCCATTGCCCCACTTGAGCCAGGCGAGCATAGACTTGCAGATGTGGATACCACGGTCGTTAACGATGTTTGTCTTGATTACCTTGTTGCCGTTAGCCTCCATAATCTGAGCCAGAGACCAGCCGAGCAGGTTGTTGCGCACGTGACCGAGGTGGAGAGGCTTGTTGGTGTTAGGAGAAGAGTACTCGATCATGACGAGCGGGCTATTCTCTGTAACAGGCTTCTCGCCGAACTTAGGGTCAGCGTTGATGGTGTTCAAGAGTCCTACCCAAGCGGCAGGAGCGATAGAAAGGTTGAGGAAACCCTTAACCACATTGAAGTCTGCGATGACGTTAGCGCAGTTCTCCTTCAGGTAGTCACCAATCTCGAGTGCAGTTCTCTCAGGAGTCTTCTTCGACATTTTGAGGAATGGGAATACGACGAGGGTAAGGTTACCTTCGAAATTACTCTTGGTCTTCTGCAGGGCTACCATCTTTTCTGGTACGTCCTGACCATAAAGCTCCTTCACCGCCGCGATGACAGAGCTGATGATTTCGTTTTCTATCTTCATTATTTAATATATCTTTTTTACCGGTAAAATTATCTTTTTAAACTGATTGAAGAGGGATTTGCAAGTTCCCTTTCCGTTTATGCGGCTGCAAATTTACAAATAATAATTGAATTGTGAAAGAAAAATTGCACATTCTTTTGTTTTTTGTCGCATTCTTTTGTTTTTTATTGCTTTTGCAACAGAAATGAAGTATTGCGGGGCTGTTGAAAACTGTCTTTAAAGGAAAGAACAGAAAGTATAAATGGGAATAGGAGCAAAGATCCCGCAAAAAGGGTCTTTGCTCCTATTCTTATCTGTTGGTAGCTGAATTTAACTTCCGTGATTTATCCCTCAAGGATAATTGATGCCACGTCTTCGGGCGAATTCCATAGGAGTCCGTCTTGCAACTCGTCGTCGGTAAATCCGTTGAGTGCTTCCTGTGCTTCCCTTGGAGTAATGGCTGGAGTGCCGTCCTCGTTCTTAGTATCGAGCAAAGCCTGCAAGATGGCTGCTCTGTATTCTTCGATTGTCATCATAATTTTTATGTCGTTTCGTTGTTTATTTTATGATGGCAAAGGTAATGCATTTTTTTGAAAACACCAAACTTTTTTGTCATTTTCTTTTGCCGTATATTGAAAAAGTTTTATATTTTTATATGATATTCTATTCTTTGTTTGTATGAGCGACTATATATATAATAAGGTGTACAGAGTACCTGAAACACTATTTTTGCCGACTTTTTAAGACTAAAAACAGGTCGTTTTCCAACAGAATAGAGACAGATTCAGCCAGAAAACCAGTTCGGGATGACTCGGAGAAGAAGTTGCTTAAATCAGAGAAATCACCTCAAATTTAAATTTTAATTGTTAAAAAATGCTACGTAGGTGTCTCCTTCCCCCACCAATGCGACACCTATTTGGTAGCAATGCGACACCTACCCCTACCAATGCGACACCTCTTTTGAAAAAAAAATGCTATATTTGCACCATGAAAGAAATATTTGTGTCCATGGCGCAGGCATGCATCTGATATTTCCGGAAGTGGGTTCTGACTGGTTGGAAGTCTGGTACTCATCTTTAATGATATTGAATGATAATTTTAGAAGGAATAGGATATGGCAAATTATTTGACAAGTAAAAGACGGCGGTTGGTTGTAAAACTTACATCGATTCTTCCGCTTACTTTTGTGAAAGCAAAAAGAAGATTTAATATCTTGTTATGGGTGCTGTTATGTATCCCATGCCTATTGACCAGTTGCGATCATGATGTTCATGATTGCGAAGGGGGTGGAGGCTTGTCTGTTTCACTTGCATGGACAGATGAAGCCGACGAGGGCACGGAGGTGAAGGACGTGAAGCTCTGGATATTCAATGCCGATGACGGTTCCTTAGTTGAGGAAAAACATTATGGTAGTGCGCAGGAGGTAGCAAGCCAACGCTTTGCTCTTCCTGTAGGGCATTATCAGATTCTGGCTGCCACCAACCTTATAGAACCGTTTTTTATCGGTGAGGCTACAAGGGCAACCCTCAATATGAACCAACTCATGTTTGGATTGTCCAATCCAAGTGCCTCTCCCGACCATGCCTATTATGGTGTCACGGACATCGTTATTGACAAATCAAATGTCAACTACATAACAAAAAATGAAATGCGCCATATACTTGCAGAATTGACCATCTTCATTGAAGGAGTTCCTGACAATTTTGCAATGATAGGCAAGGTTCTGAATGTGGCAACCGGACTCCTTCCCCTGCAAAAGAATGAGGATGGAACATTCGGGACGGCAAGCTATACCAAGGAAGAGTGTGATATACCTTTGAGAATCGCAGTGCCTGGCGAAACTTTAAAAACGGAAACATTACGCTTGATGCCGACAGCCAACGGTTTACATACCACCAAGTTGTTTATCCAACTGATTTCTCCTGGGGGAGTAGTTAGCAACTACGACATCGAAGCACCCGTCATGAAATCTGGAGGCAAGTATCAGATAAACTTGGAATACGAGGAGATGAAACCTTATATGTATCTTACGAGCACGAAGATAGATGATTGGACAGAAGGCTGGGTGTATCGAGGCGAAATCTTGAATCCAGAAGATTAAGTAGCAATATCATTTTTTTTGCACGAACAATAACAAGAATATAAACATATTATAGTAAAAGACAATGAAAAAGAAGACTTATCTCTTTGCCCTTATGACAATGGCATTGACATTGGGCAGTTGCTCTGCCGACGAAAATGGTATCGGTGGCGAGACCTCCAAGTACATCACCGTTTCTACCAGCATCGGCAACATGACACGAGTAGCCACGGACGAGAATGGTGGTCAAAAGTTTGAGGATGGTGACGAAATCAGCGTATATGCCTGGACTGGCGATGCAACTGTTGCTCCTGAGACAAGCGAGCGTGTAGTGAACAACGCCATCAATAAGTTGACCAACGGCTCATGGGTATCAACTCCGCAGATGCTGTGGAAGAACAACCGTGACAAACATTATTTCATCGGTGTGTATCCTACAGCAGCAATATCCGATTTTACAGCTGGCGAATATAAGCTTGATGTTGCGAAACAGGAGGATAGCGACCTTTTGGTGGCAGTCAACAAAGATGGCATATCCTATAATGTCGATGAACAGCAAACGGTGCCATTAGCGTTTACTCATGTGATGTCGAAGGTGATAGTCAATATACAATATCGCAATCAGTTTGGTGGTAAGCCTACCGTAGAGAGCCTTGTTGTTAAGAATGCCGCATCTGATGCCTCTGTCAATCTCTTGACCAAGACTGTAACTGTAGCTACAGATGCTGCTCGCACCGACATCAGTATCCCTGTAATCAAGGCAAATGAAAAATATGAGTCAATCATGATACCACAATCAGGCATTACCAAGATTGCTGTTAATATAAATGGCAAGCAATATGTCTACACTCATCCTACTGATATCAAACTGGAGGGTGGCAAATATACGGTAGTAAATCTCATTGTAGGTCGTGACGAGATTACTCTTGGCAATGTAAGCATCGCTGATTGGGGCGAAGGAGAAAACATCAATGGTGGTGAAGCGCAAACAGATTAAAAGATTTGTATAATATTTAAAATTATAAAGTCATGAAGATAAATAAAATATTAGTGGCAGCAGCAATGGCTCTTGGATTCGTTAGCTGCTCAAGTGAAGGAGAATTGACTCCTGCTATAGATACATTGAAAGATACTCCGTTGCAGATTAATGCATCTGTAGCAGGTATGAAAACACGTGCAGGATATGATGCTAATAGCGTACCTAACCAATTCTATCTTAAGATAAGACAAGGTCTTAAAGTGCAAAAAAAATATTGGTATGATGTTGTCATGAAACTGGAAAATGGCCAATGGGTTGCTTATAATGCTGAAAACAAGACTGAAAAGGTTCAATTACTTCGAGCAGGATATAATATAACTTGCGATCTCTATTCTTCTACATTTGCTGGATACGAACTGGATGAAAGCGGAAACCAGAATAAATCTATAGAATTAGAGGTTCTGGCAGACCAAAACTCAGATGCCAGTGTCAAGGCAAGTGACCATTTGTATGCCTTAAACAAAGATAATAATATGGAGGTTAAGGCTATTGAGTTAAAATTGGAACATCAAATGTCAAAACTCTCACTAGAGTTGACTTTGGGTAGTGAATATAAAGAGGAGCAAAATCCTGTCACAGACATGCAGATTGTAGGAACTAAGAGAAAAGTAAAATGGTCAGATGGACATTCGTTTGATAGTGATGACGCTTCTGCAGAGCCAATTATACCATATCTTGCGGGTTACACCAAGCCTACGGATGATTCCCCAAAAGCGAAAGTTTGTTATGAGGTGATTTTAGCTCCACAGACTATTGAGGCAGGAAACTTTGGTGTTGAATTTAATGTTTTAGGCAAAACTTATCGTTGGTACAGTGATGCTGCTGTTAAATTGGAAGAAGGCACTCAATACACATTGCAACTGACGGCTGGAAAAGATCAGGCTAATCTTGTAGAAGTTACATCTAAGGCTTGGAATACAAAACACAAAAACGAAAATAATGAAGAAGTGGACAACAAGTCGGATATAGAAACCTTTTAATGACTAGAAGTATGAAAATTATAAATAAATACATATTGGTGGCTGCAGCTTCTCTATCTGTTGTTGCGTGTAGCCAAGATGATGGCTTGTCAAATAGCTATCTTAAAGATTCGGATGCTGTTCACATTACAGCCCAAGTGGGAAGTAATGAAGCTACAGGTGGCTTTATTTCTCGCTCCAATCCATTGGGTAGTGAAGTTGAGCAAGCAAAGTTTAATGAAGGCGATGCCATTTCTGTTGTTGCAGATAACCAAGATGCCGTTGTTTATTCTTATGATGGTACCAATTGGAGTCCAAAAGAAAAAGGTCTGCACATAGTTTGGAATAGTGATGAAATGGATTTCAAGGCTTTTTATCCTGCAAACGCCAATGGTGCTTCCTTTACGGACTTTACGTTGCCAACAGCATACAACAGCTTAGAGGACTTGGCTTTGGGTGACTATATGACATTTAGTGGTAGCCGCAAGCGTAGTTCCGATAATGATGGCGTGAACTTGGAAATGGAGCGCAAAATGGTGCGCATCGTTGTCGGCCTAAGAGATGTTAATGTTTGGGGAGACACGATGGATGAAGGGTTGGAACTGACAGAAGTAATAATCCATCCTAATACAAATGGATATTCCGATGGTGAAGTTGTTCCCGCTGATTCAAAAGATGTTAGTGTGAAAGCGTACAAACACACTGATGGTAAGTTTTATGCGCTTATTACTCCGACAAGGCCAGTGTCGGATATGTATAATTATTTGCTTTTCATGACAGTAAAGGTGGCAAAGCCTGATGGCACAGGTGAGCAAGAATTTGAAGTTAGGCGCATTCCACATACAGGTACAGAAGCTGGTAGTAGCTACGAGTACTTTTTAAAGATTGGTAAGGACGAACTTGTTGTAGATAAAATTACAGTATCTGATTGGAAAACTGGTGAAGCGATTCCTGGTGGCGAGGCTTTAGACGATGTAGAGTTTGTTAAAAAGACGATTGCAGATGCTTTGGCTGCAAATAAAACTGATATTGAATTAACATTGAATAGTTACTACAATAGTAGCGAGCTATCTGCTGCGATTAGAGATGCTCTAAAAACAGCCACTGATGGAAGTGTCAATTTAACACTGAAGGATATTACTTTCTTCCAAACAGGCTTAGATAATTATATTAATCATTGTAATAAGTTGAAGTCAATTACTTTACCAGAGGCTACAGAATTTAGCATGTGGGCATTTGCAAATTGTGATAAGTTGGAGGAAATATATGCTCCAAACGTGTCAGTGCTAGGAAGTCGAGTTTTTAATGGTTGTAAAGGATTGAAGAAGATTGCATTGGGAGCTCTTACAAATGTGACTTTGGGGGATGATAGCGAAGCCTTTTTTGGTTTGGATACAGAAAATGTTGATTTGGTCTTGTCTGAATCGCAGAAACAGATGGAGAATCGAGGTAATTGGTACTCTACCGAGGAGGATTATAAGTCTACAGATGATTATACGAAAAATATTTTTTTGGGAAGACAATTCAAGTCTGTGACTTTACAGTAATTTAAAACGAGATTTACATATAAACTCCTAAGCTGGGCAGGAGTATAAGGTGCTCAGCAAACATATATCCCCCCGCACTTCACGGGAAACGACAAGGGTCTATATGCCACGATGATAGGTGGGTGTATAGACCCTTTACGCAATTAGCGGACAGCAATAGATAAAAAAGCTCTTAACCTCCTTAAAAAAGGCTCTTAGTTTCATTGCCAGTACCACTTATGTGAAACTCCAGTACCACATAGGTGAAACTCCAGTACCACATAGATAAAACTCCAGTACCACCTAAGTGGTATTAAAAGTGGTACTGGGATACTTGTTTTATCCACGTATATAGCTTACAGGATTCAACTATATTTTCTAAAATCAACCTTTACGGTTAACTATCTGTAAATTGTAAATAGTTTTAGCGGACTGCAATAATAAAATATCAGTCAATTCTTTATATTGACATTTTTATTGCCATTATAGTATGTTACTAAAAGCGGTAGCCTATAGAAACATATAAGCCATGATAGTTGTTTAAGCCCTTTGTGCGGAAATCGTGAAACGAGTAGCCAACACCAACTACAGGAGAAAAACGTGACTTTGGATTGCCTACCCAATACAAGCCCAACTTATAAGCAGTATTCTTGAAGTCAGAACTACCAATGGTTGAGGTTACCGACGCTCTCAACTCAAAAGCATCATTATTCTCAATTGTTGGGGGAAGAATAGTATAACTCAGTCCACCACCAAGGTTTATTGCCTGATTGTATTTGTGTGTCATGCCATCCTTTGGAATAAAATAGGTAGCCTCAGAAAGCGCATGGAGCGAGAAACGGTTTGTTAGACTATAATTCAAGTCGATATTTGCTCCGAAAGGAGTCATTTTGTCTTTAGGTGTGCCTGTGCCAAAGCCAAGCTCTATATGGAATTTGTCTAATGCGCTTTGAGCGTTGCTGCACAATGGTGCTGCTGATACTAAAGATAATAGCAACATGCTAAATAGTGTTTGTTTGTGTTTCATAATCGGATATGTTGTTTTTGTTTTCTGCAAAATTATTATTCTTTCTTCAACTGAACAAACAATATAGTGTCATTTTATCTAACATTAACTGTTAATACGTCTTGAACAATCTGTATTTTAAGTAGTTATGAATAGTTAACAAAAAATTAAAAGTGATGGCAATATCTATTGTTTTATGTAATTTTGCCAAATAATATAGAATACACATTATTATATATATACTATATGATAAAGATTAAGCTCAACACCCATTTGAAAATAGCTATTGGATATATCGTGCTGATAGTAGTGCTGGGATTTTCTGGCTGGTTGCTATATAGCAATATGCGGTCGCAACAGAATGTGAGCGAGGCTTCGGCCATTTTTATGCGCCGACAGAATGCTGCCGAACAAATGATATATAGCATGCTTAAGGTTAGTACTGCCGAGCGTGCAGTCTGTCTTGGACAGGTGGAAGAGTGGTGGAGCTACAACGAAGCAGTAGACTCTGCACGTAAGGCAACGGCAGGCTTGCGCTCGTTGGTAAGTGACCCACGACAGCAAGAGCGTATAGACTCGCTGCAGTTGCTATTGACTATGAAATATAATAATGTGCGACTTGTTATGGCTGAATTAGTGAACGACAAGTCGGATACCCTATATTATAATAAGGTGAAGAATCTGTATAGCGGACATGATTCGCTCGTGATTCGTCCGAAGACTGCCGATACCAAAGAAAACAAGCAGACTGTGTATGAGGTGATAAAGACGAAGCGTGGTTTCTTTGCTCGTCTTGCCGATGCTTTCCGCAAGCAATATGCCGATACTGTGAGCGTTCGCCAAGAAGAACTTGGACAAGTCACCGACTCCGTGGGTCATACCATCAATATTGCTGATACCGTGGCTGATGTGCTGTCAGAGATTAAACTTGCTGAAAACAAGGCTAAACAACAGCATAAGGATAATGTAAATCGCAAAGCACGCAATCTGCAGATGGTTAGCATGCAGCTGGCTCAGCGTATGCAGCAACTATTGGAAGATGTACAGGGTGGAGAGCGTAGGTATCTGCAGCGCGCATTAGACAAAGACCTCGTAGTTCGTAAGGCTGCTTTCCGCAAGGTGGAAATGTTGGCAGCCCTGTCGGTGGTATGTGTGGTGATACTCCTGCTTTTCATTTATCGCGATATGCGCAAGGAACGTATCTATCGCAATTATCTCGTTCAGGCTAAGGCTGAAACCGAAAGGCTTATGGCGCAGCGCGAGCGACTGCTCCTTACTATAACCCACGACATTAAGGCTCCTGCAGCATCAATATCTGGCTTTATAGAGTTGTTGTCCGATCAAGTATCAGGCGAAAAAGCTAAGGCATGGCTTAGCAATATCCAGTCGTCTGCCAATCATCTGCTAAACCTCGTTACCGCCCTTTTGAACTATCATCAGTTAGAGAATGGTAAGATAAAACCACAGAATGTCAGCTTCCGCCCATCGCAGCTCATAGAGAGTTGTGTGGCAGAGCGTCTGCCTCAGGCAATGGAGAAGTCTCTTGCCTTGGAATGTCATACCCAGAGGTGTGGCTCTAAGATGTGTGTTGCCGATGCATTCAGGATAAAGCAGATTATCGACAACCTCGTTAGCAATGCCTTGAAATATACCAAAGAGGGTAGGGTCGTTGTTGATGCCGCTGTCGTTGGTGGCGGTTGGCTAACCGTGAAGGTTGCCGATACTGGCGTAGGAATGACAAAAGAAGAATGTGAGCGAGTGTTTCAAGCTTTCACCCGATTGCCTGGAGCGCAAGGTATAGAGGGCGTAGGTCTTGGCTTGTCTATAGCCAAAGAAAATATAAAGATGCTGGGTGGCGACATCCAATTGCAGAGCACCAAGGATAAAGGCTCTGTATTTACAGTCAGAGTGCCTGTGGCTATAGATTCCAATGATAGTGCAAAAGATAAAGATTCTAAACGAGATGCGCCAAGCAGCAATATCACTAAGCATATTGCCGATACCGACACGTATAAAGTGCTGATTGTTGACGACGACTCATTGCAGTTGCAATTGCTAAAGGAATTGCTTGCCAATATCAAGCCTGGACGTTGGAATGTCATAGCTTGTCAACATGTTGATGAAGCCATTCGTATGGTCAATACTTGGCATCCTCATATCCTCTTTGCTGATATTGAAATGCCAGAAATGGGTGGACGTGAACTAATCAGCAATATCGACCATAGCAATATGGTTGTAGTTGCTATGACTGCTCATGAGCGAAGCATAGAACCGGAGTTGCATAGCGCAGGCTTCGATGCTTGCCTGTTTAAGCCTTTTGGCGCAGCTGGACTGACTACGCTTTTGTCGCAGCTCACTAACAAAGAGATTACTTCCGTTCGCGACATCACTCCTGATGCAGCTTCATCATCTGCCGACGGCAATCAGTCGCAAGATAATGACTCTCCATCTAATCGCTTTGCTGCATTAACCGTCTTTGCCGATGGCGATGTTGAGGCTGAACGCACCATATTGACAGATTTCAAAACGAGTCTTGACGAATATATATCAAGGTTAACCTCTGCTTTGGCTATAGAATCAGAAGCCATATCAGCTGAAGAAAATGCAACATCCCTGTCAGCCCGTATAAAAGAAATTGGCAGTGTAGCGCATAAACTATTGCCAATAGCCTCTATGCTCAACCTCACTACTCTCAACACCATCCAGCAGTTGTCGCCCGAGCATATCGCTGAACTTGAACCTTCGCAAGCCAATAAACTTGCTGCCGACGTGCTTGCTGAATTGCGTGAAGTGGAGGAGGAGTTAGTAGGAATGTTATAGTTGGGCAGTATGAATTATAAACCGAGTTTTTAAACTAAATATTGACATTAAACTATCTCTTTCGGGATCATCAGATAAATCTTGTAGACAGCCATGACTTGCTTATGTTTAGTCCCACACGGATAGCACTGATAGCACGGATTTTTAGGACCTCTGGTCCTTGTTGCTTGGGGATGGAACACGAAGCACTTTAGTTTTAAAGGAACACGAATGACTCGAATCTACCGAATGTTGATTAAACAACAAGCAAGAAACGCAAGCTAAAGAGCCCACAGGGCTCATTCGTGTGATTTGGATTATTCGTGTTCTAAAAAAAACAGCAGTTTGTGTTTAAAGGAACACGAATATAGCGAATCTACCGAATCTTGATTAAAAACGCAAGCAAGAAGCTCAAGCAGCAGAGCCCATAGGGCTCATTCGTGCGATTTGGATTATTCGTGTTCTAAAAAAAATCAGCAGTTTGTGTTTAAAAGAACACGAATATAGCGAATCTACCGAATGTTAATTAAACTTCAAGCAAGGAGCGCAAGCAGAAGCAAAGCCCACAGGGCTCAAAAATCCGCTCTCTGTGCTATCCGTGTGCGACATAATAAAAGACAAAGGCAAAGTCTTCCCTAACTGGTTGTAATCAATATTCCCCAATGTTTATCGGGTGAGCCCTTTTTTTCGTTTTATCAGGTAAAATGATAAATACAAGTCAAGCAAAAAAACGGCAAGGCTATTTGAAACAAAAGCCTTGCCGTAAAGCCGATGACTAAAGTAAAGTCGTCGGAATTTTTTATTGATTCTACTGATACTTACTTGCGTGAGTATGAATAGAGATAAGATGTGTGACCATTAGAAACACCCTCGGCAACAACTGTATTGAAGAGAGTGAAGTCTGCAGGCACAACCTTACAATCAAGTGCACGCACGTGGTAGATTACTTTCTGATCGTCTTCCATAACCGGAACTTCTTTTTCGCCAGCAGTTGCATTACCTTTAAGCAAGCCATAAGCATTGGCAAAAACTGCAGGTGTGTGTGTGAACGAAATTGTAGTACCATTGTCAAGCATACTCTTCAACTCGTCCTTAGAAATTGCTTTAGTACTTCCGTTAGCTACAGCTTTCTCGGTATTGAAGTAGTTGCAGATTTCGAATGTCAAACCATCATGGTATTTATTCTGCAAATAGTTCTGAACATTTTCGTTCATACCGCTTGTTTTGATAGTAATACCAGTTTCAGCAAAAGCAATATCAAGTCCGACCTTGCTGCCATTGATAACCATTTCAGCATGTTCATTAGAACCATAAGCCTCGACATTTTGTGAGTGAGACTGCACGATATGCATATCATCAACTGGGCAATAGTACTCTGCAGGAGTTGGAATAAACACAGTAACATCGCTCACCGAACGTACGTGGATAGATAGCTTAGTATCATTTGACTTATACTGACGCTCATTGATAGAGAAATTCACCTCTACAGCATCAGGATTTCCATTTTCTTCAGCACGTGTAACATAGAAAGGGGCTGTCTTTGCGTTTGTGTTTGTTCCTACAACATTACCATTGGCATCGAGTTCATTGCCATTAGAATAGAATGTTACTTTTGACGCTTTTGATGGTGCAAGCTTCACTTTTATTGACCCCTGCATTGTTTCGTCGTCGCTTGAGCATGATGCAAGACCCATAGTAAGAATCATTGCAGCAAAAAACATAAGTTTTTTCATAACCTTATAGCAGTTTTTTTCTTAATATCGGTATGGCTTCAAACCCGACAATACATTTATAAATATAAAAAATTAAGATTTTACACTAAAAAGAACGTGGAGCCATCCAAAGCAGCTCGATTCCACCATAGAAAGGCCTTCGCATTGCCCTGTTCGTCGGAAGCGAGCAACGAGGATAGCCCCAAGTTATAAAGTAGAATAAACCCTCAACTTTGTCATAAGCATAAATACTTATAACCCATTGAGGGCTGTATACAATACAGCCCGTGGGACATTGCCTTATTGCCTTGTTTTCTTGACGAACAGATGAGTTTGCGAAGTTCTTCTACAGTCAAAAACCAAAGCGCCAGTAACGCCTTTTTGTAAGATGGTGCAAAAATAATATTTTATTTTTTATTTTCACAATTATTTTTGATTTTTTTACTGTAAATCCTTTTATTTGTATCATTTTTTATTGCATATGCTTTTATTTTGCATCAATATGTATTATATTATCATCTTATTTTTTCAATCATAGAAAAAAAAGTTTGGCTTTTATTTGGAAGATTCAAAAGTTTAATGTACCTTTGCACCCGCAAACAACGATGGCGGGATAGCTCAGCTGGTTAGAGCGTCGGATTCATAATCCGGAGGTCGTG
>OQVQ01000875.1_pt1 | contig 13098 bp, 10 predicted proteins | sample 1691491 | NCBI WGS metagenome assembly OQVQ01 (sample SAMN03418252, study PRJEB22391) | human gut metagenome | biome: human-gut; feature: organic feature; material: feces | host: Homo sapiens | place: Tanzania | collected 2013-01
GGCCAGATGAGCCAGAAGGAGATAAACACTATGAGGACTTTTGAAGAGGGAGGCAGCATCTGCCGCATAATCAGCTGCGTTGATAACGACCGTATCTACTACAAAATCGAGACAGGAAACGATACGGCGCATTTTAGTGATCTTTCGCAAGAAGAACAGAAGATCGTGCTGGAATGGCTGCAGTGGAACGTCTGGCCCGCCAAGAACAAACTGGACGGTCACAGCAGTTATGGAATGAAGCACATCCTGAACAACCGTACCGGAATCTATATCACGAACAACCAGATGAAGGAAGCAATGTGGAATCTGGGATTCCGACCGACAAAGATCAACACTCTGAACTGGACGTTCAAGATCAAAAAGAGTTCCCCGATCTTTCAGCGACAGATCGATGGCAGACTGGGCATGCCGATGCTCGGCAGTCCTACGACATACGCAAAAGGCTGATTGCCATACCGAGGGCAGGGTCGGCCAGAATCTCTGTGAGAAAAAAATAGGGAGACCGGTGGCCCCTTTTCCATAAAAATTCGCAAATTGGGTAGGGTGGGGGTCTAATCCGTTTCGGCGCAAAATGAAATAGGAGAAAGGAGCAGCATCTGACTGCTTCAAGAATATAGCAAAGGGCATGGAAAACGTGAGTTTTAGCGGTTTTCGTGTCCTTTTACTTCTTCAAAAAACAGTATAAGTACCCACAGTCATATGTGACTAAAAGCTGTCAAAGCAGAAAAAATCAGATCACTGTTTTAATGCGTTTTTTATCTTTTTGAGAAAAAATGCGGTACTAACGGCGAAATATGAAACTGTGGCTCATAAAAATTTGAAAGGAGTGGTAGGCAGTGGGCTTTTTTAGCAGACTGTTTGGAACGAAGGTAAATGATTCACTGCCCGGCAACAGTTATATGTTCCGGTTGGGCGGTTCGACCTCCGGTGCAATGGTAAACCAGCGGTCAGCAATGCAGATATCGGCAGTCTATGCCTGCGTCAGAGTGCTGGCAGAATCCATAGCAGGACTGCCGCTGCATGTGTATCAATGCGGCAAGAACGGCAGCAGGGAAAAGGCGGTAGAGCATCCGCTGTATTTTCTGCTGCATGATGAGCCAAACCCGGAAATGACAAGTTTTGTATTCCGGGAAACGCTCATGACGCACCTGCTCCTCTGGGGCAATGCTTACGCGCAAATCATCCGCAACGGCAAAAACGAGATTGTTGCATTGTACCCACTGATGACAAACAAGATGTCGGTGGACAGAGACGAGAACGGCCGGCTTTACTACACCTATTATCGTGGTTCGGATGAGACCATCAAGGATAAAGAATTCGCCGTAACGCTGCAGCCCTCGGAAGTGCTCCACATCCCCGGTCTCGGCTTTGACGGTCTGGTGGGCTACAGTCCCATCGCTATGGCGAAGAACGCCATCGGTATGGCTATCGCCTGCGAGGAGTACGGCGCAAAATTCTTCGCCAACGGTGCTGCCCCAGGCGGTGTGCTGGAACACCCCGGCACGATCAAAGACCCGCAGCGTGTGCGTGAGAGCTGGCAGTCCACCTTCGGCGGCAGCGGTAATGCAAACAAGATTGCTGTGCTGGAAGAAGGCATGAAATACACGCCCATCGGCATCTCGCCGGAGCAGGCGCAGTTTCTCGAAACACGAAAATTCCAAATCAATGAGATCGCTCGAATTTTCCGAGTCCCGCCCCACATGGTCGGCGACCTGGAAAAGTCGAGCTTTTCTAATATTGAGCAGCAGTCCTTGGAGTTCGTGAAGTACACCCTTGACCCCTGGGTCATCCGCTGGGAGCAATCAATCCAGCGGTCGCTTTTGTCCAAGGACGAAAAAGCTGTGTATTTTGTGAAGTTCAATCTGGAAGGTCTGCTCCGCGGCGATTATCAGAGCCGCATGAATGGGTACGCCATTGGTCGTCAGAACGGCTGGATGTCCGCAAACGACATCCGGGAGCTGGAAAACCTCGACCGCATCCCGGCAGAGGACGGCGGCGACTTGTACCTCATTAACGGCAATATGCTCCCGCTGAAAAATGCCGGGGCTTTTGCAGATACACCTACCGATGACGGAAAGGAGGAAAAAACCGATGAAGAAATTTTGGAATTGGAAGAACCAGACGGAGACAGCGGAACGGACGCTGTTCCTGAACGGAACCATCGCCGAAGAAAGCTGGTTTGACGATGATGTCACGCCGCAGCTTTTCAAGGATGAACTGAACAACGGTAGCGGTGACATCACCGTGTGGATCAACAGCCCCGGCGGCGACTGCGTGGCGGCGGCTCAAATCTACAATATGCTCATGGACTACAAGGGTGATGTGACCGTGAAAATCGACGGCATTGCCGCATCCGCAGCGTCCGTCATCGCTATGGCAGGCACGAAGGTGCTGGTATCTCCCGTATCCATGCTTAAGTATCTTGAAAGTCTTGCAATCGCAGGGAAAAGGAAAAGCTATTCAAAAACCGACAAAGACGCCACCTTTATGCGAATGAAAGAAGACTACATGAATAACGGACAGCTGAAACCCGGCTACAATGTACAGATAGCGGTTGAAAGCGAATACATAGTCGGCGTCGGGCTGTTTCATAATCCTACGGACACAACAACCCTGATACCGTTTATGGAAAGAATACAGTCAAACAGCAAAAGGCAAATCCGAAATCTGATAGCCGATGCCGGGTATGCAAGCGAAGAGAACTTCACCTATTTGGAGGAACACGGACAGAACGCCTACATTTTGCCTCATATACGTTTCGGTTACTTTGCATATCGGTTCTGAGCAGAACATCTTTTTATATGTGATATTGAACCGTTTAGCCCTTCCCGATTTCTCGGTACTATGGCTTCTGCTGACTTCTTGCAGTTCGTTGTTACTATGGTAAGTTTTACCACCTGCAAGACCTCACGGGATAAACCAATACTCTTTCCTCGTCTACCTGCTTGATCTACGCAACAGGGTTACGGTTACCTTTTGGACTTCGTTGCTTTTAGTCAACTCATCCGCCTGCTGCGCCTTAGTATCAAGTTTCTGTTCGTCAGGCTACGATTTCGCTATTGCTTCTTCTCTCCCACGCTTCACAACGTGAAACTTGCAAATCTCTTTCGAGTTCGTCGGTAACTACGCCTCAGCGGACTTCCACCGCAGAGCATTGATATGCCCGTCATACTCAAAAAAAACCGCCGTTTCAACCGAAGCGACGGTTTTATATGTTTTGAAATTACCCGAGTTTTTTGGAAACGATATCGTCAAGCGCAAGCTTCATGAAATCGTCTGCGGACATGCTGCCCTTGTCGCCCTCGCCGCGTTTGCGGACGGAGACGGTGCCCTCCTCGGCTTCCCTGTCGCCGACAACGAGCATATACGGTGTTTTTTGGAGCTGCGCTTCCCTCAGCTTATAGCCGAGTTTTTCGCTTCTCGTGTCGACATGCACTCTTATACCGGCAGCTTCAAGCTTATCCCTGACCGCGTTTGCCGCGCCGTGGTGGCGGTCGGCAATCGGCAGAATTTCAACCTGAACGGGAGAGAGCCACATCGGGAACGCACCTGCGAAATGCTCGGTGATAACGCCGATGAACCTTTCGATAGAGCCGAAAACAACGCGATGAATCATGACGGGGCGATGCTTTGCGCCGTCCGCGCCGGTGTATTCAAGTTCAAACCTTTCGGGAAGCTGCATGTCGAGCTGAATCGTGCCGCACTGCCATGTTCTGCCGAGACAGTCCGCAAGGTGGAAGTCGAGTTTCGGGCCGTAGAACGCGCCGTCACCCTCGTTAATGACGTATTCCTTGCCGAGTTCGGTGATTGCCGCCTTGAGGGTTTCGGTTGCGAAATCCCAATCCTTTACGTCGCCGATGTGGTCTTCGGGCATTGTGGAAAGCTCGATGGAATATTTAAGGCCGAAAGTGGAATAAACCTCGTCGAACAGGCGGACGACGTTTTTGATTTCGTCCTTCATTTGATCCCAAGTCATGAAGATATGGGCATCATCCTGAGTGAAGCAGCGAACGCGGAAGAGGCCGTGCAGCGCACCTGAAAGCTCGTGGCGGTGAACAAGACCGAGTTCACCCATGCGCAGGGGCAGATCGCGGTACGAACGCATCTCCGTTTGATAAACGAGCATGCCGCCGGGGCAGTTCATGGGTTTTACCGCAAAGTCCACATCATCAATAACGGTGGTGTACATGTTGTTTTTGTAATGATCCCAGTGACCGGAACGCTCCCAAAGGCTGCGGTTGAGCATTATGGGCGTTGAAATTTCAACATAGCCGTAACGCTTATGTACTTCACGCCAATAGTCAATGAGTTTGTTTTTGAGCACCATGCCCTTGGGCAGGAAGAACGGGAAGCCGGGGCCTTCGTCCATCATTGCAAACAAGCCGAGTTCCTTGCCGAGCTTGCGGTGGTCACGCTTTTTTGCTTCCTCCAGCATGTGGATATATTCATCCAAATCCGCCTTTTTTTCAAAAGCAGTTGCATAGATGCGCTTGAGCATCTTGTTTTTTTCGCTGCCGCGCCAGTATGCGCCCGCAACGCTCATGAGCTTGATATTTTTGCACTTGCCGGTGGATTCAAGGTGCGGACCTGCGCAGAGATCCACAAAATCGCCCTGACGATAGAAGCTGATCACGGCGTCTTCGGGCAGGTCGCGAATGAGTTCCACCTTGTAGGGCTCATCCTCTTCCTGCATGAAGCGGACAGCCTCCTCGCGGGGGAGTTCGAAACGCTCAAGCGGCAGGTTTTCGGAAACTATCTTTGCAATTTCCTTTTCAATCTTCGGAAAATCTTCGGGACTGAAAGGAATATCCGTGTCAAAGTCGTAGTAGAAGCCGTTATCGATCGCAGGTCCGATTGCAAGCTTGACTTCCGGCCAAAGGCGTTTCACGGCCTGTGCAAGGATGTGCGAACCCGTGTGGCGATAGGTCCATTTGCCGCCGTCGTCGGCAAAGGTGAGCAGCTTCAGTGTGCAGTCGCCGTGAATGGGCAGTGCCGCATCATAAAGCTCGCCGTTAAGCTCTGCCGCAAGCGTTGCCTTGCGAAGGCGCGGGCTTATGCTCTCTGCAACGGCATATGCGTTCACGCCGTCTTCAAACCGGCGGACGGAACCGTCAGGGAAAGTGATGTTGATCATTTTAAATCTCCTTTATACGTTGATATTATAAGCAAAATCAGCGGCGTTATGTTCACTGCTGCCGTGCAGGCCGTCTTTTTAGCTCTGCTGCCGAAAACAAAAAAACCGCCCTGAACAAAAGTTCAAGGACGGCAAACAGAATACCGCGGTTCCACCTTGATTGCGGAAATGCGCCTGCACTCCGCCGCTCAAAACAGTTGTAAGGCACTGCTGCCGCAAGCGAACATCGGGGCGGTTTTCGGTCTGCGGCAGGGATTGACTTTCAGCCCGGGGTCAATCCTCTCTTAATCTGCATTGTGCAAGCCTACTCTTCCCGACAACCTGCCGATAAAGATTCGAAACGGATCGGTTTTTCGAGAAACATGAATGCCGTTCATCGCACACAAAAAACCTTCGTTCATCAATTACAGCAGAAATTTTAACGCAGTTTCAAGAAATTGTCAAGCACCATTTTGCACGGTTTGCACATAATACAATGTGGATTTTATTGCCGGCGTCCGCTCTTCCCGCCGTGCGCGCGCAGGCAACAGAAAAAGGAGCCAATATGCAAACCTATTCCGTGCTTACCGACGAATATGCCTTCACCGCCGCAAAAACGGATGCATTTATTACCCCCTCCGTTTTCAATTCAGCCGATAAGATGCCGACAGAAGCAGAAAATGAGGTTAGAACCGAAGCTTTTAAGGAATCCGAGCCGCTGAGTATACGCGCACTGCTTGCGCGGCGGATGCGGCTTTGCGGGCTTGGACATGTTGAAATCAGCTGCCGTTCGGAATCACGTCTGATGCTGAACATTGCGGACGATGACGAGCTGCGCCTTTTTGCAAGAGCACTGAGCGAGCTTATGCTTGTTGACCTCCGTTATTTTGAATTTGCAAGAATGGTTGATATGCTTCCGTTTTCCGTTGATGAAAAGAAGAAGATACTTCCCTGCGCCCTCGGTTCCGCACCCGAGTCGGATCCGAACATAATCTCCGAAAGGGTCTTTGATTACCTTTGCGATAATTCGCTTCTTAACCTTAACGGATTTTTGCGGTTCAGGCTTCAGGATGTTATCGAAAGCTGGCAGGTTTCCGTTGATATTGCCGCCGAGGAATTCCTGCTGATTGAGGAATACAACGAGCTGCTTGAAATCCTCGGCTTGTTTTCCGATGTTCGCCCGACGGACGGAACGGATGTTCTCGTGATACTTCAGCCGGACGGCAGCTGCACCGTAACGGACGGAGATAAACTCCGAATCGACTGCGCACCGAACAGCAACGAAGGCGTGCTGAGTATGCTCACCGGCATGGCTCCCTCTCATATCACACTTTTTGATTTCAGCAACGGTGCATGTGATAAGCTTTGCCGGGCAATATGCCTTTTGTTCGGAACTCATGTTGAAAAGGATTGACGCCTGCGCTTCAAAAACGGATACATAAAAACAGCTCACGGGCACCGTCCCTAATCAACCCAAGAAACGCATTCCCCGCCGCACAGCTGCAAAACATCGCCGTGTGCGGTGTTTTTATGCCGTTCAAATTGTTCCGTATTGCGAAACTGCCGCAATTGGTGTATAATTCATACTGATAAAATATTGACTGACGGCGGAGTTCTCCGTGTGTGATACGCGGAACACGCTTTTTCGGAGGATAAATGGCATACCCAAAGGAACTAATCAGGAATTTTTGCATCATTGCGCATATTGATCACGGCAAATCCACCCTTGCGGACAGGCTGATGGAGCTTACGGACACCGTTTCGAGCCGCGACATGGAAGAGCAGCTTTTGGACTCCATGGACATCGAGCGCGAGCGCGGCATCACAATAAAATCCACCGCCGTACGCATGTTTTATACCCATACCGACGGAAAACGTTATATGTTCAACCTTATAGACACTCCGGGGCATGTTGACTTTACTTACGAAGTCAGCCGCGCACTTGCTGCCTGTGAAGGAGCGGTGCTTATCGTTGACGCAACGCAGGGAATTGAAGCGCAAACTCTTGCAAACGTCTATCTTGCGGTCGATAACGGACTGGAAATCCTGCCTGTAATCAACAAAATCGACCTTCCGTCCGCCGATGCGGACAATGCGATTCAGGAAATCGAAGATATTATCGGCATTCCTGCCGAGGATGCTCCGCGAGTTTCCGCGAAAACCGGTCTGAACGTTGAACAGGTGCTTGCGCGCATCGTGACGGATTTTCCCGCGCCGAAGGGCGATACCGAAAAGCCGCTGCGTGCATTGATTTTTGACAGTTTTTACGATAATTACAAGGGTGCGCTGAGCTATGTGCGCATCATGGACGGCGTTGTGCGTGCAGGCGACAGAATCCGCTTCATGCACACAGGCAATGAATTCGACGTTACGGAAGTCGGCGTGTTCTCCCCGAGCCTTAAGCCCACGGACGAGCTTTCCGCCGGCGAAGTCGGATACATTTCCGCATCCATTAAATCCGTTGCCGAAACCAAAGTCGGCGACACGATAACCCTTGCGGCAAACCCCGCCAAGGAGCCGCTGCACGGCTATAAGCACGCAAACCCCATGGTATTTTGCGGAATTTATCCCGCCGACGGTGCGGATTACGAAAACCTGCGCGATGCGCTTGAGAAACTCATTCTGAACGATGCTTCCATCAGTTTTGAACCCGAAACCAGTCAGGCACTCGGCTACGGATTCCGCTGCGGTTTTCTCGGGCTTTTGCATATGGAAATTGCACAGGAGAGACTCGAACGCGAATTTGATCTTGATCTTGTTACCACTGCGCCCAGCGTAATTTACCGCGTTATCATGACGGACGGCAGCGAAGTTTGGATCGACAACCCCGCGAACCTGCCCGCACCTACGGAAATCGAACGCATGGAAGAACCCATGTGTTCCGCGCACATCATGACCCCGCCGGAGTATGTCGGCACGATTATGGAGCTTTGCATCGAAAAGCGCGGTATCTTCATCGATATGGTCTATCTTGACCCGACCCGTGTAAAACTTTCCTACTCCATCCCGCTGAACGAAATCATCTTTGACTTTTTCGACAGTCTGAAGAGCCGCAGCAGGGGCTATGCATCGTTTGATTACGAAATCAGCGAATACGTCCCCTCCGATCTCGTTAAGCTCGATTTTCTGCTTAACGGCGATATGTGCGACGCGCTTTCGACCATTGTTCACCGTGACAAGGCGTACGCAAAAGGACGTGCCGTCGCCGAAAAGCTTCAGGAAGTCATTCCCCGGCAGCAGTTTGAAATTCCGATTCAGGCTGCGATCGGCGGCAAAATCATTGCCAGAGAGACCGTGCGTGCTCTTCGCAAAGATGTTCTTGCAAAATGCTACGGCGGCGACATCACGCGTAAAAAGAAGCTGCTTGAAAAGCAAAAAGAAGGTAAAAAGCGCATGAGACAGATAGGTTCCGTGGAACTTCCCAGTGAAGCATTCATGAGCGTTCTGCGCATTAATTGACGGAGAAAACCATGAGCGGACTTTATATTCACATTCCGTTTTGCAGGAAAAAATGCGCATACTGCGACTTTGTAAGTTTCGCCGGATGCGAACAGGACGCATTTGAGCAATATTTCAAAGCTCTTTTCAGGGAAATCGACCTTATTTCGCCGATGCTCCCGAAAAAGGAGTTTGAAACCGTATTCATCGGCGGCGGAACGCCGAGTCTTTTGCCCTCAGGGATGATTCCGCGCCTTGCGGCGAAACTCCGCGAAAACTTTGTTTTCCCCGCCGATGCGGAAATTTCAATCGAATGCAATCCGGAATCCGTTTCACTCGAAAAACTCGTTCAATATCGCGACTGCGGAATCAACCGTATTTCGTTCGGACTTCAGAGTGCCGATGACGCTGTGCTTAAGGCAATCGGACGCATTCACACCGCCGCAGATTTTTTCCGTGCATTTAAGCTTGCACGGCAGGCAGGTTTCGACAACATCAATGTTGATATCATGCACGGTCTGCCCGGGCAAAGTTTCGAATCTTATCTTGACACGATACGGCGCACGGCGGAACTCGGGGCGGAACACATTTCATCCTACGCTCTCATTCTTGCCGAGGGAACACCCCTGTTCGAAGCAGTGCGGAACGGGTCAATCGAGCTTCCCGACGAAGATGCCGTTGCTGATATGGAAGATGCCGGCTTCGACCTGCTCCGTGACTTTGGTTACGAGCGTTATGAAATATCCAACTTTGCCCTTCCGGGCCGCGAATGCCGCCATAATTTGAACTATTGGGCAAACGGCGACTATCTCGGCCTTGGGCTGAATGCGCACTCCGCACTTCATGTCAACGGCAAATGGGTTCGTTTTGCAAACAAAGCGGAGCTCAGCGGTTACAATGCCGCACTTAACGACGGAAAGCTGCCCGTTGAAATGACCGAAGAGATTTCCCGCGGGGATGAGATGTTCGAGTGCATCATGGTCGGTCTCAGAAAGATAAAGGGCATTGACCGCGCGGAATTCGCACAGCGCTTCGGCATTGACCCCGTTGAGCACTATGCCTCCGCCGTGAGCGATGCTGTCCTTGCGGGGAATATGGAAGTTACGGATGATTCAATGCGGCTTACACAGCGCGGACTGAATTTTCAAAACGAAGTGCTTTTAAACTTCATGTAAAATTCAATTCGTAATATTAAAATAAAATTATTGCGGCGCAGGCTGCAAAAAAGTCAGCAAAATGATAAATTAAAAACACCGAAAATTCGGTGTTTTTAATTGCGTGGTGGACACATACCGGTTAAATCCGAACTTAGGGCAGCTTCCGGGCGAGGGTATCCGGCCGGCAGCCGGTATTGCAGAGCACCGCCGGGAGAATGTGTATGCTTTGGACCGGCGCTGCCGGCTTTACGCCGGCGATCAGCGCATCATCCACATCCTGACCGGCGGCGTTGGCACTGATGCAGAGGGCGTGTGTCCGGATTCCTGTCTGACTCCGTATTGATAAAATTGATAAAATAGAGCATTTTCAGTGCATCCGGACGCAGCATGGCAATGATGGGCTTTTTGATATGAAACAGTTGCTCGGTCCAAAGCATACACATTCTCCTTTGCAAAAATGCAAAAAAACTCCCAGGCACAGCCGGGAGCTGACAATCCCTCGCTCAGCCCGCTTTGGGGGCCGAATCCCCCGCAGCAGGGAGTAAGGAGAGGAAGGCTATCAATAATCAAACTGCCGGTAGTAACGGCGGATGGACAGCGGATGGCGCAGGAACAGTTCCATGTAAGCATCCACGCGGTTGTTCACGGCGTGCATCATCAGATGGGACAGTGAGCCCCGGAATTCGGGACTGATGCCCTCCATGGGCAGCTCCTTTGTGTCGATAATGGTATAGTTGCCGCAGACCTTAGGCAGGAACCGGGCTACCCGCTCTGCCAGAGGACGCTGCTCGTCTTCACCCATGAACAGGGTCACAGGGGTATCTGCCACCAGGATTTCCTGCATACCGTGGAAGAACTCGGGGCAGGTAATGGACTTGGTGCGAATCCACATCTGCTCTTCCCAGTAGCACATGGCATAGGAGTAGGTAGCGCCCCACTGGTTGCCGGCGCCCACAAAGTAGTGGGGAAGATCGGGATGCTCCTTCAGGAAGGCAACCTTCTTTTCCGCGTAGTCATAGGCCCATGCGTCGGAAATTTTTTCAATATTCACCAGATCCAGTGCCAGGTGGGCTTCCATCTCCCGATTGTAGCGGTCGTAGTCGGGGAATTCGCCGTTCTTGTACATCAGGTAGTTGGCGACCATGAAGAATTTCAGCTGCTCGTTCTTGGGGTAGAGCACCAGATAATCCCACTTGCCCTCCCGGGTCAGGGTGGAGCCGGGGGTATCGATGAAGGCGAACACCCGCACGCCCCGAGCCTTCACAGTGTCAATGAGCTGCACCATCTCCTTGGTGTTGCCGGAGACGGTGGAGTAGATGACCACAGAGCGGTCAGTCAGCCGCTTGTTGCCGGTTGTCAGGTACTCCGCAGCATTCTCCACATATACAGGCAGAGAAGACTTGCCCCGCATATAGACCTCAACCTGCATCGCGGAAGCGTAGGTGCCGCCGATACCGATGAAATAGATGTTGTCAAAGCCTTCCTCCCAGATCTGATCCACGATCTTCTCAATCTTGGGACGCAGAGCCAGCGCACCGTTGACACTGTCGATATCGCCCTGTTCGTTGAAGTTTCTCAGGCAGGCACCCTTGGCCTCGGCCCAAGCTTTCGATTCGTAATTCATACTATATTCGATCCTTTCCTGTCAAAAGACGCGACTTGCTAATAAATTGGTGTGGTTTTTATATCCATATTGCGGAAGAATTGGAAAGCGTACCGAATCGCTTTGTCCCGGTAGGGTCATTCATGATCCCCCGGTACTTCCGGATCCCGTTCGATGTGGCTTTCCGGGACAAAGACGCCTTTTCCCGCCGCACGCCGCAGCAGACCTTCGTTCGCCAGCATGTCAATGGCGTTGCGAACCGTCTGCCGGGTCGCAGCATACTCATTCGCCGGCTCATTTTCATAGGGCAGCGCCGTACATTTTTTCTTACCAGGCGCCGAAATACTTCAGCGTCTCGGTGGCGTTGGCTGCTCCCTTCTGCATGGCCTCATCGATGGGCAGCCCCTCCACAATGCCGTACAGGAAGCCGGCGATATAGCTGTCGCCCGCGCCCATGCTGTCCACAAGGTGTTCACAGGGAACGATGCCGAATTTATGGAACTCGCTTCCGTCGTAGCACAGACTGCCATGCTCGCCCAGCAGGGCAATGACCAGCTTGGGACCCCGTGAGTGGTAGCCCTTCATCTGCTCCCGGAGGGCAGGTGTGTCGCCGTCATCACTGGAGAAGAAGAGGTAGTCTGTATAGGGCATGGCGATCCGGCTGGCCTCGTCCTCGGGACGGGTGGCGCAGTCAAAGGCAGTGGGGATGCCCCGGGCCTTCAGCGCCCGGAACTGCCCCTCAACCTTGCCCCACAGGTCACAAACCACCATGTCATGGGTCTGGATGAAGTCCATATCCTCCTCGGAGAGGGTATAGTCCTCCAGAACGCCCTCTTCATAATCGCCGAATACCCGTTCACCCTCCAGCAGCTCCACCTGAGAGACGGCGGTCTTGCCGTGTTTGACGTGCAGATGGGAGGTATCCACACCCTTGGCCGCAATGGCCTCCTGCATGATTTTTCCGTAGACGTCATCGCCCACCGGGCCGGTATAGGAGGCCTCGCCCCCCAGGCGAACAGTATAGACCGCCACGTTGACGGGGCTGCCGCCGGGATAGGCCTTTCCGTTTTCAATATTGTTGTAGAAGTCAACGCAGTTACTTCCGACTGCTGCCAGTTTCATAGAGGTTGTCTCCTTTCAGGCTCCGTCCGATGCTTGCGCAGAATGCTTGAAAAGCGAACCATATCCGGCCGCGCCGCCGACTTGAAGAATTCCGCCGGAACGTTATTGTAATCCCGGGCAATGCCGGTCAGGAAGAACAGGCTGCCACCTTCCTCTATGCGAAGCTGCCTTGCTTCCGATTCTGCGGCATAGGTAATTCCGATGCTTTCCCCCCCGCTGGTGGATTCCGTGGTGGACTTTGCATCCTGAAGATTGCGCTCCCGCTTGGGCGGCGCAGCATATGTTCCCGATCCCTTCAGGCTGTTACAGGCTGCCCATTTCCGTCAGACGGCGGATGGCAGCGCGGAGCGTTGTGCGGTTCAGCCCCCACATTTCACACATTTCCCGTTCTGCGGGAAGCTTCCCGTGGGGCGGAATATCGTTTGTCCGGAGACAGCACTCAATCGGTTCAACAGCCTCATCACGATGGCGGACACGCTGCTTTTGTTCCATAAATCCTATCTCCTTTCTGCTTTTGTGGACCGTACAGCCCTCAGGGAAATTATACATTGGGACTCGCATCGCTGTCAAGCCGGAATCAGACTGCCTTCCGGTCCTGCTTCTCCCACATATAGTAACACGGGCGGGCCGGCTTCCCGGAAATAGACGTACTGACCGCCGTCCTC
>OQVQ01000876.1_pt1 | contig 13096 bp, 12 predicted proteins | sample 1691491 | NCBI WGS metagenome assembly OQVQ01 (sample SAMN03418252, study PRJEB22391) | human gut metagenome | biome: human-gut; feature: organic feature; material: feces | host: Homo sapiens | place: Tanzania | collected 2013-01
TGTTTAAAACTTTGTATATGTTAATCTTATGCATTCAATCTTAGTGTAAACTTAGAAAAAATTCAGTGACAACGCAAAAAATAATCACGAAACGCTTTTAATCATGTCTAAAAATATAAAACAGATCGCTTTTAAAGAGTACAGAGATCCAGTTGAACTTTATGTTGAAAAGTTAAACGACAAAGGTCAGGGTATAGCTTATTTTGAAAACAGTGAAATCTACCTTGAAGGTGTGATCGACGGAGAAACTGTTCTTGCAAAAATAGGTGATCCTTTTGCAAACGGCTCTAAAAGACGACCTAGTACAGTAATCAGTATCACTGAGAAATCCCCTGACAGAGTCGACTATAAGGACAAATCGCTGCAGTCTGTGATGTCTTTTGGACCTATAAGCTATGAAGGCACTTTAAAACGCAAACAGGAAATGATTGCTCAGGCCCTAAAGAGAGCCGGCATTGACAGCTGTAATTTAAAAACAGTTCAGAGAGCAGATCTTTCGGTTCCATCACGCTATAAGAGCATACGTTATTTTGCATTTTTGAATGAAAAGGTCGTAAACGGCTTTTATAAGGTTCATTCCCACGAGGTTGTAGCAGTGGAATGCTGTTCATTAGAACCTTTGTGGTTCTCTTCATTTGCAAATGATCTCTGTTCCTTTTTTACTGGTGAGAACATATCTGTATATGATGAAAAGTCACAGAAAGGCCTTTTGCGCTCTTTACTTCTGCGTGACACCATAAAAGAAAAAATGGCTGTTTTAGTGGTGTCAGAAGCGCCTTCAGAGATTTTTATAGACAGACTGAGATCTCAGTTTAAAGACAGGGTTGATTCACTGTATCTTAATGTGAATGAGAGTAATTCAAACAAGATCCTGTCAGAAAAAATGATACTGATATCGGGTAAGGAAGAGATCACTCTTGAGCTTTGCGGTTTTAACTATAAGGCAGGTCCGTTTACTTTTCTGCAGGTGAATTACCCTGTGGCTGAAATAATGTACAAGAAGGCTGTGTCTTTCTGTGGTAGAGACAGTAATAAAACAGCTCTTGATCTCTGCTGCGGTGTAGGAACCATGACTTTACCTCTGTCTGAGAACTTTAAGAAAGTGACTGGTGTTGAGATTGTACCTGAATCAATAAAAGCTGCCGAAAATAATGCAATGTTGAATAATATCAGCAATGCGGAATTTATTGTCGGGGACATCAGAGATGTTATCGGTTCTCTTATAAAGAAAAAGGACATAGCCTCGATCATCTGTGACCCTTCAAGAGTAGGTATCGGCGAGGATGCCTGCAGAGCTCTGGCAAAATTAAAGTCTCCGCTAAAACTTGCCTATATATTCTGCTCATTAAAGGCTTTAGAGCGCGATTTGAAGACACTTCATGACAACGGTTTTGAAATAGAGGAAGTACAGGGCTTTGACATGTTCCCATATTCATCTCACGTCGAGACGGTGGTATTACTGTCAAGGGCAAAACAGAACGGCTGAAAAGCCCGTAAAATAAAGGGGTTGGCGAGTTTTGTGTTTTTGAACAAAAGAAGTAAAAACGGCATTTTTGGCTGTATCTGAAAATACACTTTAGCCTGGAGATACAGAGGTTGTGGCTACGGTTTTATTTCCCTAAAATAAACAGAAGTGTTTGGAATCCAAACGTCTGTTTGCAGGACCTTCTAATAAAACAGCGATGTTATTTCGTAAGAACAACTTATACGGTCGTCATACTTACCTCGAATTGTTTAATCTTATTCTTGATGTAGCGCATCTGTCGTTCAGTCAAGCCTTCCATTATTGCGATGTCATCCAATGAGTATCCTTGGCTGGCGCACAGATCAAAGACTCTGCCAACTTTAGGATCCTTACTGTTAATCTCCTTAGAGATGACTTCTAGATCCATTCCAGTTTCAGTGTCATCCATTTCAGAGATGCCACCAGTCAGTTCTTCCGGCTCGCCATAGTTGACTACGGTTAACTTCCTAGCTTCTGGTTTTACACCAACAGGACAGGCTGAGCATTTGTTACAATCGGGACATCTGATTAAAATACCGTGTTTGTTAGGAACATGGCAACGAGTGTGTTCCGATGCCATTCGTTAAGTTGCTTGTTAATGAAACTCCGAGAGGAAAAGTACCGGCTCCAGGTTGATGAAGCGAACAGAGAAGGTGCTCGAATAAGATTTGCAGAGATGGAATCATTCCTCTCCGGGCAGGGCACAGAGGTTCATGAGTACGATGATGCTTTGGTACGACGGCTGGTGGAGACCATAACCGTTTATGATGACCGCTTTAAGGTGAAGTTCAAGTCGGGCATCGAAATTGAAGTTGCTGCGTAAGATAATGACAGTCGGACATAGTTCCGGCTGTTTTTGTTTGTGAAATGTGTACAAAATTGAGATAGATTTTGCTGATATACTGTTTCGGAAAATGTTGAGGGCAACAGATATGAACAAGATTGAATTAAGAGAAATTAACAAACTGATAAAAGAGCGTTTCTATATACCTACATATCAACGAGGGTATAGGTGGGACAAGCAGCAAGTAACTGAACTGCTAAATGATATTTATGGTTTTATGCACACTAGTAATACCCAATCAGGAGAGTTTTATTGCCTTCAGCCAATTGTAGTAAAGAAACAGGAAGATGGAAGATTTGACGTTATTGATGGTCAGCAACGATTGACTACTTTTTTTATAATCCAAAAGTGTCTAGGAAAGAAAACATTTCATATTGAATATAAGCGTGAGGGTAGCGCTGAGTTCCTTGATAATATTAGGGACTATGTTGAAAATGAAAAAACAGCTACAAGTGCAAATATAGATTTTTTCTTTATGGCCGAAGCATATGCAACAGTTAGAGAATGGTTCGACCAGATAATGGAAAATACTGACGATTATACACTTGAAGACGAGTTTAACACATGTTTAGGTAAAAATTGTAAAGTTATTTGGTATGAGGTAGATGACGATGCTGATGCAGAAAGCATATTTACCCGTTTAAATATAGGAAAAATTCCGCTTACAAATGCCGAATTGATAAAAGCACTATTCTTACAAAAAAGTAATTTTAAGGAAGTTAAGGACTCTGCCTATCTTCGCCAGATAGAAATCGCCAATGAATGGGACAATATAGAAAAAACACTGCAAGATGATAAAGTTTGGTATTTTATAAACCCTTCATATGAAGAACCTCCTGCTACAAGAATTGAATATATATTTGATGTTATCTCAAATAAGACATCAAAAGATTGTTCTAACTATACATTTTTAAAATTTTCAGAATTGATAAAATCTGAAGGTATCCAATCTGTTTGGCAAAAAATCAAAGACCATTTTCGAATTATTATGGAATGGTATTCATCCCAGGATAGGGAAGGTAAACTAAGGCTCTTTCACCTTATAGGTTTTTTAACATCATCAAAATCTGGGATTTCAGTTAAAGATTTAATTAGAGATTATTATTTACATAACTATAAAAAGAATGAATTCTTGAATCGCATTAATACATTTATCCGGCAAAAGTTTGAACATGTTAAGATAGATGAGTTATCGTATGATGAGCCAAAAGATCAAGATAATATTCGTAACATTCTTCTATTGTTTAATGTAATTACTGTGATGAATAAAAGCAGTTCATATTCCAGATTCCCTTTTGATTCATACAATAAGAATAAAAAAGGATGGAGTTTAGAACACATACATGCCCAAAATACTGAGGGTATGGGAACCGCAAAAAATTTATGGCTAGCATGGATTGATGACCATTTAAATAGTTTTAGACAGTTTCCAAAGGAGCATGACAATATTAAATATGCAAAAGTTGTAGAGAAACTAGAATCCGTAGATCGAGAAAAATTAGATAAGAACACATTCGATGCTTTATTTAATGAACTCTGTACCATGATTAAAGATGATTATGGCGTTGATCTTCATAGTATAGATAATTTAGCACTTCTTGATGTAAATGCTAATAGTTCAATCGGTAATAATTTCTTCGATGTTAAAAGAACTAAGATAATTGAGAAAGATAGAAACGGAGAATTTATCCCTGTCTGTACGAGAAATGTTTTTCTTAAATACTACAGTACAGACCCAAGCCAAATTCGATATTGGAGCGAGACAGATCGAAATGATTATTTAAACGCTATTAAAGCAACACTCGCTCCGTATATTCAATTTGAGGATGTAGTAAGGGGAGAAAATTACGATGAATGAGTTAAATGAACAACAATGTAATACAAAGTATACTTTTTGGAAGTTATTGTCTGAGTATCAAGTAGAGATCCCCATCATACAAAGGGATTATGCTCAGGGGCGAAATTCTGCCAAAGCCATACGTAATGAACTGCTTGATAGCATTTACAGTGCCTTGGTTAATGGGAAAAGCATTGATTTTGATTTTGTCTACGGCTCTACTGAAGAATGTGAAAGAAAAGAAGGTACAACAGTTATTAAAAAATTATATCCTCTTGATGGTCAGCAGAGACTTACAACTTTTTATCTTTTGCACTGGTACCTAGCTCAAAAAGAAAAACGTATTGATGATGCACGTGCAGTATTAAAGAATTTTTCCTATACGACTAGAATCAGTTCTAGAGATTTTTGTGAGATGCTTGTAGACATAGACTATACTCCCTGTGAAGATGTACAAGTCTCAGAATACATAAAAAATGAAAACCGTTATTTTCTAATGTGGAACCATGATCCTACTATCAGCTCCATGTTAACTATGCTTGATGCCATTCATAATAAATTCTTTAAATGCGGCCCGTTATTTGATAAGTTGGTATCAAGCAATCCTGAATTGATAACGTTTAATTATTTACCGATGAATCATTATGCATTGACTGATGATTTGTATATAAAGATGAATGCCAGAGGTAAGGCCTTATCTAATTTTGAAAATTTTAAGGCAAAATTTATTCAACGAATGAAGCAATCATCTCTTCCTTATGATAGATTTGAAGCTAATATTGATGGGAATTGGGTTTATCTTCTTTGGGATTATAGATCATCTGATAATACTGTAGATAGACAGTTTATGAACTTATTTTGTTTCTTTACAGACATGATTTTTCTCATGACTGAGCCGTCATACGAAGGTGATTCTCCATTTAAATCTAGTGATATAAGACTTATAGTGGATTATTATGATTCTGAGGAAAAAGTTAAGCTACTGTATGATTTAATGGATTTGTGGCGGAGCAGACAGGAAGCCACTGAGTATCTAGAAGGACTGCTATCTAGGGAAAGAAATAGCAAAAAAGTCAGAGCTTTTGACTGTAATCCTGATATCTTTAGCGATGTGGTTGTTGGAAATCAAGTTACTTGGGGAAATAAGATTCTTTTGTTTTCCATCATGTATAAGTTAGTTCGTAGTGAAAATACTCAACATGAGGTAATGCTTGATTATGTTCGAATTGTTAGAAATTTCTTAATTCAGTGCAGATTTTTCAGTAACGGCAAATGTGGTTATACCAACGATTTTCGCTTTGGAAGACAGGGAGTTCCTTACACTTCTTTTATTACTCGTTTCCTTGCTGAAAGCGACAATCCTTATTCCGTTATAAAAAATGGTTACAACGAGGATTATGATGGGGTTAATTTTGAAATTTATAAGCAAGAATCTCGTAAAGCTAAATTGATAGCAAATAATGCAGATCTAAAGTCTACCATTCAATCTTTAGAAGATCTTGATGTTTTTAAAGGTTCTATTTTCAACATTTTGGATTACGTAAAAGTTTGTAATAACAAAGATCTTGCAGAAAATGTTGAAAAATTGTTTGTTAAGGAAAATGGCATTAGGCTTGTACAAGCTTTACTTTTGTTTGGTGACTATTCAATTCCTGTTGGTAGTACAATTCTGGGAGGAAAATATTTTTACGGGAATACCGAAAATTTGTACGACATTTTGACATATTCAGGTTTTGATAGTGAAGAACAAAAAAAGTATTCTGACATTATTACAGCCTTTATCAAATATTATCAGGAGCATGATAGGAGTTCTACAGAAAATGCTCTAGATGACATCATAGAAGAAAATCTTGAGAGTATTGATATCAGTGATTGGAGATATTGTTTAATTAAGTACCCTTCAACATTACAAAACATCGAAGAGGTAAACAATTCAAAATTAGTATTTTGTTTTGAAGACAAATCTGAAAATTATGTTCTTCACCGAATGAATGGGAAGACCTTAATAGCTTACCATGTAATACCTGAGTTTATAGAAGTAAGAAGACAATTAGGAGACAAATGTAAGCCGGATGAAATTGTTGGAAAAAATTCTGATAATTTGGGAAGGTTGTTATTGAATTGTAAATCTGAAGGAAATGTTTCAATTAACATAAATGACCAAGGGGGTTATCACGTTGAATGTGAGATGGATGCTGATAAGAATGTTGCCAATGATGTGTTTGATAAATATAAAAGTAACAAAGAACTACCGAAAATGGATGCAGTCCAACGACTTGTTTCCTTATCTAACCTCTTGATTGATGGCTTTAACCAGAAGTAGGTTTGTTTCGTTGTAGATATGCTCACAGTGTACACATAATTACCGAATAGTTGGAATGTTTGTGTACACTTTTTTATGTGCAAATACTAAATATTTGATATAGAATCGATTATCTCCTTGCATGTAGAGACGATAGCATTGATGTCTCGCGCTAAGGACTGACCGCCGAAAAAGTGTCGTATTTCCGGACTTTCAGTGCATTTGCCCCTCAGAGTCGGGGTACGAAAATGACCGCAAAAATCGCTCTATCAGAACATATCAATCGCTACGGTGGTCGGATTGAGTGGTCCATTTAGATGTTGGCAGGTTGAGTGAGCGGTTTGGATAACGCATGTTTGAGGCTACGGTTTAGACGTCAGCGCGGCAACTCGTGATTTGCAAGGGTGAGATTATGACAATTCAATTTCTAAAATATATAGTCGCTGTTACGGAGATCGGTTCAATTACTGAGGCAGCAAAGCAACTTCACATATCACAGCCCAGCTTGTCAGTGGCATTAAAAGAAGCAGAAAAGGAAGTAGGGGTTGCGTTGTTCACAAGAAGCCGCAGCGGTATTGCTTTGACGAAGGAAAGTGTGGAATTTCTAGGATATGCAAGACAGGTGATACAGGAGATGAATCTTCTGGAAGACCGCTTCATATTGAGCAAACCGGAGAAACAGCGCTTCTGTGTATCAACCTAGCATTATACCTTCACGGCAAATGCATTTGTTGAAATGGTTCAGATGTTCGGGCAGGAACGATTTGAGTTTATCCTTAATGAAACCCAGACTCACCAGATATTAGAGGATGTGAAGAATCGCTTTTGCGATTTGGGTATTGTCTATCTGTGCGACAAAAATACGACGTTTTTAAAAAAACGATGGATGAGATGGGACTCAGTTTTTATGATTTGTTTTCTGCTGATCCGCATGTATTTCTTCGGGCAAAGCACCCTCTGGCAGGAAAAGGATCTATTACGCTGAAAGATCTGCAGGCATATCCGAGACTGAACTTCCTTCAGGGAAGTTACGAGTCGGCTGATTTTTCTGAGGAACCGTTCAGCACGGAGTTTTCGGAGAAGGAGATCCGTGTCAGTGTCCGGGCTGCCATCGTTAATCTGATGATTGGACTTGACGGGTATACCATATCAAGCGGAATCTTCCCGAAATACCTGCAGGGACGGCAGATTGTTTCCATTCCGCTTGCGGAGAAGGAAAAGATGCATATTGGTTATGTGCTTTGTAAGGGGCAGAGTCTGTCACAACTTGGATCGATCTATGTGGATGCGTTGAAAAAGTATGCCCCACAATACACATAGACAGAAACTATGCTAGAGCATATAAAATAAGTGTTACCTATAAATCTCTATTTTGCAGTATGATAATATCAATGTCAGATCATCTGTGCCCTTTTTGCGTACGGAGTAGGCGCATTTCTTCCTAATGCTTTGCAGGTCATGAAGTATATCGGAGCTGCTTACATCCTTTGGCTTGCGATACATATTGCTATAAGCAAGCCTGAAGTTAGCGAAGGGTAGGGATCAGCCTCTTTCATGAAAGGATTCTTGCTGCAGTTTGTAAATATCAAAATCTACATGTTTGGAATCACAGCGTTGACAGGGGTCATCACTCCATACAGTAAGGCGTTGTGTGGGCTGATCGGGTTTGAACTCCTGATTGCAACGATCGGAACGATTGCCTCCTCAACTTGGATCGGTGCCGGACTTCTGATACAAAAATTCTACGTAAAGCATTACCGGATTATCAATATCATGCTGGCACTGACTTTGCTTGAATGCATATGGAGTATGCTGCGAGCGTAAAATTTCCAGTTTCATAGACAGACTAAGGCTCCTCACTACCGGCAAGTACCCCATTCTTTGTTACTTTTTTATGTAACTATATAAATGGATAAAAAAATCCTCAGACACAGAGCTGGGTATTTATTTTGTCTAAATAAAACTTGTCATCGACGTAATCTTCAGCTTTTTCGGCATTTTCATCTTCTTCATAAACAACGTTCATTTCAGATTCAGGCAATTCAATATCAAGAGCCTTTAAAAGGACCTTCTTCTTGCCTACAACCTCAGAGAAATAGCCTCCATCAGGGAATATGGTCTGAGTTATGTTGGACAGAGCAGACAGCATCTTAACAGTTGAATCATAAGGTAAGCTCTTACCTTCATCTTTGGCTTTGTCAATCTTGCATCTGAACATACAGAGAATACTGCAGGCAAGGAAATGAACGAATATCTTTCCTGTAAGAGTTTTAGACGATGAAATATGCAGTCTTCTGGCATTGGTTAAGTCTTTTAATTTTCTAAAGTGACGATTGTTAAATTCTGAGGATTTACTTCTGGCATTGGTTAAGTCTTTTAATTTTCTAAAGCCTAGTTCAACTTCATTACGTTCTCTATAAGCTCTGTCTGCTTCAACAGGATCGGAGATGATGTCTGAGACAAGAACACGGACTTCTTTGCCTAGCATATATTCAAATTTGGCTGTGTTGGAAACAAAGACACCGCCGTTGTCATCAGTGGAGGTGTATTTCTCAAGGAAATCCTTTTCTTCCTGAGTAAGAGACTTTTCATCAGTTTTCTTTTTATCCAGAAGCTTAGCCAGAGTACTTCTGAATGTATCTTCAGCGCTGTTGCGAAGTTCATGGTTAAGGTAAATATGCACATACATATCTCCCTTGAGTCTGGCTCTTTTAGTATTGGTATTACAGTTTAGAGGATAGTTCCACTTTAATTTCTCAGTTACTACGCTCTGACTAAGTGAAAGACTATAGTTACAGTCATCAAGCAGAGCGTTTAGGTTCTTAACAATGAGCTTCTTACAGATGGAAAAGCAGGTTCGCATATTAAGAAGGAAACTCTGGTTATCCTGATACAGGTGGTGAATATTTTTAACAGAGCCATAACCTCTGTCAGCAACAAGGATCGCACTGCGGTTAAATCCCATGCGACAGTATTCCTTTAACAGGTGTGATACAGTTGATACATTAGGAGTTGCTCCAGAATAGACTCTGTAATACAAAGGACAGCCTGTTTTCTGATTTACAAGCATTACGATATTGATTTGCTTTAACAAATCACCATCCTTGTTATGTCCCCATTCAGAAAAATCCAGCTCTTTGGCACAGGTGGGGATAGAGGTTGAATCCAGAGCGTAGTATACGTTATTCTTCTGCTTTTCCTCTTCATAAATACAATACTGATTGAGTTTTACAAAAAATTTATCAAGCTTGCTGAGTCAACATGCTGTAAGAATCTGGTAATGCAGCCTATGTCTAAAGGCCTGTGGTATGGAAGTCTTGTAGCTAAGGCAAAATCCTCATACAGGTACATTGCCTTTTCAGGCTCTAATATCTTGAAATAAGCCAAAGACAGAAGCTTTTGTGTTGAATTGTAGGTATTAAAGGTATCTCTAAGTGCTTTTGATAATGGTGTATCTGCTATAACCTCATCAAGTAGCCAGGTAGCTCCGGCATGGATCACTCTAAGATCCTTTGCCTTTCTGACGAATAAAGTGTTGTCTTCGAGGTCTTCAAGCTCATCAGCCTGAGAGAACTCAAGTTTATAACGTGTAAGCTTGCCTTTGGATTTAAATTTATCAACGACCCTTTCTGTCTTTAACACAGAAAGTATGGGAAACTGTTTTATAAAGTCTTCAGCCCAGATGATCCTGCCTGTAAGCTCACCACCTAATATCTTGCCAACAGTAACATTCTCTCCTTTGGTTCTAACAGAACGTCCTAACTTAGAGCTTTAAAATAACTCATTAATTTTAAATAAGATCTTCGGCATTTAGCTAAAGATCTTGGGTAAGATTTTTTTTGAAAAAGTTTGGTTTATTCCCTTATTACTTACGTTATTCCCTTTTTTTATACTATAATTTAAGGGAAAGGGGTAGGGGAATGCGACAGTTTAATTATTCATTGATCAAAGACCAAAAGTGGGATTCTGAGCTTCTTGGATTAATTGCGGCTATATATCGTGAAGCCGGAAAGCAGGAAATGTATCTGAAACAACGCCCTCAAGAGCTGGAAAAACTGGTAGAAATAGCGAAAATTCAAAGTACAGAAGCGTCAAATGCCATAGAAGGAATAGTAACCACCAGTACCCGCATCAGACAGCTTGTCGAAGAAAAAACTACTCCTAAAAATCGTGATGAACAGGAAATAGCCGGATACAGAGATGTTTTGGGAATTATCCATGAAAGCTTTGATGCAATCCCCATTACCAGAAATTACATTCTGCAACTGCACAAAATCCTGTACAGCCATATGAATAACCCTATAGCAGGAAGAACAAAAACGGTACAGAATTATATTAGTGCAACATATCCTGACGGACATACAGAAACACTATTTATACCTCTTGCTCCTTATGAAACACCGGAGGCTCTGGATCGTATCTGCGAAGAGTATAATCGCGTCATCGGAAATATGGAACTGGAGCCGTTAATTGCTATACCGATTTTTATTCATGACTTCCTGTGCATTCATCCTTTTAATGACGGTAATGGCAGAATGAGCAGACTTCTGACAACGCTTCTTCTTTACAGGAGCGGATTTTACGTTGGCAAGTATATTTCATTAGAGGCCAAAATAGCCAAGAATAAAGATCTCTATTATGATGCACTTGCTGCATCGCAGAATGGCTGGCATGAAGGACAAGACGATCCTATTCCGTTTGTGAAATACCTTCTTGGTACTATTCTTTCAGCTTATAGAGATTTTGCTGACAGATTTGCCATTGTTGAAACAAAACATTCAGCCATAGAAAAGGTAAGAATGGCAACTCAGAATAAAATTGGCCGATTTACAAAACAGGATATCAGAGAACAATGTCCTTCATTAAGTATAAGCTCAGTTGAAAGTTCTCTTAGAAATATGGTTGCATCGGGTGAATTAAAGCGCGAGGGTACCGGAAAAAATACATGTTATTTCCGACTGAAATAGTCGTAGCTGTTTCTGAGACTGAGAAATATGCGTAAGTTTTATGCCGTTTTCCCAACTTGGAACGCAGTGCGTTCCGAATTGATCTTTTTTGTAGCAGTTTACGTTGATGGGGTAATTTGGCACACGCATGTGCCAAAACTGAATCTGCAATATCTGATGGACGTTAAAAACAGCAGATATGTTCACTATGACACCATATTAACTTGTAGTTGAGATGTTTGTGTACACTTTTTTATGTGCAAAAAATAACTATTTGATATGGAATCTATTTCCTCCTTGCATGTGGAGACTGTGGTGCTGATGTCAAAAAAAGGATAAATCTGAGTTTTCAAACTATAGAGTAGGTGAACACTGTTATGCACGGAAAATCAATAGAACTTTTTCTTGTCAACGGATCAGCTGACAGCATCGTTACAGCCGAATTATCCAACTGGAACGGCAAGGCAATAAAAATTCCAAGAATAGAAGTTTCCGACTGCAAAAGAGACGATATTCAGGAACCTGGAGTGTATTTTTTATTCTGTAAAGATTAGGAAAACGATGAAGATTCAGTTTATATAGGTGAAGCTGAGAACGTCAAAGATCGTCTTTTGCAGCATCTTAGAGATGCGTCTACAGAAAAAGAAAAATATTACTGGAATGCAGCAGTAATTTTTACAGGCCGTGACCTTAACAAGGCCCTGATTAGATATCTTGAGAACAGGCTTGTTGAGTTAGCCAAAAACAGTAGGCGCTATGAAGTTCTTACAAAAAACACATATAAGAATACTGTTTTAAAGGAATCTCAGATTGCTGCAATGGAAGAGTTTCTGGACAATATAAAGGTTCTTGTTAACGCTATGGGATACAAAGTATTAGAACCTTTACGCCATGACAGTTCGCAACAGCATGACAGAAACGAAAATCTTCTTTATCTTAAGACCGGTACTGCTGATGCCGTTGGAGAAATAACTTCAGAAGGATTTGTCGTTCTAAAAGGATCGGGAATTAACGAGAAGACATCTGGGAAATCCCTGTCAAAAGGCATGAAGGCTATTCGTGAAAAACATATAGCATCAGGACTTGTCAACGAAGAGCACATTACGACTGAGGATATATTATTTTCAAGTTCTTCTGCAGCTGCTGATTTCGTAACCGGATACAGTGTCAGCGGACCTGCAGTATGGAAAAATATAAAAGGAAAATCATTAAGAGAGATAAAATCTGAATAGCAATGTGCTAAGTTTACTGATGATTTAATAATTTGAGTTGATATGTACAATCCTAAACTGAAAAACTTTATAAAAGAGTCCGATTCTGGATGTTTTAACGGAACATATGAGATTACAGGTACTACACATTCATCCATTATTAAACAGAATAATCATAATTAGTTATTTCTTACTAATTACATCTTTTTGTTTCTGAGTTCACACTTATCATGTCAGTCAGTGCTTAATATTCTGATTTTTCCTAAAGATCATGCATAATAATGGGCTGTTTTTGATAAGTGTTTACCACTCCTTTTTGTATTAGTAAAATAGTACACAGAAACAGCCTCTTATTTAAGATCTGGTTAAGTCGTATTCAAAGTTGAATTCAACTTTCAAAAGAATAAAAAACGGAGAATATTGTGAAAAAGATTATTTTGACAGGAGACAGA
>OQVQ01000877.1_pt1 | contig 13096 bp, 17 predicted proteins | sample 1691491 | NCBI WGS metagenome assembly OQVQ01 (sample SAMN03418252, study PRJEB22391) | human gut metagenome | biome: human-gut; feature: organic feature; material: feces | host: Homo sapiens | place: Tanzania | collected 2013-01
ACGAAAAATCTGTCTGCGCAATCTGCATACCCGATTTAATCAGCACTTTCCTAAAAAATCGCGTACGGGAAAATATTTATGTGTGAAATGTTGAATGAAAAGGAAAAATGTATCACCGTAAATCACCTTTATGAAGACGGAGATAACGATTATACAGGAAAAATGCTGCGAATTTTCAATAACGAGGTAACAGCGGATTGTCCAAAAGCACTTAACAACAAGACTTATCGTCGAGCATCGCTGCTTGTATTACTGTGCCAGACATAAATAAATTTTTATGGTAACAGGATTACGCTTTATTGCATAACAAAAACGGACTGCAAAATGCAGTCCGTTCTGTTTTTAGGCATTTCAGCCGGTTTTGGTATCAGAACCGTCAAATCCAAGCATAAACATATCGTGGAAGTCGGTCATGTCCATGCGGGTAACTGTTCTCGTAAGCCCGCCTGATACATATATCCTTCCGCATTCTTCACAGGTGTCTGTCTTGATCTGGACCGTCTGCGAAACAACACGCTTGCCCTCGTTGTCTGCTTTCATGCGCTCTCGGCGTACATGCTCCATTTCGTGTCCTCTGACGCGGTATGAAGCCTGCGTTGGCGACATTTTTGTGGCAGACTGGAATGAAACGGCGGAATCTTCGGAATCGTCCTGATAGCGCCGATTGCGGCAAGTTTCGCACTGGCACAGGGGACAATCCTTATCAAATCCGTCCTGCTTATTTTTCAAGTGTTCATCGACTTTTTCGGCTTTATCGGCGAAAGGCTTATCCTCGCCTTTTTTATCCGTTTTTGCCGCGCCGATGGGTAAATGCTCTTCCTTAAGCGTTCCGTCGAGGTTATATCGGCTTTCCGCCGCCCCGACGACCTGTTCATCCCTGAGGTTTGATTTTACGGCGTCCTCTGACGCCTTGAGATATGAATTTGCCGCATTCTGATAGGCTGAAATACCCGGTGCATTGATGCTGCCGAGTGCCATTCATATCCCTCCTGTAAATTTTACAAAGCACAAATCCGGTTAAAATCCATTAACCTATATTAAATATATCAATGTTGAGCCGTTTTGTCAAGTAATTTTGAAAATTTTGTGAAATTTTTTTCGCGCGTAAAGCATTTATACTCAGCACCAATTAAAAGCTATACAAAAATCGAGTATAATCTTTTTATATATGGGTTATATGAGAATTTTTATCTATGATTTTATTGGTGCTTAGTATTAAGGTGCTATGATATTTTTTTTGTATTTGTTTAAAAAAATAGTGGCAATTTTCGCAAAAGTGTGTTATAATGACTATAACCATATTTTGAGTTTTACTTTTTCTGGCGAAAGGACGATAAAAATGAAAAATATAAAAAAATTTGCTGCACTTTTTCTCAGCGCGGCGCTTATAGCCTGCTCGGGCTGCAACGGCGAAGGAACAACAGAAAGCACATCTGAGACTGAGGCTCCTGCACAAACTGACGAAAGTGGAAATGTCGTTACCGACGAAAACGGCGACCCGATTCCTGCCGAACCCGAGGAAGAAAAGGTTTGGAAAGTCGGATTTCTCTACAACGGAAAGGTCGAAGACGGCTCGACGGCAAAAATATTTGAAAACGCAAGAGCGCAGGTTCAGCGCACGCTTGCGCTCGACACCTGCTATATGGAAAACGTTCTCGTTTCGGACATTCCCGCGGCGGTGTATGCGCTTGAACAGGACGGCTGCAACATTATCGTTTCGTGCAGCCCGAGATTTGCGAAGTCGATAGAAAAGGAAGCGAAATCCGCTTCGGATACATATTTTATAAATTTCGGCGGAACTTCCCCCGCGCACAACCTTTCCGCTTTCGGCGGTGAGCTTTATCAGACCGCTAACGTCTGCGGAATTGTCGGCGCGTTCAACACTAAAACGAACGTTCTCGGAGTTGTCGCAGACCCCGGCTGCTACAACGCTTACGGCGTTATCGACAGCTATGTTCTCGGCGCAAGGGAAATATGGGGAACTCAGACGGACGTGCGGCTGAACTGGGTCTGGTCTGACAATACCGAGAAAATCGAAGCCGCTATCGACGACCTCATAACGCAGGGAAGCGACGTTATAATGTGCTATACCGAGAATGATTATGCTCCCGAATATGCTGCGTCAAAGGGTGTTAAGGTTATCGCAAATTCGTGCGACTTGCCTGAGCTGATACCCGATAATTATCTTACAGGATTTTTCTTCAACGCCTCAACGTTCATCATTGACACGGTTCGTTCGATCAAAGCGGAAGCTTTTGTTTCGTCGGTTCACTCCGGCGGGATTGCAGCGGGAACGGCACGGTTCCTGCAAGTTTCGGCGAACTGCGAGGACGGCACGGAAACTATCGCTTCAAAGCTTTATGAATACATAAAGAGGGGACAGGCACACGTTTTTACGGGCGAAATAAAGAACCGCGACAATAAGGTTATGGTCAAAAAAGGTCAGCAGATGCAGTTCTCGGGGATAAGCGAGATAGACTGGCTCGTTCAGGGAATCTCAGCGGTCGGCGATTTCACGACGGTAACATATGAGCCGAAGCCTTGCGACCTGACAATCAAGGAGTCAAAATGGAACGAATCAACGGACTCACAATGAGCGGCGCAAAGCCGATGCCTGCGGTAGTTGTCTTTTCGGCTGACGGGATCTGCGGGGCGCTTTCTCAGGCGGCTTTCGAGTCGTATCTTCCGCCGGAAGTCCCGCACAAGATCGTTTTCACCGAACAGAGTGAACAAAGCATCGCGCTTTTTCCGAAAGCGTTCTACACGCCGGAACTGCTGCTTATAGAAAACAGTTGGGAGGACTCGCTTCTGCCCGAAAGTTTTCTCGCGCTTCTTATGAAGCAGCCGCTTTTTGCCGACGTTCCGTATATTATCCTTAGATACTCAAAGCAGGCGCAAATCCCCGAAGGAGTACCTGCGCCGATATGTTCGGTCGATATACGCCGCGACGGGAAAAAGCTGATCAAGGCGGTTATTGCGGCACTTGGACTGAATAAACCCAAAAAGCCGGGACCAAAAAGGCGTTCTCTGCCCGCAAGAACAAGAAATGCAGAGGCAAAATAAAAATGGAAAAATTAAACGACATAACAGAGAAGATAATGAACGAGCGGTTCGGAAAGGACAATGTTATATCTCTTGCGACCGCTGAGAATAACGTTCCGTATGTCCGCAGCGTGAATGCTTACTACGAAAACGGCGCGTTTTATGTTATCACTTACGCGCTTTCGGGAAAGATGAAGCAGCTTGCGGGAAATCCGCAGTGCGCTGTTTCGGGAGAGTGGTTCACCGCCTCGGGAACAGGTGAAAATCTGGGCTGGTTCAAATCACCTGAAAATGAGGCTGTCGCGGCAAGTCTGCGAAATGCTTTTTCCGAATGGATCGACAACGGGCATAATAATTTTGATGACCCCAACTGCGTTATACTGAAAATAAAGTTGAAAAACGGCGTGCTTTTCTCGAACGGCACGCGCTACGATATTGATTTTAAATAAAGTTCCTCTAAACAGAAACAGCCGCAAGGATAGCTTTTCTTGCGGCTGTTTTTAATTTCTGCTGTGTTATTTGATTTTCGCCTGAAGAATGTTCAGCAGCTCGCCGAAGCGCTGAAAATGTACGACTTCGCGTTCACGCAGAAACTTAATTACGTTGTTTACGTCGGGGTCGTCTGACATTCTCAGAATGTTATCGTAGGTCGCACGAGCCTTTTGTTCGGCTGCCATATCTTCCGTGAGGTCGGCTATGGGGTCACCCTTCGACTGGAGATATGCCGCCGAAAACGGAACGCCCGCCGCGCTTGCGGGATAGACTGCGTTAGCGTGGTCAATGTAATAATCGCCTACGCTGTATCGGTCAAAGCTGCGCGCGCCCTCGCCCTTGTTGAGCTGAGTTACGATCGAGCCGATCATTTCGAGGTGGGAGAGTTCTTCGGTACCAATATCCGTCAACAGCGCTATTCCGCGTTTATCCGTCTGCGAAAAACGCTGTGAAAGGTAGCGCAGAGACGCACCCAACTCGCCGTCGGGACCGCCGTACTGGCTGAGAATATAGCTCGCAAGCCTTGGGTTCCTGTTGTTGATTTTTACGGGAAATTCGGTTCGTTTTTCAAAAATAAACATATCTTTCCCTCCTTAAATAAGCCGTTCGGATGGCCACGCTCCGCAGAGCCAATCCCATTCGCAGTCTTTGCCCGAGCTGCACGCACGAAGCGGATAACAGCAGCTCTCGAACGCTTCAACGCAAACCTTATATTGACGGCACGCCTCACGGAACATATCCAGCGCGCGCACGTCGTCGGGGTGCGTATCTAAGTAAAGCTGTAGATCGGTAACGTAAAAGCCCGCCTCGCTTACGCTCCGAAGAAGCTGTGCGCAGTTCGCACGATTCATGTTATTTTCCATTCCAGATCCCCCTCGTATATTCGTCCAGCCCGATATCAAGTTCCGGGAAAACCGTTCCCTGCTGTAAAGCCGTTGCGGGCGGGTAGACTTTCCCGAGCCGCTGAACCGGAACAAACGCATATCCAACCCGCTTGCATTCCGGCTCGCAGGAGCATTTCATTTCGTTGCTGCATTGATTCATAATCTTCCTTCCTTTCCTTATGATACGGCTTTTGCCGCTGTTTTAGATTATGCGTGCAGCAAAAATGTTGTTACATTTGCGATAAAAAATATCCGATTTGCGCGGCGGAAAATCCCGTCTGCAAATCGGACAGTAGATTTTTTTGACTGAAACGCTTTAAACCGTCGCTGTTTCCTGTATGCTGTTGAATGTCAGTCGAATCGTAAAGCTGTCGTCGCTGCATTCGGGAAGCATGATCCCGTCATATTTTTTAACAACACTTTCAACATTTTGCAGCCCGAAACCGTGATATGCGGTGTCGGGCTTTGTTGTTGCGGGAATGCCGTTTTCAGTCTGAACGTGGCAGGAAATTGGATTTTTAACTATAAGAATGAAGTATCCGTGTTGGTAACCGCCAAATACGAATATTTCTTTTTCTCCGTCGATTTTTTCGCAGGCTTCCACCGCGTTATCGAGAATATTTCCGAGGATAATACATAGATCGGTGTTGTTTATGGACGGCGAAATTATGCCCTTGAACGAGATATTTGTTCCGTTTTTTCGCGCATTTTCGAGCTTGTCGGTTAAAATTGCGTCCGCAATATAATTTCCGGTGTTGTACAAAAATCCGCTTTGAGGAAAAGCGTCGGAGATGTTGTTGATATAATCCATAAGTTCGTCATATCGTCCGCTTTGGACAAGCGATTTCATGCAGTTCATGTGATTGTTGTAGTCGTGTCTGAAGCGGCGTATTTCTGTGTTTATTTTCTCGCTTTTTTCGTAATGTTTGAGCTGGATTTGAACCTGATTTTCGAGAATTTTGTTGATGTCTTTTTGATACTGGCGAAACAGCACGTTTGTAAGAAGCGAAACGAGAACAACAATAAGACAGAGCGTGTTGGCAAACGCGAGGATTTTTATGAGGAGGGTTTGGAGTTCGGTGTTATCTGTCTGATATCCAGCTGTCTGTATTAGTCCGCTTGCGATAAACAAATTAATCAGAACCAATGCAAGAATATAGGTTGGAATTTTGCTATACAGTATTGAAACAAATGTTTCTTTATTTTTGGATATCACTTTAAACAAAATTACAGAAAAAATTAATCTTGTGATAAAAAGAATAAAGATATTTAACCGTATTAATTCAAACTTACTGATAGTTGAAAGTATAGAACCAATTCCTGAAACAAATAGTTCAAATGTAAATTGAGAAATAAATACAGTAAGCAAGATTGACAAAGAAATCTTTTTAAAAAACACTGATATTCCTATAGCAAATTTAAATATATTTATTTCCAAAAGCAGTAACCATGTTATTGATTGTCTGAATGTGAAATCTGTCGACAGAAGGCTTACTATAAAGCCTATTAAAAAAATTGAAGCGACGATAATAAAAATACTACTCTTTTTAATTTTTATATCATGGCAAACACAAATATATACTATCTGTGCTGATATAAAAAATTGGAAAATATCGGACAACGCTTCAATTACAGAGAATAGAATATTCATGAAATATCACCCGAATTATACCTTAAAATATATTCCTGAAATGCTGCCCGAAAAGCGGCGATATAATTGCGGCTTATGTATGCGGAAGAGCCGTCGTCAAAGTAAGCGTCGGTTTTGGTATGTGATTTTATGTGCGCAAACGACACGATAAACGCCTTATGACAGCGGTAAAATTTTTCCTGCGGGAGAATTTTATTGACCTCTTTGATGTTTGTGAGAACTTCATAATCTTCCCTTGCGGTATGTATTTTGGTGTGATTTTTTGCCGCCTCCAAATAAATAATATCTGAAATTCTGACGCGCAGCGTCCGGTCGTGCATTTTAAAAACAAGAAATTTCTCCTTGTCAATTTCGGTCCTGTAATCGTCGATCGCTTTAAATAATTTCTTTTCATTTATCGGCTTTGTGAGGAAACGATAAGCCCTGACTTCAAATGCGTCAAGCGCGACCTGCGGGAACGAGCTTACGAAAATTGTGAAGCTCTCGGGATTTCGCTGACGAATTTTTCTTGCAGTTTCAATTCCGTCAAGCCCTGCCATTTGGTAATCCATAAAAATAACATCAAAAACTTCATCGCTTTTGAAAAGCAGCTCGCCGCTCGAAAAGCATTTCTTTCTGATTTCGATATGCCGCTCAACAGCGTATTTGTCAAGCAATTTTATAAGCTGCTCCTGCCATATTTTTTCATCATCACATATTGCCGTGTTCATAATGAGCCTCCATGTTTTGCCTTGAAAATATTATATCATATTATGACAGTTTTTTCAATTATTTGAGACAAATTTTATGGCAGAAGTGCATTTCGTCCCGATTTTTATACCGTTCGTTAGAAAACCATTGAAACTTTTTCTTGCTGGGAGTATGCTAACAGCAGTTTAAGAAAAGGGGGATACGGAAATGCTTTTTTGGCAGTCTTTATTAAGATGGATCTTCGGAGATTAATGAAATGCAGTTTTTTGAAAGTCAATTTCTAAGGATTGAAAATCTTCTCTCATATCGTGCCCGAGTGGACAGCAGAGAGATCGGCGAAATGCTGTCATACATGGGAAGAAACCTTGACGCGCTGGAACTGGAACAGGTTGGAAATGCAATTCTCAGCATTTCGGAAGTCATTGTACAGGAGAACAGGCTGGTTTTCGGCATCGAAATTCTCCTGCCTGTAAACAGACCGTTTGTGAGCGAGGGGCAGTGCGTGTATAAGCCCGTTTTCCTGTTGGAGAACGCGGTTTCCGCACGTTTTGTCGGAGAGTACCGTGAAATTCCGCAGATTGAGGAAGAGGTTTTGTCATATGCAAAACAACGGCGTATGCAGACTATAACGAATGTTTACTATGTTGTTTTTCCCGACAAGCTGTTCGCTGCATATGTTGGAATTAACGGAAACATTGTTTGAATATCCTTGCCCCGCCGGAAAATTCCTGCGGGTTTCCTTTTGTCACGATTTTGATACCTTTTGTTAGATTTTGCTGAAATTTTACACAATTTAGGATAATATAAAAACAGACGCTGTTTCAAAAGTGATACAACGCCTGACAGCTATGACGAAAGGGTTATTAAGATGAACACCACAGAAAAATGCGGCAAAAAACAGAAAAGGAAAGTTAAGTGTCGATGCCGCTGCGACGCACCAACTCCACATATCGCAATCTGCGGGCGCAAGGAGGAATGTCAGCTAACCGAAAAAGAAAGAGAAGATGAATATATGAGGATATTATGCAAAATTTGTGATGACGGCGGATACAAACATCAATAGTATCCTGTCCTAACAGATTATTTATGGCATTTTTTTGCTGTGTTCCGTCACATAAAACAGCAAATCTTGCCATAAATCCAAAAAATATCTGTTTTTATCATTAAAATTATGATAAACATTCGCTTTTCTGATTTTAGAAAACGCGATATACTGTTTCTATACAAAAGATAAGGAGAAAAAGTATGGAAAACAGTATTGATATGCTGAACGGATCGCTGCAAAAAAACGCTCCGTATCTGCCTGATTTTATCATTCGTTTCGTGCGCGGCAATGACAGTTCCGCTGTCGCTGTTCTGTCGGCAGGCGTCGGCGGTTTTCATCCGGAGGAAATAGATATGTCATGCGCAAGAATAATGCCGATACTGTTGTTCGAGCCGATTTGCGCGTTTTATGAAATTCCTGCGGCGGCAATGCGCGGGTTAGGCTGTTCGGCTCTGCCCGCGGTTGAAACCGTCATAGGCACCTGCCTGTTCAGAATAGTTTGGGTGTTTACCGTTTTTGAACATTTCGGCACGCTTCAGAGCCTTTATATCGTGTTTCCGATAACGTGGGTAGTGACTTCGGCGGCAGTTGCGGTAAGCTGCGCGGTGGTTATGGGGAAGAGAATGAATAGGCAAAATTGGTATGATAGATAATATAATCTAACGCTTCCTCCGCTTGGCTCTTAACCGCCTCTGACGCTTCTTTCGCTTTATCAATTGCTTCTTGATAGCTATTGACAAGAGCGGAAATTCCTGCTATAATACCACTTCGACACCTAAAGCAGCCATTTTAGCTTTGGTCGCATCTACACGAGCATTATATTCATCTTGTGTTAGCTTTCCTGCTTCAAGTTGATTGTTATATCGTTTTAAATTCTTTTGATACCTAATGTAACTCAATGCGTTTTTTTGCACAGTCGAGGACGCATTTTTCATCGTATTGTTATAAGCTAAGTGATAGTCAGTTCCTTTTTTTAATTCTTTGTTAAAGTTTTGTAATGCAACTGTATCGCTACTTTTAAATAATGTTGATATAATATTTCCATCAGATAATTTAAAATCTTTAATGGTGGAATCAAAAGATTTTGCAATAAGATTACCTAAACTTGTACCAAGTGTCTTAAATACCATAAAACAATTATCGTTTTGAAATAGTTGTTTTTACTTAGCAGGAGGTTTTACTATGGCAAATATTGAAATACCTGATGAATTTATTATTTGTACTAAATGTGGTGAATATTATGAAATAGGTGAGTTAAAAGAAAATGTTTGTCCAAAATGCGGATGTAAAGAATTATTGGGCGAAAATGAATATTTTGCAAGAGAAGTAGGATTTGTTGAGCAACCCACACCTCAAAACGTCCCCAAATGCCCGATTTGTGGTTCAACGGATTTATCCAAAATTACGATTGCTCATAAAGCAGGGAAGATAGCCCTGTTTGGCATATTTGGTATGGGCGACAACGGCAAGACTTGGAAATGTAATAATTGCGGAAGTAAGTTTTGATAGTGTGAAATATGAAGAAAAGACCTCAGATCAATTTCTGAGGTCTTTTACTATTAACTTACGGCTTGCAGCGCCCGCTAAAACAACACACTCCCCTCATCAATACGGCCAGCGCATTTCGTTCAGCCGCCAGATGCGCGCTATAACATTTTCGCCCAATAATTCTTTACATCCGCATTGCCAGCCGCTGCCGTCGTTCTCGGCTGTCACTTCGTAGGTTTCGATAACCTCGCCGCTCACATTAAAGTTCTCGTCAACGCCGTATACCGTGTATTCAAGCACCGCCTGCGTATCGGTCTGTTCCTTTATGCGGCAGGTCACATCTCCTACGCTTATATCTGTTCCGCGCGCGCCGTCCGCCGAATAAATACCGCTGCTGTTGTTTTTAGTTTCAAAATTTGTTCCTTCCTGAAACATCTCAACATCAATGTTATAGCGCGCATTTTCTGTAAATATTTCGTTCAAAGCTATGCTCAGCGACCGGTAATTGTCGAACGGCGGCTTCACAACGCGATAATATGTCATTGTAATATCGCTGTCCGGAAGTTCTTTCGTAAAGCTGTCCTTAAAATCGATCGTCGGACTTCCCACAACAGTATTCATATAGAACATTTTAGAACTGCGGTTAAGATGCCAGAGCCGTCCCGCAAGGTCGTTTTCGTCAGTCGTGTAGGTTATTTCTTCGCCGTCGATCATCATTTTGAAGCCGCTGTCGCTTATTTCCGTAACATAGCTCTCGGTCGTCTTTCCGCAGAAGTCAAGATATTTCGAGAAAAGCGAAACACGCATTGTATCGGCGTCCGCTTCGGCGTATTCGACAATGACATAATCCCCGACCGTGCGTATGCTGTAGCTGGACGGGTACACCTCAGCCGTTTCGCTGACTATCACTTCGGTGTACATATTTTTTCCGACGTACATACGGTTCTCACGAAGTCGCAGCGCCTTATTCGCTTTATCGTAGTACAGCAGATACAAAACGCCGTCAATTTCCGCTGCACGGCAGTTTATGAGATTTTCCGAAACCGCCGTATAGCTGTAGCCGTCCCAGTGATATAAAATAGAAAGGTCGTGCGAGCTCATAGCAATGAGCGTTTCAAGCGCGTAATACTTCCCGTCTGTATCGTTGAAATATTGCACGCTGTAATTTTCGGAAACTTCGAGCGTAATATATGTGTCGGTTATTTCCCATGCTTCCCACTCGTCGTTGATTTTTTCGGCGGCAAACGTGAAGTATTTCATGTTTGGCTTATTCAATTCATCAACGGTGTCCGTGACCTCGCAGTAGCGGTGGGAGAATACCACTTTGCTGTCTGTAACAGGCTCGTTGATGTATGTTTCGCCGTAGCCCCAGTACCAGACCGCCTCTCCGTCGTATTCGTACTCTTTGCCATTATACTGAATATTCTTGGGCATTATGTCCCAGATATTAACGCCGTATTCCACAAAGATTTTGTTCATTCCCAAAAGGCTTATAACGCCCTGTGGAATTTCCGTGCTGCCGCGCGACACGAGCCTGTAAACGCAGTAATATTCATTTTTCGCGACATCGTTCACTCCCGTAAATTCCTCATAACTGTACATTTTTTCGGGTTCTTCTCTCGCGATGAAGTACAGCGTTCCCGTCCCGCCCGTAAATTCGTTAAGATACCAGCCGTCCTCGCGCTCTATAAGCGATGTGATACGCGTGTTACCGGGGTACTGATTATCCTCGGTATATGTCAGGCTCAGCGTGTCGAAATCGCTTTCCCAGGTTCCGTAAAACGTTTCTTCCAAAAGCGCCAATGCTTCTTTGGAAGCGATACCGTCCCCGTCCAGAACACTCGCGTCGATCAGTTCGGTGCTGCCCGCCACGAGGTCGGTCTTGTAAATATTTCCTGCGGCGTCGCTTGCCGAAGCTATTTTCCAGCTTTTTTCTCCGCGGCTCAGCGAAAGAGTTATCTGTTCATATATATCGCTGTCGGAATATTTGCAGTTTACCGTCAGCGTGAACTCGTTCAGCTTTTTTGAAGCAACGATATTTTCGCCAAGCCTTACCGTACCGTAAACGATATCCAGACGTTCGCCGTCCGCGTTATAGAGCGGCGTTTCGTATATTCTACGCAGGTAATAAAAACCGTCGCTCTCCTCAAAGCACATCTCTCTCGCCAGCTTTTGTTGTCCGATAAAGTTCAGCTTGCCGCTTTCGAGAATCAGACCATTATCGGGGTACGCTTCCTGCCAACGCCTTGTATAAACCTGCGCGGTCGTACTTTCCTCATCTTCGTAAAAATACATTTTGTCGGTTTCGTCGGCGGGAATGTAATAAACGCCGATCTTAACGTCCAGACTGTAATCGCCCTGTCCGTACACCTGTAAAAAATAGCCCTCGTCCTGCTTTGTGACCGCCGCGGCAACTGCCTCTTCGGGCAGCGGGTCCTCTTTATAGGTGAAGCGTATCGTTTCTGCGGAATTGCTCCAGCTTCCCCAGAAAATGTTTTCGTAAATCTCTATCCCGTCAAAATTCTGCATACTTGGAGAATATCCTTCCGGCACGGGAAGCGTCATCTCAGTCGTTTCGGGCGCGGCGGAAACCGATGTTGTTGACGTTGCTTCGGACGAGAGCGTTATTTGAATCCCGCTGTTCGGGTTCATAGATAATATGTTTGTCATACGCAGTACAGCGGCTGTTCCGACGATGACAGCAAGCGCGGCTGCCGCGCCTATCCAAACGCCAAAGCCTTTTTTCTTTTTTTCCTGACGGTCCACATGAATTTCCACAAGTTCGCGCTCTTCGCCGAGGTGTTCAAACAGTTCTTCGGACGTTTCGTTCACATATTTCTCGTCCAGATTATCCATTGTTTCTTTCCAGAAACGCTCATTCCTGCTCATACCGTAACTCCCCTTTCAGAAAGATATTTTTTCAGTTCAGCTCTGGTCCGCGAAAGCCGCGATTTGACCGCCGTTTCGCTCATGTCGAAGCTATGCGCTATCTCGCTTATCGAGAAATTGAAATAATACCGCGCAGTGAAGATCTCGCGGCTGCGCTTGTTCGCCGAATCGAGGAACTCATTTATCAGCTCTGCCGTGCGCTCGCTGTCGAATTGCTCCTCTAGGGAATTTTCCGACGGAATAAGTTCGTCAAGTTCGTCGTACAGCAATTCGCAGTTCCTTTGCTTCACTTTATCGTATACCGACAGTGCGGTGTTCCTCACGACCGCGCACAAATACCCGCAGAGCGAAGCCGGCCGCTGCGGCGGTATCGCGTTCCACGCCTTGTGATAGCCTGTGTTCACACATTCCTCCGCGTCCTCCCTGTTCAGCAGGATATTGTAGGCGATTTTTTCGCAAAGTCTGCCGTATTTTTCAGTGACACGGCTTATCGCTTCTTCCGAACGTGCAAAAAACAATTCGAGAATATTTTCATCTTCCACTTTACTGCCCCCTTTTTCATGTGAGATTAGTACCAACTAAAAAACCAGTATAATCTTGCATATATGGGTTATACAAAGTTTTATCGGTGCTTAGTATTAACCTCTCTGTAAATTATGACGGGTGGAAATACAAAAAGGTTGCAGAAATTTCAAAAAAAATTTCTGCAACCCCGACTTTCAGAAACCCATTTCCCGCAATCCCGATACAAGCTGAACGTAAAACTCGCGCACGTCAAATCCGGGGAAATCCTCTCTGTTCAGGTCGATCATGTCCGCGTGGGTAATACCGCGCTTTCCCGTCGGCACAAGCGGAATGAATTTTTCGCCCCACTGCTTTTGCGTGTAGCCCTTTATCAGCTTTTCGTAAACGTCC
>OQVQ01000878.1_pt1 | contig 13084 bp, 10 predicted proteins | sample 1691491 | NCBI WGS metagenome assembly OQVQ01 (sample SAMN03418252, study PRJEB22391) | human gut metagenome | biome: human-gut; feature: organic feature; material: feces | host: Homo sapiens | place: Tanzania | collected 2013-01
TGTTTCGATGCTTGTATTGACCATATTTCTAGTGTTCCGCTCGCCATATAAAGAGACAGTTTATGAGGATTATTGTATCTAGTATAGTTTCCATAAACCCCACCTCCCCCATTAGCACTGTCACCATCCCAAATCAAACCAAAACTTTCCTTGATTTTACTAGGCAATAGACCAGGATTAAAACTCCCTCCATACTCAACAGAATCAGGTAGGGGAAAACCAGGTTTTGAACCGTAAATCATTATCTTCCGTTTAGAATGAGTGCAAAACTCAGACATAAAACTGGACTTGTTTACATTTCCAGAAAAATTGATAGAATACTCGTTGTTAATCGGAGAAGCCTTGGCAGGTGAATACGAATCCACCAGGTAATCAAAGAGGTCAAGAGTAATAACTTTAGTCGATATGCCATTCTGTTCAAGCCACTGTCTCATTTTCTCATTATGAGAAACGACAACATCAAAACAACTTAGTTCGGAAATCTCTTCCTTTTGGAGTTCAAAGTTGTTTGGAGAGAATCTAAGGCTGTTCAAGTCATGAATAACCGCAATTTTAAAAGCCTTGCAAGACAATATACCTTGTTTTGATATCATTTTCGAGATAGAAAGAGGCCACTGAACAAGGATGACATCCTCACGCTTCGAATTAAGCTCAATAAATTTCAATGAGAAAAAACTCTCAATTAGCCTAATACCCTTTTTATCATGCCTATAAACAGCGTTTATTTGAAAACCTTTTTCGGATAGAATAGCATTTATATCTGAATGTGCTTTCGAACCAGCATTTATGCTATTTCCATCCCCAATGTAATCCGTCACCAAGTACTTCACCAATACGCCACCATCAAGTCACAACTATATTATTCACGAGTTTTCTTTCGTTGGAGTTTCAACCAAAGAAACCAAAAGAACAAGAAGAAAATACGAATCCTTTGTCTCATAAAAGACCATTCCCAGCTGGTTTGCAAACCAACACACAGTCAGAATAACAGCGATGAAGCAGAGTTTATCCCTTCTTTTCACTAAAGGAATCAGCTGAATGAGAGACATTATATAAGGGATAAAGTACAATATAAATCCAATTATTCCATAAGAAGCCAATACTTCAATGTAGTTATTATGAAGATCTCCGTAGTCACTTATTAGACCGCTGGAACCAGCACCTACTCCACAAAAAGGGTGTTTCTTGAAAGCTTCCCAGCCAAGCTTTACCATGCCTACTCTTGCGTTTGTACTTCCATCACCAGACTCGCCATGCCCAAGCAAAGACTTTATCATATTTACGGTCCTATCTTTTATCCTCGCAAAAGCAGGAACCGTAAACAGAAGGACAAAGAATAAGGTAATCACCAACAATGCAGAGATAATTATTATCGCATTATATTTCCCTTTGCCTTTTGAGAAATCCAAAAGGAACAAAACAGAAAGGAAAACCCCGACAATCAACCCCAACAATGCAGTTCGGCTTCCCGTTGCAAAGGTCATCACCGAAAAAAATAGAAATGTTACTATATCCCAGTATTTTCTTTCATGGATTAAGAAGAAAAAAGCAACAACTGCAGCTGAGGCAAGACTCATACCTAAATAGTTTTCATTCTCAACCTGACCGCCAAGTCTCAAGCCTGTTTTAAACAATGAGATGGTGTCAAAAAAACCCCCATTGTAAAAAATCAGAGCGAATGACAACACAAAACCACTTATATATACAGCCCACGCCAGAACTTTGGCCTGTCCGTTATCAACAAAATAATTACACAATAATACTGTCATTATCGTAAGCAAAGGGACTGTTCTGAAGGCACGCCAATATCCTCCATTTTCTGGAGTCTGAGACCAAAGCAAAGAAAGTGCAACGAATATAGAAAATGCTATAAGACTAAAAAGGTTTCTTGGAATAAAGAATCTTTTTTTCTTGAGGAAAAGAATCACACAAATGAGGAACATAAACACAAGACTCAGTAGATTTGAAACCTTTGAGATCGCCGATACATGTAAAAACGAAAAATAAACAACGATTAGCAAATTAACAATCAATGAAGAAATGCGTATCACCTTAACTTTCTTCTCTTCAATCATCATAATTTCTCCCAATTAATAAAAAAATCTAGCTCCAACAGATGCATAGACTCCAATTTTCAAGGCATCCCAAGACGAAGCCATCTGAGCTTCTCCATAGTAGACATGCCTACCCTCATACTCTTTGTATAAAGGTTCAAAATCCCTTGTTTTTTCAAATTGTAGCCTTAGACCTCCAAATATGGTTACAGGACTGCTTTCCAGTTTCTTCGAAACCTTGGCTTCAATATTTGTTACTGCACTCCAAATATACGAGAAGAAATCCTTTGGATTATACCCAACATTGTACTCAAAATCATAATCCATTGTAGTCAAAATCGTAGTTCCAATCCTTCCTGCTCCATTTGTATACTCAGCATTCGTCCTTGCATACTGTGCACTTCTAAGAACCAAATCAACACTAGCTTCAACATCCCAACCTCCATCGAAACCAGTATCAACACAAAACAACAGTTCTATCGAATCAGGGTTCAAAGGATATCCTAAGCAAACACCTTTATTGACATATGTCGTATTGTAGATATTGTGCCAAGGATTCTCATCAGCCGCCATCTCATAATGAGAATAGAAGAAAGGAGGAAGATATGTAAATTGAGCCTGGAATGTTCCATAATTGCCAACAGGAAGAATCCCTTCAAATCCCAATTGATATGCTATTATGTTCCTTGCATGTGTAAAAACTTCTTTTGGATTTAGAGTGTGAGCTTCTGTCATAGCAAGAGCGAAGTAAAGCCTACCAATCCCATTGAACACGTAATCAAAATCAACTCCAGCCAGCATATTATCCAAATCACCCAAAGCATTCTGATCAAACATATAAATCGAAAGAGGATTCAAATATGCAAGTTCGAAACGTTTTTTCCATATAACCGACTCATATATTGAGAACGTAAAGTTCTTTGTAAATGAGAGCTCAACCCTCTGAGAACTGAAATTGTTGTCATATTTATACTTGGACTTATCACCTCCGACATATTCGGAAGGAAAAGCTCCATCGCCATCGCTGACACCATACCATTCAGATAGAGAATACTTCTCCAAAGAACCAGTAAGTACATTGAAACGGATCCAAGAGGAAAGTTCAGCATTTATCTCAATTGCAACAAAGTCCTTGGCAGAACCAGAAAGTTGCAGATTATTTCTTCCAACACCCCAGTCACGATTCACAGAACTGAATTTGAATGTAACTTTATCGTCAAAGAGTCCGACAACAAGCTCAGGAGACATTGTCATAGCAAGAACCAATCCACTATTTGGCAATGAATCTGGATAGTTGTCTCCAAACCCCTTCAATCCAAGAACAAAACCATTGCTTGAAAAACGGAAAGTTCCTGCTTTGAAAGCCATTGGGTCATACTTGTCAATCGAAATCCCTATGGTCATATAGTATGAAACGGAATCTCCAAAATCGCCTCTTATGAAACCAGAAACAGGAAGCCTGAAATCATTTGCAATTCCATCAATGTTCTGTTTCTTTCCAACGGCAACGCTGGAACCAAACAAAAAACCAAAAGCCGATGTCTCAGAACCCAAGTATCCAGTTTTTGCAATCTGATTCCAAGTCCTGCTTTCAACTTGCCCGATTGCAACTTTGAAATTCTCTTCTAGAGCTTCTATCTCCAAAACTTCTGCATCAGAGACAAGTCCACTCCTCTTTATATCCTCGAACAATGAAACAACCTTTTTCATTGTATATGGCTTAGCATCTGTCTGCTTTGGAATTATGCCTTGGATTTCAGCCCAATCGATTATCCTATATACACTACTGTCTAACGGAACGGTGTTGTATTGCCCTGCGAACAGAGACGTTCCAATTAGAAAAAAAACAATAACCAAAACCCATGTTTTTAAACTTCTCTTCACTTTCTTGCTCCCTTATCCCATAAAATGGCAACGAACATACTATAACAATTTGTTGGAAAGCTTAATCGCAGATTCTATGACTTTATCCATGTCGTAGTATTTGTACTCCCCAAGCCTACCGCCAAACAATACATTCGTTTCCAATTCAGACAGTTTTCTATATTTCTCATAAAGTCTGGAGTTCTTCTCATCGTTGACGGGATAATACGGTTCGTCTCCAGGTTTCCACTCGGAGCTGTACTCCCTGCTTATCACAGTCTTTGGAATATCGTTCCCATCCTCATCCTTCCCAAATTCAAACCACTTGTGTTCTATTATTCTAGTCCACGGTGTCTCGGCGTCCGTGTAGTTCACAGCAGCGTTCCCCTGGTAGTTCGGAATGTCCAGCAACTCGGTCTCGAACCTGACGGACCTGTACTCCAAAGGTCCGTATGCATAGTCGAAGTAGGCATCTATCGGCCCAGTATACACGACTTGCCTAGCAAGGGAACCAAGTTCATCCCTGTGTTCGAGGTAGTCGACACCCAACCTGACCTCCACACCTTCCAGCATCCGCTCCACCATTGAAGTATATCCCCCAACAGGAATTCCCTGATACAGAGCGTTGAAGTAGTTGTTGTCGAACGTAAACCGCACGGGGAGCCTCTTTATTATGAACGAAGGAAGATCCTTGCAGCTGCGCCCCCACTGCTTCTCCGTATATCCCTTTATGAGCTTCTCGTAGATGTCCCTGCCCACAAGGCTTATCGCCTGTTCCTCAAGGTTCTTCGGAGAAGTGATTCCACAGGAGCTACGCTGTTCCTCTATCCTTTCCTTCGCCTCTTCAGGTGTAACGACACCCCACATTCTGTTGAACGTGTACATGTTGAACGGAAGCGAATACAGTTCACCTTTGCAGTTGGCTACTGGGGAGTTCGTGAACCTGTTGAACGTGGCGAACCTGTTCACATAGTCCCAGACTTCCTTGTTGTTGGTATGGAATATGTGGGCACCATACTCGTGTACGTTTATGCCCTCGATGCTTCGGGTATACACGTTGCCTGCAACATGACTACGCTTATCCACAACAAGCACCTTTTTGCCTGCTTCATGCATCTTTTGGGCAATAGTTGCACCGAAAAGACCCGCGCCAACTACGATATAATCAAACACAATCCTTCTCCTTTGAAAACAACTCCTTTAGAAAGCCATCTCTTAAAACAAACAAAGCAAGAAAATATACAGTCATGCCAGAAAAAACCATAACTGCAGTATTCCATGCCGATGGCTCAAGAATTACCCCTTCAAGTCGGACAGAAACAAACATTATGATACCAGAAGTAAGATACTTCCAACTGCTCTTCAATATTCGTGAAACTGACAACTCTCTCCTAACAAGAAAAAGTTGTGTCGCAGTAACTAAAGTTTCCGCAATCAACGATGCAATCGCTGCTCCGAAAGACAAGAATCTAGGAATCAAAAAAACATTAAGAACAAAATTCGAACAAGCACCAACGATAACCGATACCGTATACTGCTTTTGCTTTCCCATTGGAATCAGATACTGAATACCTGTGACATTGCTAACGCCAATTGCAATTATCAAAAAAGAAAGAATGGAAAGAAGAGGAACAACTTCTCCATAACCATCACCGTAGAACCATGGAACGAAGTTGGAAGCAATTGAAGATAGGCCAAACCCAAGTGGTATTGAGAGAAACCAGACAAATCTATAGCTGTTGTACAAAGCCTTTTTGACTTTGCCCTCATCTCCACAAGAATGATAGGATCCAATCCTTGAGAGCATAACAGCACCAAGAGATGTAACTAAGGTCAATACCATCTTTGACAGCTTTATAGCCTGCTCATAGTAGCCATTTTGAAAAACATCGTTCGTTATGATTCCTATCATTGTCTTGTCAAGCATCGTATACACCTGAATCGCTACAGTTGGGACAAACAAGGAAATAATACCTGGAATTCTTTTGAAGGGTCTCAACTCTTTAAAAGGAACAAAAGAAATCACCTTCCTCAAGGAAAACCATAACGAGGCATAGTTTGCAAAAGAGAAACAACAAATTCCAGCAACGTATACTAAAAGATCTTCCTTCTTTCTAACGAACAGAAAAACATAGACAACATTAAACAGTCTAAAAAGAAAATTCCTTACAGAAATCGTTTTAAAATTCTCCATCCCTTGAAAGAGCCAACTAATGTCTATACCACATGAAAGGATATTCACAGAAAGAATGCAGAAGAGAATGCGATTATTAGAATCCCTAGTAAAGAAAATAAAGAAGACAAATGCAAGTGCTGTAGAAACAAACCCAATGATAAAGGTCTCCCAGAAAACCTTAGATCTTCCAAACCTATCATTTTGCAAATAGGAAACCTCTTTCTGACCGTATAGAGGAAGACCCAACGAAGCAAACAGAACAAAGTATGATACAATGGAATCGCAATAAGAGTATAAACCTATCCCATCAGCACCAATGACTCGCGCAATATACGGGGCCGTAATCATCGGAATGATAAGAGAGAGAATCTGATTCGAAACGTTTAAGATGTAGTTCTTTTTTATCTCAATATCCATATATCAAAAAGACTTCTCGTAGATTTTTTCAAGATCACAAACAACACTTGAGATATCCCACCTTTCAATCTCTCTATACTTGAAAGGCTCCTCTGAATCAAGTATCTCGAACGCCCTATTGGCCCAAGTATCAGGACCATCAGACAAAGACAGGCGAAATAGTTTATTTGAAATTGAAACCTCAGAAGGAAGGGCATCAGAAACCAAGCATGGAACACCTGAAACCTGAGACTCAATAACAACAATTCCCAAACCCTCATAAGCAGAAGGGAAAATAAAGATATCCATAAGTGACAACAAAAAAGGAACGTCTTTGCGTCTGGAGAGTATCGTAACGCTATCAGCTAATCCAAGAGAGAGAATCTTTTTTCTTATCGTTTCCTCTTGGTCCCCTTCTCCAATCATCAACAGGCAAACTCTTTGGTCTCTTTTTCTCATCTCAAATACAACATCGAGCAAGAAAAGATGGTTTTTCTCTGGAGAAAACCTACCTATGTGTCCAACAACAATGGCATCGGAGGGAATGCCAAATTGAAGTTTATTCGAAGTTTTTTTCCTCACACTTTGGAATCTACTTATGTCGATTCCATTTCTCAAAACTATAGGAATACGGGTCGTTCCAAATGTTCTGGAAAAGTCCTTTTTCATCTCTTCACTTAGAACTATAGCCTGGAAGTTCTTTCTTCGAGACATTCTTTCCAAAAAAAAGAAATCCATTTTGCTCGAAGCCTTAATATTCTCAACAGGATAATGCTGAGTGTAGAAAATCCGGGTAGTTTTAGGAATACTTGAAAAAAGAAGATAGCAACTTAGATCCAAATGATAATGAATCACATCAGGGTTCAATCTTTTCAAAGTTTCTCTTATTTTGGAATAGATTTGTATCTTCCTTTTAACGAGTGAAAAAAACCCTGTTACATTCCAAGGTTCAATCATGTCGGAGATATATTCGACATCAATATCCGAGTCCCGAAGAATAGCATCATATGGAGTATCACACCTTGAAACGCAGAGAACTGTAAGATCAAATCTGGATTTATCAAGATAAATAGCATACTCTTTTACAACAGTTTCAGCCCCACCCATGACCATTCCATGAATGAATTGAACCACTTTGATTCTTCTTGCCTTTTCAATCATTCAGGAACCTCAAATTTCTTTCGCTTTACAAGAGACAGCATATGGCCGCAAATGAGGATAGCCATATCAAAACAAGATATATTTAAGTCTTTCCGAATCCTTCCTAACGAGTACCCGTTGTGTATTCCAACAAGATAATAGTCATGCCAGATATGAAGTCTTTCGTTGTATCCGGGCCTCTTGATTTCAATGGTTTTGAGGCAACCATAGAGTACTCCTCTTGGATTTTTTGCAATGAAATCATTTACATTTGAAGAGTAGCCATCTTCCAGATAATCACATTTGCATATTGGACTATTGAACCATCTCAAGACTTTATTCTCTTCATAACATATCTCCATCCAAAGGATTCCCTCAGCCATGAATGTCTCTCCAGAAAATTCCTTAAAAGGATGCCTTTGCAAAATTTCAGTGTAAAATACCTCGCATTTGTCTCCAAGAATACCAAACTTGTCTCTATCGGCAACAGAACAATCCAAATACTCGCCCTTGAATGTCATACCCAAGGGTTTTCCATCCTTGTGGCATTTTAGTCCTGCAACACCAACAAACTCATCTCGTCTATGTGATATTGAAGACTCCCAACGACAAATCAACGAGACAGCATCATCTGTAAAAGAGTCATCGCTGTCTAAAACAACAAAAAGATCCCCTCTAGCTTCTCGGAAAGCTTTGTTCATTGCCCTCATCTTCCCCCCGTTTGGAATCTTTTCATAACGAATAGGGAATCCATTCTCTCTTGACATCCACGAATCTACGAGTGCTTTCGTGTCGTCAGATGACCCATCATCAATAATAAGCCATTCGAAATCCTTACAGTCCTGCCTGCACAAGCTCTCGTATGCCTCATGCAAGATATAGGCTCTATTATATGTGGGAGTGAAAACTGTAACCTTCATAAGGTCTTGCTCTCCGGAAGTTGCAACCAAGATCCCAAGGTTCTGTCCCAATGATCAGGCTTGTAGAGGGTCATTCCTGCATCTGGGTAAAGCGTCATTTCACCAAACTTTACAAAATTTCCAGAATGATAGAAATCAACTCTAACCAGAGGAATACCAGCGGCAAGCTTTTCAGCCTTTTCAATCATTTCTTCAAAAAAAGGAGGCTTTTCGATCTCTTGTGGATATTGAGGAGCTGCAACGGGAAAACAATCCAAAATGTCCAATCTAGAAAAATGTTCATCATAAACATTCTCGAAATAGTCTTGTGATTTCATCTCAGAGCCCAAGACTCCTACAAAAATCATGAAAAGCCTTGCCTTGCCATTAAAACAGGTAATCTTGTAATCCACCAATCCATGCCTTCTTTGAATGTAGTCAACAGACAAGGAAGGATGTTCGCTGCAATCACAAGACAAGACCGGTTCATCATGAAGATAAGCCTCTGCAATAATCAAAGGTTTGACATTCTTATACGGCCATTCTCTATGCTGATAGAAATAGTTTTTAGACAAGTGCGAGGCAAGCTTGCCTTTCACAGAATTCCAATTGAACGAGGCTTTATCCTTGCAAACAAAAACGCCTCCGCTATCATGGGTGCATTTCAAAACGAATTGGTTGGGCAAAGCTTCGATGTCTATATCATCTACGGACTTCCACGGTCCACCAACAAGGGGAATCAAAGAGTCCAGCCCAATCTTCTCTTCTACGAATTCTCTTACAGAATACTTATCAACGAGTTTTGAATAAAAAGGATTCCTATCGTAGAGTTTAAGCCATTGCATCTTATCATTGAAGGAAACGGGGTTTTCGATGTTTGGAGTATACCCAATATTGGCTGTTGACTCGCGAATAACATAATCTTTATCTGACAATGAGTCATAGAACCCATTCCTTGCAAGGGCCATAAATCTATAATCCTTGTCTAAAAAGAAATCAATAAGTTTCTTCAACTTTGCCATAATAGTCGACTCCAATCACCTAGCAATGAAATCATACCACATCTGGAAGATTTTATCTTCATTATGTGTATCGCATATCATTATGGCTTCATGACGCATTGAAGTGGACAATGTGGGATCTGATAGAACTCGCAGCATCGCCTCAGACAAGGAAGAGACATCTCCAACCGGAACAAGGATTCCATTCTCCCCGTTGTCGATGATTTCCCTTGGTCCTCCACATGGACAGTCTGTTGAGATGCAGGGAAGACCAAGGCTCAGGGCTTCAAGCAAGGTATTGGGCATACCTTCATAGTCAGATGACAACACAAACAAGGATGCACTCCAAATCCTGTCCAGAACATCCTTGAATGTACCAGGAAACAAAACTTTGCCATCCAGATTCAAAGAACGGACAAAAACCAAAAGTTCATCCTTCAAAGGACCTTCTCCGTATATCTCCAACCTGCAAGAAGGGAATACTGGAGCAATGCGAGAGAAAGCTTCAATCAGAAGCTTGTGGTTCTTCTGTGGAGACAACCGACCAACGGAGACTATTCGTCCATCAGGTGAACTACAGATTGTTTTTGCACAACTATATACCGGATTATGGATTACAATGGATTTTTTCTGCACATCCTCGCCAAAATAGGACATCGCATCATTGGTTTGAAATACAACTCCGTCACAACGAGAGACCAAGATTTCCCGCATGGTCCGCAATAGTCTTCCATATTGCCGTCTTGGATCGTTGCGTTCAGTGTAGAAGAGCTTTATCCTGTGGCGTTTGCAATAGGAAGATACGTAGAAAGTAGACTGAATCCAAAACCCCACAACGATATCGGGCTTATGTGTGCGTATCGCCCGTAGGCTATTACGTCGTAGGCAAATATTGTTGAAAAGCTTGTTGCTGTGGTCCGTTTCGTAGAAATCACAGACCACAGACGGAAGAATCTCGAAGCTATCACAGGAGCCGTCCACAGATACAAGAACAGTCTCGCACCTACGAGAAAGCCAGTTCGCAAGTTTGACCATTGATTTCTCGGCTCCACCAAACTTACCATTTGAAGCACCGCCCAAGTGTCCAAGCACCATCACTTTCATGGTTTGGCCTCCTTTGGGCGTTGTAGTCCAAGGTAGAAACCTTCCAAACGTTTTGCCTCTACGTTTATGTCGAAGCCTGCCTTTTGCACGACTTCGCAAGATGAGACCCTGTCCTTTAGGTCTACGTTTTCAATGGCTTCAATGGCATTGACCCACTGAGCAGGACCTTCGTCTACTGGAAGGAAGATAGATCTAGTCAGACCGATTTCGTTGGTGATTCCAGTACTGAACACGCACGGAAGCCCCGATGCTTGAGCCTCTACGCCAACAACAGGAAGTCCTTCGTATATGGAGGGAAGTAAAAAAACATCGAATGCCTGATACAATCTATATGCATCCGCCCTTCTTCCTGTAAAAACAACATTGTTGTCAAGACTCAAAGCCTTGGAGCGTTCTTTCAAAGGAGCTTCCAGAGGACCTTCTCCAACGATAACCAACTTGTAATTGCGAGAACCACCATCCACAAGACTTCTCATTACATCCAAAAGAAAAAAATGGTTCTTTTGAATCTGAAGACGTCCAACCGTTCCAAGAACGACCTCAGAACCTCCGATTCCTAGTTCGCTACGAACAGCCCGTCTTGTTTCCTCATCAAATGAAAACCGGTCGAGCTCAATTGCGTTTCTGACTATCATGTGTTTTGGAGACGAAAGGAACTTCCTGCCATAAAGGAACTCCCCTGCCTTGATTCCACATGCGGCCCATACATCGGCAACCTTGTTGTTGGGAAGACACATAAACCAGTTGCGGATGCAGTGAAGTTTGTTCTCCGAGTACTTTGTCAAATGGCTATGCGATATGCAGCAACCTATTCCATTTCGTTTCGCAACTGGAAAGACCAATGCATTGAGCTGCATGAAATGAGAATGCACGGCAACGTAGTCATTGTGAGTTGCAAAGAACGCAGCTATGAAGGCTTTGAACCTCCGAACCTTTTCAAAGGATGCTCCAAGAACAGGCATGTAATAGACATTGCTGCCACAGGATTCCACTTCATCCACGAGTCTTTGTTCCGAACTGTTCTCAGGAAGAAGAAAATCGATTCTGACATTTGATTTGTCAAAGTGTCTGTAGTAGTTCATCATAACAGCCGTTATACCGGACTTTGTGTGAAGCATATCAGCAACATACAGGACTTTGACCATCAGACCCTCCAACTCTTGAAAATCATAGCATCATAAAGCTACAGCTTCAATCCAAGAACAAGTTCGAGAATTTCCTTAAGAGATCACCTATTTCATTGTTTTCTGATATACGCTGAGGAAGGGCCATTTCCAACTTTTTCAAGATAGCCACTTTTTACAAAACCAGAAAGCGCTCTCTCAACGGTTATCTTGCTTATATCTGGACAAATCTCCATTATCTCCCTCTTTGTAATCGAACCAATACGACTGTCGATCAGCTTACGAATACGTTCTGGTTTTGACAGTCTCCTATCTTGCAGGAGATGAACACGGTTTTCAAATTCTCCATATGCTCTCCCAAGGATTCCAAGGTAATACCTAACAAAGGACGTATAGTTGTTCTTATTTTCTTGCCAGTATAAAGAGCTTGATTCAAGAGCTTCGTAATAAGTCTCTTTGGTCTTTTCAATTAGCATTTCGATGCTAATGTATTTTCCTACGATATATCCTGCTCTGTACAGAAGAAGAAGTGTCAACAATCTGCTCATACGACCATTTCCATCATTAAAAGGATGAATACATAAGAAATCCAAAACAAACATCGGAATCAAAAGAATTTTGTCAAACCTATCCTCATTCCAAGCTTTTTGAAAGGAACTGCAGAGTTTTTCCATTGCATCTGCAGTCTGCCAAGCAGAAACTGGCACGAACCGTATCTTCGTATTCCCTCTTGAGTCGGTCTCAGTAATTACATTGTCAGAATTCTTATACTGCCCTCCGCTTGTACTATCCGAATACGAATATAATGTCTTATGCAATTGCAATATCATATTAGGTCTTGGCTCTATGTAATCATAGTTCTCATGGATAATGGTTAAAACTTCGCGGTAACCTGAAATCTCCTCTTCGCTGCGGTTTCTAGGCTCTGTCTTTTTTGTGACAAGTTCCTCAAGCCTCTTATCGGAAGTATAGATTCCCTCTATTCTATTCGAAGCACCTGTACTCTGGATCTTCGCAATTTCAAGTAGAGATTTGAGATCGTCTACATTAGCCTCAAGAAACAAATCCTGTTTGCCTTTGTGTTCATGGAGTGCAGCAATAGCTTTTACTATTTCTGGAGAAAGCAACCGCTCTGGAATCTTTTCGAAATCATAGTCATGCATAAAAACTCCATCATTTTAAATGATGTGTATCTAGGCGATAACACCCACATTGAGAACTGTATTGTAGAAAGCCGCGATACCATAAGAGCAAACTCTTATCACGTAGGGGAAAATGGAATCAAGATAGTGGTAGAGAAAAATGAACGGTATGTTTTATAGGTAAT
>OQVQ01000879.1_pt1 | contig 13070 bp, 19 predicted proteins | sample 1691491 | NCBI WGS metagenome assembly OQVQ01 (sample SAMN03418252, study PRJEB22391) | human gut metagenome | biome: human-gut; feature: organic feature; material: feces | host: Homo sapiens | place: Tanzania | collected 2013-01
GACGACCGCCTGCGGGATGTCTCCCACAAGATCAGCAACCGCCTCGAGGATGTAATCCCCGTCCTCAACGCGGACCGTACCCTTGCGGGGATTGTCACGAAGAAGGACGTGGCGCAGCCGCCACCCTTCGAGATGATTCTCGTGGACCACAACGAGATTGAGCAGAGTCTTCCCGGTGTCGAGCTGCTGCCCGTCATAGAGGTTGTCGACCACCACCGCCTCAAGACCATGCCCACGGACCAGCCGATACGGTTCACGGCGGATGTCGTCGGCTCCACATGCACCCTCGTGGCAAAGATGTACCGTGATGCGGGGGAATCCCTCTCCGCGTCCCTTGCCGGGCTTCTTCTGGCGGGGGTCGTAACCGACACCCTGAATCTCAAGAGCCCGACTTCTACCGACCGCGATGCAAAGACCGTGACCTGGCTGGAGAAGATTGCAGGATGCTCAGGAACGGAACTTATGGCGGAACTCGCCACCATCGAATCGCCACTGGCATCGAAAAACGCAACGGATGTCCTCAATGGCGACCGCAAGTGCTACAGCGAGGGAACAATCACATTCGCATTGGCACAGGTGGAGGAGACAAATCTACAGCTGCTGGCAGAGCGACGCCAGGAACTCGAGGAGGCAATGAAGGATATCATGCGCGATGAAAAGCTCGACTTCATCGGACTGATGGTCACCGACGCCGTCATGGAGGTCTCAAGGCTCCTGCTACTCGCTCCTAAGAGCATTGCCCAGGCACTGCCATATAAGCAAATCGGGGAGAATATCTACGATATGACAGGTGTCCTCTCCAGAAAAAAACAGCTCCTCCTCCTACAAATGGTTCTATAAAACGAGAATAATCAGAGGGCATATAGTCTTCAAAATATTTTATTTCTTTGCTCTTTCCACCACGATATTTTATCATAGGTTTCATATTTTATTCCTCATTCTCAATTCTAAACAATTTATCATCCTGTGAAAGTTCAAGAATGATATTATCTTCTTTCACAAGAGATTGTGGTAATTTGTCTTTTAAAATAGTAAGGACTAACTGAATGTTGTTTTTGGCAACAAAATCTGCAACTTTTTCAAGTTGATTGCCATGAAGCAATTCTTTTTTGTCATTCAATAAAAAATCTAAATGAGGAATATTCTCTTGTCTTGCGTATAAAATATAAGCAATATCAAAACAAAGAATTTCACCTTGCTTTTTACCAGAACTCAAGTTCATATTATATGCGCTGAACTTATAGAACTTTTTCCCTTTACTTTCTTGGATGTCAACTGATAAAAAATAGCTTTCACCATAAAGTTCTTTTGACACAGTGGAAAAATACTTATTAAACCTTTCAATGCGGGCATCTAAGTCTGCTTTGAAATTATCAGAAAACAAACCGTCAGAAATAGTATTTAATTCAGCATTATAGGCAGATAAGTTTACATCGATATCCGACAGTTGTTTTATGATTGTCTCATATTCTCCCTGCTGGCGATGTGCATTATTCAAGTCTTCTATTATGTCTTCCAAAGTTTCAAAGGAATCATATTTCGCAATTTTGGATGTATATTCGGTTTCTTGCTTTAACAAATCAGATAATTCAGCTTGTTTTGCAGCAATATTTGATTTTAATGTTGGCAACTCTGCGGAGATAAACTTTATCTTTTCTTGTATCATCTTATTATGATACGAAACAAGTTCCTCGAAAGTTTTATGGAGTTCCGAAATATTTGCTTTTACTTCATCATACAAATTTTTAAGTTCATTTGTATCAATATTGGATGTATCTGCTTGAAATCCTGCGACCGATTCCTCTATAAGTTCACGGCGTATAGTTAATGTACTTATTTCTGATGAAACGGAATTTATCTTGTAACGGATCTCATCAAGCAAGTCTAAATCTTTCTCAAAATCTGCATTTATACCGAAATCATCTTTCTTTCGATTTAATGTTTCGATGTTCGAGATAATTTGCTCTAAAGCGGATTTATAGGTTGGCAAAGACATTCCGTTTTCCACACGATTTTTATAACTTTCTTCTTGCTTGATTTTTTCAATCAATAACTGTCTCTGTCCTCCATTAGAAACATCACATCCAAGTAAAAACAGATTAAGAGTTTCATATTCCGTATCTTTTGTATATTTATCCAATGTTTTTAAGGTGTATTGGATTTTATCATCAGTATATCTATTATTGTGAGAAATAATCTGTCGAAACGTAGGCTTATTATATACCACTTCTGGAAAAAATAAATTCAACAAAGTATTTTCAAAGTCCTTATCTAAGATTTGTTCACCATTAATCATTCGAACAGCTTTTGTTCGTTGAAGAAAATTTCTTTCAATTGAAATGGTGGTTTCTGTATCTTCAAAAGAATTAGTTAATTCTAGCAAAACGCTTACTTCATTTTCTTTGAGGTAATCTCGTACTATTACATATTCTTTATTTTTATCTTCTGAATCTTGGTAAACAATTTTAGGATTGGCACCAAAACATACATCTACTAGTTTTAAGACTGTGGTTTTTCCAACATTATTTCCTGTTTGAATCCTATTGTTCTTAGTAGGAGTATTATCAACTATAAGATTTAATCCGTTATGAAACTTAATATCTCTAATCGTCTCATTTGAAGTGTTTATCTGTAAAGTTTTTAAATACATAAAACAACATCTCCTTGCTCATTTACTTCAGCAGCATTAATTAAATACAACCAATCTAAGCCTAAGACAAAAGATTGGAACGAAACAGAACTTCTTTCTCTTAACTTTTGAAACAAGTTTATCAAAGGAAGCGAGCGATTATCTTTTAGGACAGACAGAATCTGAGAACCTATATAATAAATACTTAATTCTGGCTTTATGTTATCAGGAAGTAACATATTTATACTCCTCTGGATTTTTAAAAATCTTGCATTTCATAAAAGCGTCAACAACAATTATTTGAACGTATAATTCCAGTTCTTCCTGCGATAGTGAATTATCTTCGCTCATTTCGGACTTTATTCTATCGACAATTGTTTCTATGATTTTGTAAAACAATTCTGTTGTATCTTCATGCTGTACTACAAGTTTTTGATAAGTTGACCTCATTACATTAAAAATAGCATGGCTTTTATTCACTCCAAGACGATCAAATTCCTCATACTTATCATTCAGCTTCTTAGAGAAAAGAGCATTTTCTTTTATTATTGTCTTTATAGCCCCAAGCCCATTAAAATCTATCTTTTTCTGAATCTCGAAAGGCAAAGCGGTAATTGGATATAAAGTTTCATCTAAGTTTTCTCGCGATAGAATATTGATAAGTTTTACTAAATCAGAATCTATTTTTTTCAAATCAATATCGGATTTTAATTCTTTACGAACAAAATCGTTTAAGTCTTTCATTTTATCAATATCTAAGGTTAAAATTTTCCTTAGAAGCTCTGACACATCATATATATCCTGTTCCGGGGTAAATAAAATTCCAGATGGTGCTGTAAAAGTCTGCTTTCTAAGACTTTTCGCATCTTTATCTGATATAAAAATGAAAATAAATGAATAGTTACTATATTGTTTTAAACTTTCTTTTTTTAATGTTTTTTCTATTTTTCTTTTTGTCACCGTAGCTGATACTTGTGCAAGAATATGATTTGTCTCATCTATCAAATCGACACTTTCAATATTTTGGTTGTCTTCATTTAAATTCCTAAAATTATACCCAAAAATAAGATTAAAAAGTTGTGCATAGAAATTTTCACAGTGAATATTTAAATTCTGAAGGTTAAGACTAGAATTTCTCCTTACCCTAACAGATAACGTAGTGAGACGCTCTTCTATGACTGAAAAATAAATATCACGATTCATTTTTTTCTACACCTCTTTAATCTACAAACATACTCCAATTATATACCATCACAGTGACAAATAATGACACTATAATTATTTTTCTTCCCCAATTCCCGCATTCACTTCCATAATATCCCCAATCTCGCAGTCAAGCGCAATGCAGATTTTCCTGAGGCTTTCCATGGAAACGTCTTCGCCTTTGCCCATTTTGGCTACGATGTTGCTGGTGATTTTTGCCTGGCGGATGAGGTCGCTCTTGTTCATGTCGCGGTCGATTAGGATTTTCCAGAGTTTTTTGTAACTTGCACTCATTGTAGTTTTCCTGTTTTGATTTCGGTCTTTAAATAGTCATACACATAAAGGGGGCTTTGAAAGTAAAGTCCTGTCTTTGGGGCACAGAGTTTCTGGTAGAGTTCTGAGTTGTACACGGCACGCAAGGCCTGTTCCACGGTAAAAGAAAAATCCCTTACGAGATATGTCGCAAGGTCTCGTGTGGTACATTCTATCTGATATTCAACATCATTCATGGCAGAGTCCTTTGTTTACAAGCGTTTGAACCATGATACAAAAACATCAGACATTTCCTCCATGGTCTTTGCAATAAGAAGCTAATGTATCTACCATTTCCGAATATGCAAGGGTGTGGGCTATATTGTAGTGCTGTTCCAAAAGCGTAATGGCATTAAATCGATCTAGGTAGTTGAATGCCTGTGTGGTGGAAAGCGAATATTTTTTTGCGAAATCGCTTACGAGAGCAACGGTATATTCAATTTTGTCTTTTACAGGTACTTCCGCCATTCTGATTCTCCAACAAGGGTATTATACCATGTTTCTCTTAAATTTTCAATAAAATCTCACGAAATCGGGAGAAAAGCGAGAAAAATCTTTCCTAAGGTAAAAGGGGCTGTCCTAGAAGTTATTAACAGACTTCAAAAAGGGCGGCCTTTTTTATGTTAAATGAATTTTGTAGATTTTCGTTTATTGTTTTTTTTCTTAGGTGTTCATTAATCGAATCAGTTGCTTGAAATCATATCCCAGCATCAATAATCCCCATTCAATTCCAACTTTTTCTTTTCCCCGAAGATGAAATCGCCTGAATTTTAAATTGCCTTTTGTCTGTCCAAAGACAGTTTCACATTCAGTGGAACGCTTTTTCATGAGAGTTTTATATTCTTCACTGGAAAGAAGTTCTTTTACTTTTGCTTTCTGTTCAAGCCAGTGCCCGTTTCTTTGAATCACTCTGCCATATTCAGATTTTGTACATAACTGTCTGAACGGACAGCCTTCGCAGTTTTCACACTGGTAAACTTCGTAAGTCTGTAAATATCCGGATTTATTTTTCTTAGTCACTGTCTTTCTGTAAGGAACTGGATTTCCGCAGGGGCAGGTATATTCTTTTTGTTCAGCATCGTATTTCCAGTTTTCAGTGTTGAAAGTCTTTTTCTTGAAACTCCTTTTTGTCTCTTTTTCATAGGTTGTGTACTTTACGATTCCTGTGATTCCATTTTCTTCCAGATAATCATAATTCTCTTCGCTTCCATAGCCAGCATCCGCAATTGCAAACTTAAACTTACATCCAAGACGTTTCTGAACATTTTCAAGATGAGGAATAAATGTCCTTGTGTCCGTAGGATTTGGGAACACGTCATATCCGATTACAAAATTGTTTTCAGTTCCAACCTGAATATTATAGCCCGGTTTTAGCTGACCATTGAGCATGTGGTCTTCCTTCATCCGCATGAAAGTTGCGTCTTCGTCTGTCTTTGAGTAGCTGTTTCTGTTATTAAAAGTGGCGTTAGCCTTCTCGTATTTCTCTTTTCTCGGAAGATAATCCTTTTCAATCTGGCGTTTTGCTTTCTTCAGTTTTTTTTTACGTCTTTTGAATCTTCGTCATCAAGGCCATTTATTTCGGCGAGTTTTCTATTGATCTGCCCGGCAACGGCTTTGATTTCCTCACTTGTTACCGGGGTGTCATCGCCCGTTTCTGCAAAGTCCTTGTCACCGTAAATCTGATTTTCTTTCCGTGTAATTTCTTCTACATCTCTTAGGAACACCTTTAGTTTTTCATCCAGTTTCTTCTCGTTTTTCTCTACGGCCTTTCTCCAGACGAAGGTGTATTTATTTGCGGCGCTTTCAATTTTTGTTCCGTCAACGAAATATTTTTCAAGGCTGACATAACCTTTCCTGTTCAGAAGCCTCACTGTCGATACAAATATTTCCTCGATTGAGTCTTTCAGCTTTTCACTGCGGAAGGTATTGATAGTCCTGAAGTCCGGTTTCTGGAATCCTGTTAGCCACATCACGTTTACATTCTCGCGGCACTGTTTTGCAATCTGTCTTGAAGAATATATTCCTGTCATGTAGCAGTAAATCATTACTTTCAGGAGCATGACCGGATTGTATCTGCTTGCTCCGCCGCCTTTTGTATTTCGTGCAAATACTTCTTCAATTTCGAGTTCATCTACTGTTTTACTTACAATTCTTACAAAATGATTTTGTGGAACCAGCTCGTCCAGACTTGGTGGCAGGAGCCACTGCTCGCCCTGGTTATATGGTTTGTATGTGATTTTATCGCTTACGCCTCTGCTCATATTTAAATTTTAGCAGATTTGAATTCTCTTGTAAATTTAAAATAATTAGGGCTGCCCATTTCTTTTTGGACAGCCCCTTCTCTAAAGGTATTGCAGTCGGGCTTGTGTCCTCTGCACGAATCAAAATGCTTGCCATAGTATTTTCCTGTTGGCAAACATTTTATCACAAAAAGAGGGCTTCTGGAATAAAGTTACTGCGACAGAGGAAAACTAATCTGTTATGTTTTAGAATGACGGTAAGTCCGAAAAAACTTTCTTAACGAAGCGGTAAATAAAAAGGCAAATCGTAGCACATACAAGTTTATCTACAAAGTTTGTGATTGTGCCGCCTATGTATGCTGCAACCGGCAGGCTTCTGATTACGACGTAGATTCCCTGAACGGCGTTATCAACCTGCGGAATTGAAGTGTTTGCGCCGTAAACAAAAGTTGAAATTGTGTCGCCGATAATTGAATTGCTGATTGCGGCTAAAAATCCAGCCCACATAAAGCTGTCTGCAGAAAGAAGTTTTTCGTTAGGATATTTTTTTCTTTCTGAGCGGAAAATCAGCCAGGCTATTAAAGCGGTAGAAAGATGACATGCAGAAAAGAAGATTCCCGTGTGTGCAAAGATGGACAAAAGCAGGTTTGAACCAAAGGCGCAGATTAAGCCCGGTACAAGTCCGCACAAAGCAGTTACCGCAATTGTCATTACTGAATCTAGATAAAGCGGAAATGCAATCAATCCCGCCAGAAATGAACCGAGATAATTTATTCCGATTGAAACGGCGGTAAAGAGAACTGTAAAAATTATTCTGCGCGGTGTCCAGTTTTTGTACAGCAACCTGCTGTTTATTAAGTTGCCGCTCATACTGTAAGCCCCAGAAGTTTTGCTTTTTCAAGAAGGTCGTGCCTGTCTTTAATATCGAGTTTTGAATAAACTTCGGTTCGCTGATTGATGACAGTTTTTTCTGATTTGCCGAGTTTTTTGGCAATGTCTGCAACGTGCATATCCTGCGAAAGAAGAATAAAAACTTCACGCTCTTTTTTGGAAAGTGATTTGTAGTTATCAAAAAGGTAGCTCAAATCATTTGTGATGTCGTGTTCGCGCCCATGTTTTACAAGAAGCGACTGCATCAGTTCAGTTGCAGCTTTGTTGTAATATGAATTGCCGTTTGCAACAGTAGTGATTTCAGTCGCAAGTTCATCAATTGTTGCGTCTTTTGTAATGTAGCCCTGAACTCCGTTCAAAAGTGAATTTTCAACATGAATCACATCATTGAACATTGTGTAAATCAAAATTGAAATGCCGGGAGAAAGTTTTTTGAGTTCGGGAATCAATTCAACTCCGCTTCTGCCGTCCAGGTTCAAATCAAGAATGACGATTTTGATGCCGCGGTTTTCCTTTAAGGTTTCCAGTGCGCTTTCATAATCACTTGCGCACACAAAATCAAAAGAGGAATCTTTATTTTTAAGCATCTGAGTCATGCCGTCGCGTAAGCCCACATGATCATCAACGAACAGAATCTTTAATTGTGATTGCAATTGTTGTTCCTCCCTCGCTTATAAAATTGACAGTGCCGCCCAAAAGTTCCACGCGCTCTTTTATGTTAGAAACGCCGTAATGCTTTTTTGCACTCTGCTTGTTTTTAAGTTCAACTTCTTCTTCCGAAAATCCCTTGCCGTCATCTTTTATAATAAAGCGGAAGTCGTCGATGCCGTCTACAAAACGGATTTCCACATTGCCCGCGTTTGCATGGCGGCTGATGTTGGAAAGCGCTTCCTGCAGGATCCGGATAAGTTCAATCTGAACATTTTCGCTTAAATGCTGAATTTTTGTTGAACCGATATAGACCTTTGTCGAGATGTTGTAGTTTGCTTCAAGCGTTGCCGCCAGTTTTTTTACAATTTCTTCAAAGCTTTCGTTCAGGTTCAGGTGGGTGGTTCCAATCATATAGCGCACTTCGTTAAAAGCCTGCTGAGCATAAAACTTTGATTTGGAAAGATCCTCTTTTTCCAGATAAAGCTTAAGCGCCGCAAGATCCTGAGCAACACCGTCGTGAAGGTTGCGGCTGATTTTAGACTGTTCTTCGCTCATTACTTTAAGACGGTGAAGGTCTATTCTGTTTTTAAAGGATTTTTCTACAATCAGAAAAACTGCAATCATAATGAGGATGAGAGAGCAGTATAAAAGCGTGTCGTAGCCAAGGTTCAGCCGGTTCTGCGTCTGATGCATGTTGTTTTGAAAAGTGATTATCGGATCAATTGTGCTCTGATTTGTTTCCAAAAGTTCAATAATCTCTGAAAGTTCAGTTTTTAATTCTTCATCAAAATAAGTAAAAGGCGCGTAATCGTAAGTGAGTTTTTCTATCAAATCATCATGATTAAAATTACCGCTGTTTTCTTCCAGCTGGACTTTGAGCATCTGAGAATCCAGTTCAGAAATCTTTTTGTTTGAGTAGGTCTTAAAGTAAATGGAAAATCCAAAATTGATTATTGCCACATAGATGATGAGTAATTCAATTTTAAAAACATGCTTCAATGTTAAAGCGACACTTTTGCTCATGCGCCAAGTATACATCAAAAGTCCCGTTTTTGTTTGGGAAATTTTCCCAAGAATTTTAGGAAAGCGTCCCAAAGGAATTTTGACCTCTTGATGTAGAATGATGGTGGAGGAAAATGAATGAACACAGTAAATCAAACAACAGGCATGAAAGTAGACATGAATGAATCTTGGGAACAGAAACTTATAAAGACTTTTGAAAAGGAAAAAAATAAAGAAATAAAAGTGTCAGTAAACTTTAATTGCCGTAGTAACAAAAAAGCTGATATCCAGTATACCGACATGAATGGTATAAATTGGTTTATTGAAGCTAAAAGTTTTAAATCACCAGATAAATATAATGGTGTTCATAAGATTTTTGGAGAGCTTTTGAAAATGTCAAAATTTGCAGAAAATAGTGAGAATGCACATTTGGGTATTCTTGTTGATGATGAGGATTTTTTTAAGAAGCATCTGAAAATGTGTAACACGGAAAAACTTCTTAGATTTGGACAGATTTTCAAAAACGGAATTACGGTTTTTATTTCTTCAGAAAAAAAGCTAACAGAAAAAACTTGGACAGAATTGATTAATTAAAGGAACAAACAGATTTATCTTCTGATAAATACTGGTTAATAAATAATTTAGGAGATTCGAATGAATAAGATTTTGAAGATTTTAAGTATTTTGGTTATTGGTTTTGTGATGTTCTCTTGCAGCACACCTACAAATGATCCTGAAACACCTGCACCAAATCCTGAAGTTCAGACATATTCAATTACTTTTACAACTGAAGATGATAGGTTTGTTACTCAGATTATTACAGATTATTTGAATACTTTATCTGAATTTAAGAACCTTGAAGAAGGTACTGAAGTAATGCTTTACAAGTATGTATATATTAACAGTGATGGAAGTGAGGTTACAACGGAAATGGTCGAAACTTCTGTGTATAGATTTGGTGTATTTTATAATGCTAAGCCCGGAATAGATTCAGTAGTTATTGAAAATGAAGATGTTGAAGTTAAAGTATATGATATACTTCAGCATGCTCTGATGTGATTTAAGTGAGGAAAATTATATTTTCTTCAAAAATTAAAAGAGAGGACTGCTAAAAAAGCAGTCCTCTTTATTTTAAACATATTTTACAACTGCAGGAACAAGTTTTTGAGTACCACTATTGTAAATCCAAGCTTCAATCATATAATTTTCTGATGCTATAATGTTAAATGTAAAAGCAGTTGTTTTATTTGATGGTGTGCCGAAAGTTATATTACTTTGATATTGTGTAGTACCATCTGACATTTTTGTAACTCTTACAGCACAAAGTCCATCTGTTTCGTTACTTACACTTATAGTAGGATCTTTAGAATCACTCGTATCTTTTACTACAGTAAAGTCCATTGCACCTGATATGTTAGAATCAACATAAGCCGCAACTGCTTTAACTGACGGAACAGAATCATCATTGATTCCTGAAGCTTTTGAACTGTTATCAAGTTTTCCTTCTAACGCAGTACTTACAGCTGCACAAGATGGAACTTTATTTGTTTCAGAAGTTATAGTTGATGTAATTTCTGTTTTATTTTGATGGAAAAAAATATGAATACGCTTGAAATAATTTATAGATTATTTCAAGCGTATCGTCATTTTTAAATAAAGTCAAATTTTACAGCATCGCAATTCTAAGCTGCTTACCAAATACAGAGGCTGATTTCTGCGTTAGGGATAGTTGCGAGTGAAGCGAGCAATGAGCGCATAGCGGAACCCGGAACGTAGCGACCTGAGCGAGCCTTGCGAAGCGAAGGTAACCTCCGGATTTTTATTTTAAACTTGACGGTATGACTATTTATGACTATGATATGACTATATGATGGTCGGAAAAATCTGATACGGGAGGCGCGATGACTGCTCCGCTTTATGATGTGAAGGCAAGGCTAAGCGAATACATAACGTACGCTGAAAATGGAGAAATCGTTGAGATAACAAAGCACGGAACGGTTTCGGCGGTGATAATCAGCAAAAAAGATTTTGATGAGAACTACAAAAAGTCTGTAAAAAAGAATCCTGTGGAGGAGCTGCGCAAATGGCGGGCGGGATTAAGCAAGGATGAGCTTTTGGTGTTGGCGGAGGCCGGTGAAGAATATAATAGAATTCTTGAAGAAAATAGAAATGCGGAACGCCTTGATTTCGGGAGGGAAAATTCATGGGGCTAGTCTATTTGCTTGATACAAATATTGTTTCTGAATTTGTAAAACCGTTTGGAAATGAAAAAGTTTTGTCAAAAATTGAAATGCAGGCTAGTTTTTCTGCGATATGTGCTCCGGTTTGGTTTGAATTGCTGAAAGGTGTGGATATGTTGCCGCATGGAAAAAGAAAAGATTTGATTTTTGATGCGATTGAAAATTTTGTGCACTCGAATTTCAGTGTTCTTTCTTATGATGAATCTGCCGCGTCCTTGAATTCTCATATTGCGGCAAAGATGATTGCTGCTGGAACTCCAACTCCTGTTATTGATACTCAAATTGCCTCTATTGCAATGTCGAACAACTTGATTCTTGTGACTCGGAATATAAAAGACTATGAGCCGATTAGGGAGCATTTTTCGCTTTGTGTTGAAAATTGGTTTGAATAAAAAATAAAAGCGTAAGTGAATTTACAAGTTGTGAAGATTTTGTGTGATAAGAAAGATTAAGGTTGTTCAGAACCCCAAACTATTTCAAGTGAAACTTGAGTACAACCATCTGGAGCAAATTGCAGGTTTATGCGATGAAGCGGCAGTTTTTTTTGTGACGAAAAAACTTTCTTCTATAACATTATATATACTTTTTTATCAATGCGATAATCTCGTTTTTTGCCGCCTCTTTTTCATCTTTGGTGGGAGAGAACAAAATCTCCGGGCGGATTTTTAGCGCGTTGCAAAGCTTTATGATTGTATATAGATTCGGAATGTTTTTGTCGCCTTCTATGCAATTAACCTGATTCTGGGACAAACCTGCCGCAAAAGAAAGCTCAATCTGTGACATATTCGCTTTTTGCCGCTCTTCCTTTAGGCGGCCAAGCACAAAATTCAGCTGCTCCTGAAATTCCTCTTCTATCATACTAACCAAAATAAACAGAATTTCGTTGACAAACAACACGGTAGACCATTAAAATAATCAATGCTTTTCCGTTGAAAAAGATAACGGAAAAATGTTGTTTTTGGGAGCATGCGGAATGAGTAAAGAAGTTCTTTCTGAATTAAATCAGTCTTTGTTGCGGCATTTTAAAGAAAAGGGAATAGAAAACGCCTTTTATTACGAGCCGTTGTATGACTATTACTGGCTTCAAAAAGAGAAAATCGGAATCTGCAATCTTGAGCCTTATGACAATGGTTCGCACGAAAACCTTATGGGCTTAAAAAAGGTTGACAACGAAGTTATTGACTATTGGTATGGTTCAAAAACATTTCAGCGCACGTTGAAAATATTCCAGCTTATCACAAAAAAACTTGAAACAGGCGGATACGTTACAGAAAAAGACTTGGCTGAATGTGACAATAAAAATGTTGATATGGTTGTTGAAAAAGATTTAGGAACTTCGCTGTATTTTAACTTTAGATTGACAGTTGGAAAACATTCAAAAGAAAGCACAGACGAAATTGTAGAATTTTATAACGACAGTTTTTATCAGGAATATTTTAGAAATTTTGTAAAAGCGACCGAACTGAATATGCTTATTGTAACAGGACAGACCGGTTGCGCTTTAATGAACAAAATTTATCCGGATTTGCACCTTGAATATAACAAAGCGCCAAAACGCCTTGAAAATCTTTTGATTTGTTCCGCTCCTCATCCAGCCGCAAGAAATTATTCGAACAAAGATCTGGTTGATAATATCAATTATTTTTTTGACTGCTATTGGGAAAAAGCATGAAAATTAGGAAATTATTTCTTCTGTTAATATCTTTTTTCTGTTGTCAAAGTTTTTTTTGTGAAGCGCTTGAGTCAAATATTGAATTGGCAAATAAATACTATGATGCAGATGATTATGAAAATGCAAGTAAGTATTTTCGGAAGATTATATTGTCAGATGTGGCTGATCCGGTTCTTTAAATTGCGCTATTTAGTCAACACAAAAATTTTACAGGTTTAAGGTGTAAAAAT
>OQVQ01000880.1_pt1 | contig 13063 bp, 9 predicted proteins | sample 1691491 | NCBI WGS metagenome assembly OQVQ01 (sample SAMN03418252, study PRJEB22391) | human gut metagenome | biome: human-gut; feature: organic feature; material: feces | host: Homo sapiens | place: Tanzania | collected 2013-01
GATGGAAGCAGGCTATTGAGCCGAGAAAGGGCTTTGTAGCAGACGCAAAACCGAAGGACGTCCCTATGCGAAAACCAGATAAGGCGTTTCGCAGTGATGACTTCTATATTGGCGACGCTCAGCGGCAGGTCATGCAGAAATACGCCTTCGTCATGAAGGATGGCAATCGTTTCCAGATGGAAACGTCTATCAATGACTCCCTTATGGTCGTTTGCAACGATGATTTTTATGTCTGCCCACATTGCGGTTATGCTGAAAGCACCATGGAAAACATGGAAGTGGCTGGGTTTAATTCCCACCAGAAAACCCTGGCGAAGAAACACATTACTCCATGGGGAAAAAACTGCGAAGTCAAACTGGTCAAAAATAAGCTCTGTCATGTTTTCAAGACGGATGTTGTGCGATTGGTTTTCTCGACACCACAGGCCGGCAATCAAGAAGTTATGCTGTCTGTCATGTATGCGCTATTAGAAGCTCTGTCTTCCGTCATGGATATTGAGAGAAACGATATTAAGGGCTGCCTCCACAAGATCGTATATGACAACAAGCTGATTTATGCCATCGTTCTTTACGACGCTGTTGCGGGTGGTGCTGGCCATGTAAGAAGACTCGTTACTGAGGATGGCCGCTGTTTCCGACAAGTGGTTGAGAAGGCTATTGCTATCACAAAAGGATGCAATTGCTCGCCTTCGTGCTATAGCTGCCTTAGAAACTATTACAACCAGAAAATACATGACCTTCTTAACCGCAAGTATGCTTATGATTTTCTGGAGAACTACTATGGCGAGTTAGAACCAATAACTAACGAAGAATTTGAAAACGGCGAGTTGTATAACGTATAAATAGTGCCATAAATAAACACGATAAGGCGTTCCAACTTGACCGTCATCAGTGCTGCTTGCATTAAGAAATGTATCAATCGCTTGACTTTGCTGCCCATTTAGGCAGATCAGTTGCGCATTATCATTAAATTGTGGAGGGGCTGCCATACAAATGACGTGTGGCAGCCCCATTGCTCTTTTGATATTCTTTTGCAGAAAACCACCTTGACAAATCTCGTCTCAGCAGATTATGTTAATGGAGTATGCAAAATCTCAGCACTTTCCGAACCCGACATTCTTCATTGATGATGGGTACAGCGGCGTGGATTTTCCAACCGCCCCGGTTTTCAGAAGATGCTTGCGGAAATTGAAGCCGGTCATGTGGAAGTGGTGATTACGAAAGATCTTTCAAGACTCGATCGTAATTCCTCGCTGACAGGGCTTTATATCAACTACACGTTTCCTCAGTACGGCGTGCGGTATATTGCCATCAACGACCACTTCGACACCATTGACCCCAACAGCATCGACAGCGACATGGCTGGTATCAAGAACTGGTTCAACGAGTGGTATTCCAAGGATACCAGCCGCAAAATCCGTGCCGTCAACAAGGCAAAGGGGGAGCGCGGAGAGCGCTTGACCACCAACGTTCCCTACGGCTATAAACATGACTCTGTCGATCCTAAGAAGTGGGTGATTGATGAGGAAGCGGCGCAGATTGTGAAGCGGATCTTCGCACTCTGTATGGAGGGAAAAGGACCGAGCCAGATCGCCGCCCTGCTGGAAAAGGAAAAGGTGCTGAACCCCACCGCCTACAAACAGCGGGAGGGCAGAAAAACACTGCATCAGACCCCGGAGAACGAGTATCGCTGGCACGAAAGCACCGTTGCTTATATCCTCGAATACATGGAGTACACAGGCTGCACGGTCAATTTCAAGACCTACACCAACTCCATTTGGGACAAGAAGCAGCGAGAAAATCCAATGGAGAATCGCAAGATTTTCTATAACACCCACCCGGCAATCATCTCTCTGGAAGTCTTTGATAAGGTGCAGGAGATCAGGCAGCAGCGGCACCGCAGAACGGCAACGGGGAAGAGCAATATGTTCTCCGGTCTGGTGTTCTGCAACGACTGCAAGCAGAAGCTCTACTACTCCACCACCAGCTATTTTGAAAAGCGGCAGGACTTCTTCATCTGCTCCACCCATCGTGCCAATAAGGACAAGTGCAGCGGACATTATATCCGTGCCGTTGTGCTGGAACAAATCGTCTGGAAGCACATTCAGGAGGTCATATCGGTAGTCACTCGCTATGAGGCGTATTTCCGTTCCGAAATGGAGCAAAAGCTCCGTATACAGAGCGGGGAATCGTTGCGGCTGTATCAAAAGCGGCTGGCACAGGCTGAGAAGCGAATCGGCGAGCTTGACCGCCTTTTCATCCGCATTTACGAGGACAATGTAGCCGGACGGCTGGATGATGAGCGCTTTGCCATGATGAGCAAGAACTACACCGAGGAACAAAAAGACCTCAAAGCCGAGGTCAAAGGTCTGCAACAGCAAATTCATGAACAGGAACAGCAGGCAGAGAATATAGAGCAGTTTGTTCAGCGGGTAAAGAGGAACAGCACCCTCACGGAACTGACCCCCTATGCCCTCAGAGAGCTTGTCAAGGAGGTCTATGTAGATGCACCTGACAAGTCCAGCGGCAAGCGCAGACAGAAGGTACATATCGAGTACGACCTTGTGGGCTACATTCCCGTGGATGAGCTGCTAAAAGCGGAACAGGCATGACCGAAATCATGCCTGTTCCAAGGAATTTGATTTTACTGTCTTACCAGCAGGGGGCTTCGAGGCGGTTCTTTGATTTTTGTTCAAAGCTTAATCCGAAAGCTGCCACTCGATTGTTCTCTGTCCCGAATCGGCAAGGATTTGGTTGCACTTTGAGAAATGTTTGCAGCCGAAAAATCCGTTGTAGGCCGAAAGCGGGCTCGGGTGCACCGTTTCAAGCTTTGCATGAATCGGGTTTGTGATGACCTTTGCTTTTTGCCGCGCATTCGCTCCCCAAAGCAGGAAAACAACCGGCTCCGTCTTTTTGTTAAGCTCGGAAATTACCCTGTCCGTAAAAATCTCCCAGCCCATTCCCTTGTGGCTGTTCGGCTGATGTTCGCGCACCGTGAGAACCGAATTCAACATTAAAACGCCCTGTTTTGCCCACTCGGTAAGCTCTCCGTGATGCGGGGGAATGAACCCGACATCGTCGGAAAGTTCCCGAAAAATATTCTTCAGGGACGGAGGCGGGGCAATGCCTTTCAAAACGGAGAAGCAAAGCCCGTGCGCTTGGTGCGGCCCGTGATACGGATCCTGTCCAAGTATCACTGCCCGCGTGTTTTCAAACGATGTATATCGAAGCGCATTGAAAATATCATACATATTCGGATACACAACGCATTTTCTGTATTCATCGGCCAGGAACTTCCGCAAATTCCTGTAGTAGTCTTTCTGAAATTCGTCTTTAAGAATTTCGTCCCAATCGTTGCCGAGATTTACCATTTATCCTCCGTATTTTGCTGTGCTTTGCACAAAATCAACATACTTTTTTGTTTTGCTCAAATGCCGAGCATTGCAGAAGCGATTGCAAAATAAATGAGCAGCGCAATCGCATCAACAATTGTTGTAATAATCGGACTTGCCATGACAGCGGGATCGAGTCCGATTTTTTTCACAAGCAAGGGCAGCGTGCAGCCGAAAAACTTTGCAACAACGACCGTTGCCAAGAGTGTCAGGCTTACCGTCAGCGAAACAAAAACCCCCAGTCTGTCGAACAGCATCAGTTTTCCGAAGTTTACAACAGCGAGCGTTGCGCCGCAAAGCAATGCAACGCGCATCTCCTTGAACATGATCCGAAAAATATCAGAAAACCGAATCTCCGCCAAAGAAAGGCTGCGTATAATCGTTACGGACGATTGACTGCCGGAATTGCCGCCCGTGTCCATCAGCATCGGGATGAACGATGTCAGGATGATGTTTGCTGCAAGCGCTGCTTCGAATTTTCCGATTATCAGCTGTGTGAAAACCGCTGAAAGCATCAAAAGCAGCAGCCACGGTATGCGGCTTTTGTACAGATCCATCACGCTGAGCCGCGGATACGGTTTGTCCGACGGGGTGATAGCAGCCATCTTTTCAATGTCTTCAGTCGCTTCATCACGCATAACGTCGATCGCATCGTCAACCGTAACTATACCTACCAGCCTGTTTTCGCCGTCCACAACAGGCATGACTGTCAAGTCGTATTTTGCGAACATATCCGCAACAACTGCAATATCATCAAGTGTTCCGACGGAGATAACATTTTCATCCATCAGATCGGAAACAACGGCCCTCGCATTGGCAAGCACAAGCGTGCGCAAAGAAACAAGGCCGATAAGCCTGCGTTTTTCGATTACATAACAGATGTCAATCGTTTCCTTATCTACTCCGGTCAGCCGAATATGATCCAGTGCCTCCGCGGCGGTCATGGATGAATGCAAATCCGCAAATTCCGGAGTCATTATGCTGCCTGCGCTGTCCTCCGGATATTTCAGCAATTCGTTTATGTCACGCCGAACATCGGGCGAAGCCTGCTTCAATATGCGCTTAACAACGCTTGCGGGCATCTCCTCCACAAGATCCGCCGCGTCATCCGCATACATTTCATTCACAATATCAGCAAGCTCTTTGTCGGAAAAAGCATTTATCAGCTGCTCCTGCAGCACGGGTTCCATTTCAACGAAAACATCCGCCGCCGTTTCCTTTGGCAAAAGGCGAAAAAGCATGAGCAGCCGCTGCGCAGGCTGATCACGAAAAATCACGGCAATATCTGCCGGGTTAACGGTTGAAAGAATATCTTTCACGCTGTTGTAATTCTTGCGCTCGAGCAGAACTTCCACCGTCTGCGATAAATCTGTTGAAAACACTGCCATTGTTCTTCTTTTGAAAGCCGCAGGTCGAGAAACAAGGCAAAAGACCTGCGCTTGCAGCATGGTTTCGATTGAGAAAAGCTGCCGATGACTTATTGCGCGGATACGCAGCAAATCCCGGGTATACCCCGATTTCAAGCTGTTGTTCGCACAACAATTTTTCGAAAGCTCCCTATGGTTTTTTTCTCAAATTTCGCTGCCCGGATGATTCAGCCGGAGTTTGAACGCGGAATTGCGGGTTCATGTGAAAGAACGCAAACAGGAACGGTTAATCTTCCGCTCCAAGCCTGCCGCAAAAGCCTGCCATATGAAATCACTTGTGTTTCAACAGCAAAACTTCAATTGCAAAACAGTATAACCGCAGGAGTCATACAGGGTTTGCTCGGCGCATTCAGTACATGTTTTTGTTTTCCGCGCATCATGTTCTCGTTTCGGTTGGGAACATCCGCACTTGTGCTGCTGTCAGCTTCCATAATAACTCCTTTGATTTTTTTCGGTCAGGGACTTTACCTTTTCCGTGTTTTAAGTGTAAAATAAACTTGTGCATTTGTCAATCCCCGCAAAGTAATTTTTGAACACCGTCCGTCCTTTGCCGCTTTATTCCGCCGCGTGCGCCGACCTCGACTGTGTTTTCGCTGTTGACAAACGGACAGCACGGCACTATAATCAAGAAAAAAGTGCGAAAGGGTGCGGATTCATGACGGAAGGCAAGATTTACAGCAAAATCAGTCTGTTTGCGCTGCCGATCTTTATCGGGCAGCTTTTTCAGCAATTTTACAATGTTGCGGATTCCCTCGTGGTCGGCCGTTATTTGGGCAAGCAGGCACTTGCGGCCGTCAGCTCGTCCGGCAGTTTGATTTTTCTTCTTGTCGGATTCATTAACGGCGTTTTTGTAGGCGCGGGAGTTGTTATCGGACGATATTACGGCGCACGCGAAAATGAAAAAGTTCATACCGCCGTTCATACCACAACCGCATTTGCAGTGCTGTCAGGCTTGTTCCTTACCGCCGCCGGAATGCTTCTCACGCCGGTTATTCTCCGCCTGATGAACACTCCCGCCGACGTTTTGCCCGAGTCCATACGATACTTCCGTTTATATTTTGCCGGCGCACTCGGCAATGTTCTTTATAATGCCTTCAACGGCATTTTTCAGGCGCGCGGCGACAGTCGGCATCCGCTTTACTATTTGATAATTTCATCAATTACCAACGTTGTTCTTGATATTCTGTTTGTAAAATATTTTAAATGGGGTGTCGGCGGGGCTGCAACAGCAACGGTTATATCGCAGTTCCTGAGCGCAATTATCTCATTCGTTAAACTCACCACTGTTGACGACGTCCACAAAATCGTCCCGCATGATGTTCGTATTGATTGGCCGATGCTTCGGGAAGTGCTTGCGACCGGATTGCCGACAGGCGTTCAGAATTCCGTGATCGGGCTTGCAAACGTAATCGTTCAATCCAACATCAACGATTTTGGCTCCGATGCGATGGCGGGCTGCGGTGCGTATTTCAAAATCGAGGGGTTTGCTTTTCTCCCGGTAACAAGTTTCAGTGTTGCACTTACAACTTTTACAAGTCAGAACCTCGGAGCGAAGCAATATGACAGAGTAAAAAAGGGCACCGCATTCGGGCTTGTCTCCGGCGTTGCACTTGCGGAACTCATCGGAATCGTTTTTGTGATTTTTGCACCGTCGCTTATTGCCATGTTTAACAGTTCGCCCGAAGTTGTCGCTTTCGGCGCAATGCAGGCACGAACGGAAGCACTTTTTTACTGTGTTTTGTCGCTTTCACACTGCATGGCCGGAATCATCCGGGGAGCGGGGAAAACGATGGTTCCGATGCTTATCATGCTGATTTGCTGGTGCGTTATCCGCGTTGCATATATTACGATAACTGTGCATTTTATTCCCGATATCCGCGTAGTTTTCTGGGGATATCCGATAACATGGATGCTCAGCTCGGTCTGTTTCACGCTCTACTATTTCAAAGGCGACTGGATGCATAATTTCGAACGCTTGGACGCCCGCCGGAATGCGGCGGCAAACCGAAATTGATTTAAATTACTGATAAAATACGAAAGGAATCCAAAATGGAAGTAAACGCAAAAAGAGCATTTGAGCTGCTGAACAAGCTCTCCTTCGAACGCGTGTCCTGCACGGCGGAAGAAACCCGCACGGCAGAGGCACTGCTTGCCGAAATCGACTCATTTACATGGGCGCGTTCGGACATACAACGTGAAATTGAAGTTTTCAAGGTGTCAACCGGCACCGTTGCCGCGGCAAGGTTGATCGTTACCGAGCCGTATGAGAAAGAATACCCGGTAACAGCCTATCTGCGTTCCGACAGCACACCTGATGACGGGTTGGAGCTTGAACTTGTTTACGTTGAAAACGCGCTCCCCGCAAATCTGCTCGGTGTTGAAGGTAAGGCCGTTCTTGTCAACGGACGATTCGGTTTTGAAGCTTACGGGCGCATTCAAAAGGCAAAACCTGCCGCAATAATCGGTTTTACCGGCAACATCCTCGATAAAGATGACGAAACCGATCACGGTATCTGTAAAATTCGCGAAACCTACACCGCCGAATTCGGCGACAACATCCTCGTTAATTTGAAGGCGAAGGATGCGCTTGAAATTGTTTCAAAAGGTGCAAAAAAGGTTAAGCTGTTTGTCAGCAGTACTGCGACTGAGGGCGAATCCCGCAACGTATGCGTTACACTGCGCGGAACGGATCTTGCAGATGAAATCGTGTCGTTCGGTGCGCACTACGACAGCGTTCTGTTTTCAACGGGCGCATATGATAACATGAGCGGCTCCGTGATCATCATGGAATTATTGCGCTATTTTGCGGCAAATCCTCCGCGCCGCACATTGAAATTCAACTGGTTCGGTTCGGAGGAACAGGGCCTTCTCGGAAGCAAAGCGTATGTTGCCGCACACGAGGCGGAGCTTGAAAAGCATCGTTTGATGGTCAACGTCGATATGGCCGGTCCCGTTCTCGGCTCTGAGCATATATTTATCATGGGGGATGCGCCCATGAAGAGTTATGTTGAAGGGATGATGAACGAACTCGGCGCCGCCGTTGTATATCATGAGGATGTTTATTCAAGCGACGGAACTCCGTTCTCCGACAAGGGCATACCTGCAATAAACTTCACGAGGGTAAATGCAAACGGAACCGGCTTTATTCACGATCGCCGCGATGCACTTGCAAACGGTTTCCTCTCTGCGGATGCACTCGGCATAACGCTTAACTTGGCTCTGGAGTTTTCGAAACGAGTTGTCAATGCTCCCATTTTCCCGATCGAGCGCAAAATTTCCGATTCCATGCGAGATAAAATCGACAAGTATTTGTTCAGAAAATGTAACAAATAACCCGCTGCGCTTTTGACTCTCGGTCGGATGTGTCTGTTTTCACGCTGATTTGTTCACATGATTTCCCGGGAAATATTCTGTTTAAACGGACTGCTTCTCGGGAATTTTCTGTTTTTTGCATCTCGCCGCTCATTTCCCGGGAAATGCTGCGCGGTTTTAACTTAAATTCATCTATTTTCGCAAAGCGAATATATTTATTAATATTTAATTTTTGTGTTTTCAAAAAATTACTTTGGTGCTATAATCAGGCTGAAAATGAGAAGAGCGGGCAATGCCCGAAGGGATGGTCTGATTTGAAGCTGCTGGATAAATTAAAGTCTTTCGGTCAACGTCGTGATGTTGATATGACGGAGGGCGGAATCACACGTCATATTGTGTGTTTTGCAATTCCTTTACTGCTCGGGAATCTTTTTCAACAATTCTACAACACGGTTGACAGCTGGGTCGTCGGCAACTATGTCAGCGACACGGCTTTTTCGGCTGTCGGCACTGTCGGCCCGATCATTAATATGCTGATAAACACGTTCCTCGGGCTCAGCACCGGCGCAAGTGTTGTCATTTCGCAATTTTACGGTGCAAAACAGCATGAGCGCGTGCAGGACGCTGTTCACACGTCTGTGATGATGACGCTTATCTTGGGCGTTGTTTTCACCATTATCGGCATTGCAATGACGCCGCTGATGCTGAATCTGATGGAAACTCCGGACTCCGTACGTCCCGAGGCAACGCAGTACCTTATTATCTATTTCTCCGGAATAATCAGTCTTATGCTCTATAATATGGGTTCCGGCATTCTTCGCGCGATCGGCGATTCACAGCGTCCTTTTTATTTTCTTGTTGTTTCAGCACTGACAAATGTTGTGCTTGACCTTGTGTTTGTTCTTGTGTTCAAAATGGGAGTTTCCGGTGTTGCGATCGCAACTGTCGTTGCTCAGACGCTTTCGGCCGCACTTGTTCTCATCGTACTCTTCCGTGCAAAAAACTGCTGTCGGCTTTCGCTTAAGAAATTGCGCATTCATCGCTCCATGCTCGCAAAAATTCTGAAAGTCGGCATTCCCGCCGCTCTTCAAATGGCTGTTACGGCATTTTCGAATGTTTTCGTGCAATCATACATCAACAGTTTCGGCGAGGACTGCATGGGCGGCTGGACAGCCTATGTCAAAATCGATCAGTTCCTTTTCCTTCCGATGCAGAGCATTTCGCTCGCTGTGACAACATTTGTCGGGCAGAATCTGGGCATTAATCAGGTTGCGCGCGCAAAAAAGGGAATCCGCGCCGGAATGCTTATGGCCGTCGCCTGCACCGCGCTTTTAATGGTGCCGGTGCTGATTTTTGCTCCGCAGCTTGTTGAATTTTTTAATAAAAAACGTGAAATTGTGGATTACGGTTCAATGCTTCTCCGTCTGATTTCGCCCTTTTATGTTTTCTGCTGCATCAATCAGATTTTTGCGGGTGCGCTTCGCGGAGCGGGCAACAGCCGAACACCGATGTTCATAATGATAGGTTCATTTGTTGTATTTCGTCAGATTTATCTTTTTATCATGGCGAACTATATCAGCAACACAATTAAACCCATTGCGCTGAGCTATCCTGCCGGTTGGCTTTTGTGCAGTCTTATCACCGCATTATATTTCAAGTTTGCAAAGTGGGAAAAACATCGTGTTGTTGATATTGAGTAGAATTGCGGCATACGGTCGGATTTTGCGGACAAATTTGCGGCAGGGCTTGAAATCCGCGGATTAATATGTATAATTTAAGCACCGGGCGGCGCGAACCTGCTGTTTGTCCGCTGATTTTACGAACGGAGCCGCGCATGGGTTCATTCCGTGCGCAACTTATTGATGAGTTTTTTTCGATTAACCGATAAAACCGCCGGAACAAAACCGGCGGAAGAAGCGGGCAGCACGGGCTTTCGGCGTGCAGTTCGAATAATCAGAACTGTGCTCATATGTTTTGCCGCTGCATTGTATGTTTTTTATTTCATAACCAACTTGCGGGCAATGAGCATCGGCGGCGGAATACTTTCCGCCTCACTGCTTGCTCTTTTCACATTCGCGGCCTGTACTGCCGTTCCTCTCGTTTTGAAGACGCTCATCGGCGAACGGCTTTGCAGCTTTGTCCCCGTTACGAACGCCCGCAGGGATTTTTCTCGGATTATGCTTGCCGCGCTGGCGATCCACATTGTTACAACCATTCTCGGAATGGTGATTTATCGGGTTTTCACCCCTGATTTCAGCGGCAATCTGTTTGAATTATGGGAGACTTCCTGGTCAAAGCACAACACCGATGTCCCTCATTATATTAATATTGCCGAAAACTGGTATGTAAACAGCGGGAAAGATCGCCTTCTGATCGTTTTTTATCCGATGCTGCCTCTGCTTATGCGAATGCTCAATCCGGTCTTTCACAACAGCTTTGTGTCAGCTCAAATTATCAACACAATTGCAACGTGCCTCGCCTCCGGAACGGCATATTTAACGCTGTACGGAATTCTCGGCAAAAAGCGTTCCGTGCATGCCGCACTGCTTTCGCTTCTCCTTCCGGGTGCAATTTTTCTTAATTCACCAATGACGGAACCGCTTTTCATGCTGTTCTGTTTCTGTGCGTTTTACTGTTTGCAAAAGCATAAATTTATACTCTCCGCTGTTTTTACTGCTTTAGCCGGTTTCACGCGGTCTCTCGGGGTCGTGCTTGCTGCTGCAATCTTCATTGAAGGAGTCGGCACGATCGTCCGAAACATTCGCGACGGCAAAAAATGCGGAAAGCAAATTATTGCGGTTGCTGCCGCGCTTGTTATATCAACACTCGGAACGGTGGCTTATCTGCTCATTAATTATAATGTTTCAGGCGATTTTTTCGTTTTCATGGAGTATGAAAAGCTGAACTGGGATCAACAGCTCGGTTTGTTTTTTGACACCATGCGATACATTTGGGACTGGTGCGTCAACGCAATTCCGAACGGGAACATCAGCGTGATTTATTCCCTTTGGATTCCGACAGTTCTTATTGCATTCGCATCACTTGCGCTGATCACCGCTCGTATGCGGGAATTGCCTTCGGCCTATATTGTATTCTTTCTTGCTTACTATGTGCTTGCAATGGGCTGCACATGGCTGCTTTCCGCAGTTCGCTACCTTTGCGCAACGCTGCCGCTCACGGCATCCGTTGCCGCCCTGTGCACAACAAAAAAGAAAACGCAGGCGGTCTATGGGTGTACCTGCGTTTTATATGTCACTTTCCTTTGCATGTATATGCTTAGATTGAGCATATTCTGACAGCGGAATTGCCGCTTCATATGATGCCCGTCACCTTCGGGCATCAATTTTCCATGTTGTTGAAATCATAAATATCCTCGCCTTTTTCACGCGGTCCGACCCTGCCCGCAAGGAGATAGCGCCGCTCAATGGGATCATAGAATATATGTTTCACGATACGAAAATTTTGTACGCATCCCGTACTCGGCACATGCGTTCTCGGACCCGTGCAGGGGTGCAGCAGGTCGCCGATCATAATGTGCCCTTCGTCAACATATGAAATTGTCAAATCTTTTGCAATTGCATCAAGAACCTTGCTTTCCAGCTCGTCAAGATCAAGCTCGGGTTTCGGTTCGTCAAATGACAAAACAAAGCCGTGCTTAACATCGCTGTGTTTGCACCTGCATCCGTCATCACCGGGAAGGAAAATCTCGCAAAGATCTTCCGCCGTATGCGCCATTCTGCGATAATCGACAGATTTTGCAACGATATCGTAGATTTCATTCGGCAGCGGACCAAAAATCGTCGGGCGCGTTATGATTATTTCCTCACCCATGCCGATCAGAAGGTTTGCATTGGTCTTAAGAAACGGGTAAATCATGTCGAAATGCTCAACGATTACACGTTTGCCGCGTTGAACAGCGTTCAAAATTGCATCGGCGAGCACTCCCATCTGCGTGAATGCCGCCTCGAAGCGTATGTCAAGATGATAAGTGTGCGCAGTAAAAAACCCTTGCTGATCAATGTCAAGAATCGGAAGCGGGCGAGTGTTCACTCCGTTATCATCGTTTGTCAGCTCGAGCCCGGGGAACATGCCTTTTATCAACATGCTCTTGCCCGAGCCTGCCTCGCCGATAATGCCGATAAGCTTATCAAACGGGCTGAGATACATCTGCGCAATATGCATTCCAAGATCATATATCCTGTCGCGTCCTCGGGGTGCGAAAAAGACGCTGTAATAGTGGCTGTTCTGCATTCTGCCTGAGTATGACATTAGAGAATCTCCTTTTTTGTTTCATGCACGCGTCATCTGCGTTTTTTACCTGCAAAGCGGTGCTGCATTTTTCCTAATGATTATATAGCATTCCGTCTCCCAATGCAACAGGAATTTCCCGTTTGAAAATACTATATTGCATTTCGGCGGCAATAATGCTATACTTGCAGCAGACGCGGCGGGGAAGCGAAGGATTAAAAGCCGATTACCTCAATCGAGTTTTGTGAATTCCGTTTTCCTGCTGCAACGGTTAACTCCGCAAAACAACCCCGTAAACAGACAGAAAGGAAACTGTATTTATGAAAAAAATCTCAACCCTGCTGCTTTGCATTGTTCTTGCGTCGGCACTTGCGCTTGCTGCAACAGCTGTCGGCTGCAAAAGCAGCGGAACAGATAAACCAAACGAAAACCAAGGAGACAATGACATGAACAACGACAAAATCATCGCAACCATAGAAATGGAAAACGGTGGGGTCATGAAGCTTGAACTGTATCCCGAAATTGCACCTCAATCCGTTTACAATTTCGTTTCGCTTGCGCGTTCCGGTTTCTATGACGGCTTAACTTTCCACAGAATTATTCCCGGCTTTATGATTCAGGGCGGCGACCCCCTCGGTGAAGGCTATGGCAGCCCCGGCTATTCCATCAAGGGGGAATTTGCAA
>OQVQ01000883.1_pt1 | contig 13045 bp, 7 predicted proteins | sample 1691491 | NCBI WGS metagenome assembly OQVQ01 (sample SAMN03418252, study PRJEB22391) | human gut metagenome | biome: human-gut; feature: organic feature; material: feces | host: Homo sapiens | place: Tanzania | collected 2013-01
GAGAAATGGGGAGAAGAGAATGTCATCGGCTTTGATGTGCATTGTGACGAGACAAGCATCCATGCCCATGTGCAGACCGTGCCTGTTGAACAAGTAAGGAAACGTGGGCGCATCGGAAGCAAGTACATTCACAAGGATAATCCAGAAAAGGTTCTCTCTACAAAGGAATGGAGAGCACTTCCAAAAGAAGAACGTGACAACTACACAAAATCGGAAGCGGCAAAGGGTGTTGTTGAAAGGGTCTCTTATGCCAAAGTGTGGGGAGAGCGAGCAAAGGATAAGTCACAGTATTTATCACAACTTCATACCGACTATTACAACAAGGTAGGGCATAAGTATGGCTTGGCAAGAGGCTTCTCCTATGATGAACTTTCAGAGGAAGAGAAGCGAGGACGCAAGCATAAGAACAAGGTGGTGCTTGAAGCTGAACGTCAGGCGAAAGTCGCTCTTGACAAAGTGGAGAAATATGCAGTGCTTGCCACAATCGACAAGAAGGAGCTGACCATTCCTTTACTCAACATCAAGGCTCCAGTTCAAGAAGCGATGAATGCCGTAAAGAAAGAACTTGCCATCCCGATTCCTACTATTATCGGACAAAAGGCGTGGCGTGAGGAGCGTGTAAACAACATCAACGCAGCTATCAAAGCTCTTGTCGTAGCCATCAATGCAGAACGTGACAAACAGAATGAAGGTGTACGCAAGTCTGTCAACAAGACATACACTTACTATATGCAGAATCTCAATAAGCAGATAGAGGAGAACAAGTCGCTTCGTGCCGAGAATGATGCGCTAAAGACTGAAAACAACAAAGTCAAACAACGCATCTCTCAACTTGACGAGAAGGCTGTGGAGCGAGTGACTACTCAACTTGTCTATGCGAAGGAAGAACTCGCCAGTGCCAAAAGTTATAATACTACACTTATGGAAATGTACAATGATTTGAAGGCTCGTTGGAATGCCATTTGGCAAGAGCCAGAAATGACTGATGCATGGAGACGAGTGGAAGCACGAAAGGAGGAAGATGCAAAAGAAAAGGCTCGGCAAGAAGCCGAAGCCAAACGTGAAAGCATGGCTCGGCAAAATAGATACATAGGAGTGCTTGACAAGTTCATCCATGAGGGACATGAAGCTTTATCATCCTTTGCAAAAACAGATAGAGTCAACTTCAACGAGAAAGAATCGGCTTCCATATACTATGGCATTATGGCATCTGCTGTAAAGCATAATATTGGATTGGACTCTAAAGCCTGTATAGAATCGGCAGCAAAAAGTTTCTTATCTGGTATGTCGTGGAAAGGTTTTACAGACTTCAAGCAAGAATGTGTCACTAATTGGACAAAACTCTTCGCCACGAATGAAGTTCAATTCACAGACAACGCCATTGACAACTTCCTTACTTTTGTTGACCACATGTCATGTAGTGCAGACACATACGTTTCACTCGGTGGCTCCAATGGCTGTGCTGACCAACTTACAAATTGGGACGGAACACAAAAAGTAGGGCTTGGAAGCGTTCCACAGAAGAAAGGAAAAGGGTTGGGGCGATAAAAGAACAGAGAATAGTGACAAAATAGACTTCATCATCTTTGTTACTTATACGTAAGAGTTGAGAGGATTATTATAAAAAGAGGGGTTCATAAAACAACCCAAAATCGAAGCCAAAAGTATAAGAAAACGGCCTTAAAACACACGTTTTCACAATATTCATCGACCCAGTTCCTACTCAATTTAGCCCTTGTGGACTCATTTTATTATTTCTTTCTTCGCTTGGGATTCATGGGGAACCAGCCCTTCTCTACGCGTTTTTTCTGAGAGAAGAGTTCGCCGATGCCCCATAGGGCGGAAGCACCGAACACACCAAGGAATGAGGAGATATAGACATTGCTGATGAAGAGTGCTGCCACGCAACAGCTGATGCCAACGAGCAGATAGATCACCCAGGGACGAGTGCCAAAATAATATTCTGTCTTGATGACGATAGGATGCCAGAGACCTATCGTTAGAAAGGTCATCGCGGCTATGATAATACCTGTGAAATACATATTTTATTCTTTTGGTTAGATCTTATTTCCATGTTTCAGCAATCGCAGCGCCTTGATGGATGCGGTTACCCATACCAATACCGTCGCGCATGTTACCAGCCAACACCAGTCCCTTGTATTGGTTTTGTAGTTCCTCGATCAGTCTGAACCGTTCTCCACTGTCGCTCCAATACTGGGGAATGGCATGTTGGTGACGGAAGATCCGGATGAAGTCGGGTTGTACATCTGACGGATATTTCAGCATCGAGTGGAAGGCTTCCAATACGATCTGACGAATCTCGTCGTCGCTCTTCTGCAAATAGTCGGTATGACGGGCACCTCCGATGAAGTATGAGTAAAGTGCTCCGCCCTCTGGCGCACGGCCTTCGAAGCATGATGACGGGAAGAGGATTCCAAGCACACGTTTCTGTTCCTTGCTGGGTACCAGACCACCGAAAGCGGGGAAGTCCAAACCCCTGGCATCACGGATGCCGACACAGACCTGAATAATGGGCGCATAGAACAACTGGGTGAATGGTTTGAGTCGCTCAGCAGGGATAAATGGCAGCAATGCCGGCAGGGCATAGGAGCCCACGGTGGTGACCACGCGCTGGCATCTGATTTCCTCCGAGCCGTTGAAGGTGACAGACCACTCTCCCCCATCTGCAGGCCGTATTTTTACATTATTGGCATCGAGGATGATATCAAGTCCTTTGGCCATCGCATCTACCATCTGACTCAAGCCGCCCACAGCCGAGAACACCTTCTTGGTGGCCAGTCTGTCGCGATCCGTCTTGGGCTCTTTGGCCTTCGCCATCGCACCACGGATGAAACTGCCGTAGTTGGCTTCGAGATTATAGAGTTTCGGCAGGGCATAACGGGTGGTGAGCTTCATCGGATCGCCAGCATAGACACCTGACACAAACGGATCGACGGCATATTCGTAGAACGACTTACCCAGACGACGTTGCGCCAAGGCACCTACCGGTTCATCAGGATCAGTGCCTCGTTTGCGCCAAGGCTCTCCAAGGATTCGGAATTTGTCGGATAGACGGAACAGCGGTGTGGTGATGGCACTCAACGGACCCGATGGCAGCGCATGAAACTGGTTGCCCTTCCAGATAAGACGCCGTTTCGAGGATTCCCTGGCAATCTCCAGTTCACAGTCACCAGCCAGATCATTGAACAGTTCCACGACCTCAGGGAAGGATACCACACCCGTATTGGGGCCGCTCTCAAACACAAAGCCATCCTCCTGATAAGTTCGGATCTGGCCTCCGATCCTACTTTCTTTTTCGACAATCACGACATCGTGGCCTTTTTTCTTCAGGTTGTGGGCCGTGCTGAGTCCTGTCAGACCGGCTCCTATAATGACAATTCCTCGATTCTGCATGATCAATAGCTTTTTTAAATGGGATTAGAAAAATGTTTGTCTGTATGCTGCATCAACGGGTCGAGGGCGGCAGCCACACAGCGCACAAACGGACGGCCGTCGGTATTGACGGTGATGTGATGGTCGTCAAACACCAGAATACCGTCGGATGCCATTTCCCTCAGACGCTCCTCGTCGTAATGACAGGTCTTGCGCAGCTGGGCGACGGATGTGCCCGTCCGCTCTGCCACATCGTTCCAGTCGAGAGTGTAGTTACACATCAGCGTCTCCACCACTTCACGGATCAGCTTCTGCTCTGCTGAGAGCTGGTAGCCACGACTAGTGTAGAGACGGTCCTTGCCAATCGTTTCGATATAGGCTTTGATTTCGCGTCCGTTCTGGGCATAGGCATCGTCGAGCTGACTAATGGCGGTCACGCCGAAGGCATAGACCTGCGCTGTGGTGCGACGGGTGCAGTAGCCCTGGAAGTTACGATGCAGCCTTCCCGTCTGCAGGGCTGTGTAGAGTTCATCATCCGGCAGCACGAAGTGATCCAGTCCGATGCTCTGATAGCCTGCCTGCCTTAATATCTCCGAGGCTGTCTCATACATCCGGTTTTTCTCTTCCGTCGCAGGCAAGCCCATACGATCGAGTATCTGCTGACGGGGGAAGAGTTTGGGTAGATGGGCATAGGAGAATGTGACCAGACGGTCAGGGCGCAACGCTGAAGCCTGTTCGATGGTCTTTCGGAAGGAGTCCACGCTCTGTAATGGCAATCCATAGATAAAGTCAAAGTTGACAGTCGCTCCCGAGGCCCTCAGAATCTGGAGGATCTCTTGTAAGGGCAACAGTGACGGACGACGGTTGACTGCTTTCAGCACCTCTTCTTTCATATCCTGAATACCAATGCTATAGCGGGTAAATCCGCATGCGGTGAGCTGTTGCCAGTCGTGCTCGGACAGATAGCCAGGATGGCACTCAATCGCAATCTCAGGACTTGCTATCGTGGGTGCAATACTGAGCAGATGATCGTTGAGTTCCTTGAGCATCGGAATGGGAATCGACGTCGGACTGCCACCACCATAGTGTATCTGTGAGATCTGCCGACTGTTGTCAATATGACGGGCCACCAGGTCGATCTCCCGATGCAGCGCCCCCACATAGGCCTCCACCGTCTCTGGCTTAGCAGCAGGATAGGAGTTACAGCCACAGTAATGACACAGGTGACGACAGAAGGGAATATGCAGATAAAACGATATCTGATTCTGACGGGCCGAATCCGATGCGTTGACGGCACACAGATAATCGGTTTCGGAAAACTCGCCAAAATAGTTGGCTGGCGGATAACTCGTGTATCGCGGTACTGGACGGTTGTATTTTTGAATAATCTCAGGCTGCATTTTTCTTTCTGAAAACGGTTAATATATAAAGCAGCGACAGGGCTGCGATAAAGCATTCTGTGAGGAAAAGGCCATGATAGCCGAAGTGGTCGGCCATGCTGCCGCTGACAGCTGCCATGATGATACCACTCAGGTGGGTCAGTACGGTCTGGATGGTGAAGTCGGTACCTTCGCGCCCCTTACGCACGCACTCCATCGCTGAGGTATAGACCACGATGGTGGCCATACCGTAGCTGGCCCACATCAGCACGATGCCCAAGTAGAGCAACAGTGTTGAAGGCTGCTCGAGATAGGACATGGTGAGGAAATAGACGGTTGTCAACAGGACAAAGCAGGCGAAGAGCAGTCGGGCTGTGTAGATGCCGATACGGCGCACAATGAATCCGGCACCAAAGGAGGCGCAGAATGCCGCAGAAGTGCCCACGATGCCACTCATCACACCAATCTCCTTCATGGAATAGCCCAGGTCAACCAGCCAGGGGCGCATCATCGACAAGATACCCACGATACTGGCATAATAGAGCAACAGGAAGCCGATCTGTCTCCAGATACTGCGCTGCGTGAAAAACGAGGCAAAGTCCGTCAGCCGCGCCCGTTCTTGAGGGTTCTTGACTATCATCCCGGTATCACGCCTCATGATAAGCGGCACCAACATCAGTAACACAAATACACCCAAGCACATCGTCACCGTCTGCCAGCCATACTCATGGAGTACCACCAGCAATAGACCGCTACCCACCAAGACACCCCCGAAGCTACCCATCGACTGCATACTGTTCACCATACTCTTATCCCTTCCGCCATGCATCAGGATGGCCAAGGCATCAGTAGCGATATCCTGAGTAGCAGATGCCACCAGCGACAGGCACACTAAGGCAATGATCAGATACAGGTTGTCGCCGATATCCAATAGGCCTGCCAAGATGATAAACAGGGCATAGACACACTCGCTGCCGATGATACAGCGGCGGAAGTCACGTCCCGTCAGACAACGACGATCGACGATGGGTGACCAGAGGAATTTCAGGACCCAAGGCAACTTCACCAGCTGCAACAGTCCGATGGTGGCCAGCGAATAATGAGCCTCACGCATCATCACCTGTAAGGCGGTAGCGAAGAAGCTGGAAGGGAGACTTTGGGCAATATAAAGACAGAAGAACATCGGTAATCCAATGCCTCTGCCGTCACGACTGATATGGTTGTTTTCTTGGTTTCCTTGTTGCATACCTTATTTATATATCAAATATCAGAGAAGTTCCGAAAGAGACAGGACGTCCTTTCTGACCATAGGCAGCACTATCCTTGAAGTAATAGGTCAGGTAGTCGGTATCTGTCAGGTTCTTGCCCCACAACTCCCATGTCACAGGGCCGAAGGTGGCACTCGCCTTGGCGTTCAACAAGGCATAGAAGCGCTGGCTTACCAGATTGTCCTCATTCCAGTAGATCTTTCCCATACCGTTCAGACCGACACTCAGTACCAAACGGTCCATGATGCCCTGACGCGGCGTGATGGTATAACTGCCGTTCAACGACAACGTGTGTCGCGGCACAAGCGGCAGCATGTTACCTGTGTAACTCACGGTCTCGCTCTTCTGATAATCCAAGAAGCGGGCATAAGTATAGCCATAGCTCAGTCTCAGCGTCAACGGTTGTACCGGACGGGCTATCAACGACAATTCCACGCCCTTACTGTCGGAGTGACCTGCATTGCGGGTGATATTGCCTACGCCTGGTACGGTCTGAGTGATCTGTTGATGGCGCCAATCTACGTAGAAGAGTGTCAGTTCCATCTGCAGGGCATGGTCGAAGAACGATGTCTTGGTACCCACCTCGTAATTCCAGTTGTACTCCGGGTCATAGGTGCGCTCATCATCCTGAAGGAAAGTGGAATTAAAGCCACCCGTCTTATAACTTCTTGTCACCGAGACGTAGAAGAGTTGTTCTTCGGTGGTCAGGTATTCTATTGAGAACTTCGGTGTCAGCTGCGTAAAGTTAAGCTTGCTATTATAAGTATCCTCAAGATTACCCAATGTCGTAGCCCAGGCAGCAGTGCGATAGGCCTGATAGTCCTCCTTGGCATGTTCGTAGTCGAAACGCAGACCCACACGAGCTTTCAATCCGCCTACGATTCTTAATGACGACTGGTGATAGACTGACACACCCGTGGTAGGCGAGTCGTAGAACTTCGGGGTGCAGTAATCCTGAGCAATGTAGGTCGTACTGAGATTCTTTTTATAGCTGTCGCTGAAGAAGAAGGCACCCACCATCCACTGATAACGACTATCGCTTGTCGATTTCAGGGTCAGTTCTTCACTAAAGATATTCTGACGCACACCCTGTTTCACCCAATAGAGATCCTTCGGCGAAAAATCCTGGTCGATACCCATCTGATCATCTATATACTGATAGGCAGTCTGACTGTTCAGGCTAAATCCGTTGCCCGTATAGCAGGCATTCAGACCCGCGGTGGTAATCTGGCGCAAATAGGAGCTGTAGCGGTTGTAGTTGATCTCACCAGTCTCACCAGTCTCTGCATCATAAATGGCATAAGGATAACCACCCTGATCGCTGTTACGATAGCTGATGTCAGCAGTAATCTGCCAACGCTGGGCAGGTCTCCAAAACACTCTGCCACGCAGATAGCCCTCGTTGAACTTGTCAACCTTACTACCATCGAACGCATTGCGGAAGAAACCATCGTTATGATGATAGCTGCCGTTCACGGCAAATCCAAACTTGTCGCTTACCTTATTATAATGATAGGCATTCACAACGGCATCGTTGTAACGACCATAGCCAAGCTTCACCCGTGTACCCTGATAATCGAATGGCGAGTGGGTATAGGCATTGATGATACCACCGATACAATTACGTCCGTAAAGTGTGCCCTGCGGTCCACGCAACACCTCCAGAGACGACAAGTCAAACAGGTCGTCATCGAAAGCAGAGCGCTCCATGTGAGGCACGCCATCCACATAAAATCCCACGGTGGGACCATTGGTCTTCGATCCTACGCCACGCACAAATACGGGCGATGTCTGTCGGCTACCGTATTCCGGTATATAGAAATTTGGCACCGTGTATCCTAGATCCTTTATACTAGTCATCTCCGTCTGACGCACAAAAAAACTGGAAAGAACGGTTTCCGAGATCGCTTCGCGTCTGGGAGCATCTTGTTTGAAGCCTATCACTTCCACACCTTCCATATCTACATAGCGGGCCACCGTCGTATCTGTCTCCTCTTCTATCTCGTCAGCAAAGACACTAAACGGGCAAAATAACATCATTAATAATGTAAACTTCAATTTCATTTCTTTTTGTCATGGTTTGTTTTTACGCTGCAAAGGTATAGCTTTTATCGATACTGCACAATCCCCATTTATATGGATTTTAACTATATTCAGCATGATAGAACCAACTTATTAAAACCTTTGGCAGTCTTCGGGACTTGCAAATAGGCTCGTAGATAGCCTTTTTATTAATGTCACCTTTCACGTTACTCGCCACACATTCGCCATGCAACTTCTGGATAAAGGAGTTGACATATACACGATTACCGCGCTTCTTGGCCATAGGCAGGTTTCAAGCACACAGAACTATGCGAAGATAACTCCCAAGAAGGTACTTGAAGCCATCATGAAGATAGGATAAGACATATCTTCAGCTTTATATAAGTTCGGCAATAATGTTGATTTGTTGCCGAATTTATGTTTTCAAAATGACCTCATAAAAAGGAAAATAAGGCTGGATATAAGGAAAAGGTTATTAGGTTTGCACCAAAAGCCCGTAAATCGAATAGTCTTTTGCCGTCAAAAAAGAGAGAAGGGAAACTCGGTTTACTTGAACAAAGAATAGTTTAGTTTATACCCATATTAAATATCCATAACCTAAACTAAACCTTTTATCTTCCGACAATGAAACCTTGTCATCAAATACGGTTCTCAAAAAAGCAATAGAAATAACAATGAGCATCACTAAAGAGCACAACAGATTCCATGCGTGCTTACTTTGATCTTTGCATCATCAAGTACTTTCTTAATGTTATATCCCCCAATAATGATATGCAATCCAAACTAACATGGTTGTTCATTCGGTTTCCTGAAATTGACTTAAAAGCTCTCGGCTTTCCACAGGGATGGGAAACGGAACCATTATGGAGGTAATAACATGAGGAATGGCTGCTGATCACTCACTCCCTTACATGGTCTTCTTTGTTTCCTTTTTATCATATTACGGGGTCGGTTCAAGCGCCCCATCCAATCCATATCTATGTAATTTTTGATGTAACTGAAAGTTAAATACGTTAAATTATTACCCTTTCGTATCTAAACAGAATCCACACAGTCACTTTTCTACCGTTTAGAGCGTATAATACTGGTAATCAACTAATAATACATTCTGGGGTTGATTGCTATGCTGCAGAGCAAACTCTTTCTATAGAGGATGCTGTAGATGATAGTTTGTATTATGAGGGAGCTGTATATGTATTCTCGTATTTGGAAAACGAGATAGAAACAGGTGTTGTCTGTTGACGACTATAAAAAAACAAATATGGAAAGTAGATACTGTAATTTATATAAAGCATTAAAATTATATCTTTGTTATATTTTAATAGTGCTAATAGCTACACCACTTGCCGTGTACGCATTTTCTTTTTTGATAGAAAACTATCTTTTAGGATGGAGCATTTCATTTGATTTTATTTTAAACAACAATATCCTTGACGACATAAGTCTAATATTGGGAAGCCTACTCATAATATTACTATTCATTAAAAAAGGATATACCAATGTAAACAAATCTTGCAGTATGACAGCTATGGCGTCTTTTGACAAAGGGCTGCTTTTGTGGATATTAATATTGGAACTATCGTCTATACTCCCGATTAACATGTTAGTAGCTTTCCTTGATTTCGGCGACTTTGCCTTCTCCACTTCCGATAGTGCGTTGAGCGTAGCTGCAATTGTGGGAACATGTCTACTGGCACCGTTTGCAGAAGAATTGGTTATGCGTGGTGGTGTAGAGGAATATCTTCTACGCTGGAAGCCAAGCTCAGGTCTTGCAATAGTACTATCGTCGTTGCTTTTTGGGGTACTTCACCTTTATCCAAGTCTGATAGTCGTTGCCTTTCTAAATGGTTTGTTGTATGGCTGGGTATACTATCGGAGCCGTAATATTGTGGTATGTTTCTTAATGCACATGATCAACAATGTTGCTTCATGTCTTGCCGACTGGCTAAGACCTGACGACAACACTAGTCTTGACATTCTCTTTCAGACACGTGTGATAATCATTACGCTGTTCTGCATAGTGCTTATGGTAGCATCGTTGGTAAACATAAAAAAGAAAACTGCCCAAGGCTAAAAAATGGGGTAAAATCGCAATGTGGTTTCGCATGTAAAATATATGTTGGTTAACGATTCTAGTATATGAAAGAATCATGCTGAAAACACCACTTTATCGGAAAAGTGTAGTTTTAGTCACCCTATTTCATAGGAAAAGTGTAGTTTTTAACACCTTGTTTCGTAGGAAAAGTGTAGTTTTCGGTTGGCAATTTCATAGGAAAAGTGTATATTTGCAAAAACTGATTATAAACAATACGATAATAACGAAAACAAGAAAATGATAAAGAGATTATTGTCATTCCTTGATGCTTCGCCAGTAAACTTCCTGGCAGTCAAGAATATTACAGAAGAGTTGGAGCAAAACGGATTCCGACGTGTAGATGCTACAGAAGCCTTGGGAGAGGTGAAGGCAGGCGACAAACTGTTCGTCACCAAAAACGATTCTTCTGTCTATGCTTTCCAGATAGGTAAGAAACCATTGGCAGAGAGCGGTTTCCACATGATTTGCGCACATTGCGACTCACCAACATTCCGCATAAAGCCCAACGCAGAAATAGGTTGCGAAGGTGGCATCGTGAAACTAAATACCGAGGTGTATGGCGGTCCGATAATGTCTACATGGTTTGACCGTCCGCTTACCCTTGCCGGAAGAGTTATCGTGAAGGGCGCCGACGTGATGCACCCTACAACCATGCTTCTCCATATCAAGCGTCCGCTATTGCAAATCAGCAACTTAGCCATCCACTTCAATCGTCAGGTCAACGATGGTGTGAAGCTTAGCAAACAGAAGGATGTGCTGCCAATACTCGGCATTATCAGCAGCGAGCTTGAGTGTGGCAATATGCTGATGAATATCATCGTTGAAGAGTTGAACAAACAGCAGGAAGTGGCACGCGAAGACATCCTCGACTTCGACTTATATCTTGCCGACGCTACCCCAGCCTGCACCTTTGGTGTGCACGATGAATTTATCTCTTCAGGCCGATTAGACGACCTTTCTATGTGCTATGCAGGCTTAGAGGCGCTGATAGCATCCGAGGCTACCGACACCACACAGGTGCTCGCCATCTTCGACAACGAGGAGACTGGTTCGCAAACCAAGCAGGGAGCAGGCAGTCCGTTCCTATCTTATATGCTCAAGCGCATAGCCCTCGCTCAGAGTGGCACTCCAGAGGCTTACTACCAGGCTGTTGAGCGTGCATTTATGATTTCGGCAGACAATGCTCATGCTTGGCATCCTAACTATCCTGAGAAATACGACCCTACTAACCATCCTGTATTGGGTGGCGGTCCAGTCATCAAGTTTAATGCAGCTCAGAAATATGCGAGCGATGCTATGTCGGCATCGGTATTTGCAGGATTGTGCCATAAGGCAGGCGTGCCATGCCAACGTTTCGTCAACCATAGCGATGTGGCAGGAGGAAGCACCCTTGGCAACATCCTTGCTTCATCAATTCCGCTCCGTGGTGTAGACATGGGCAACGCCATCTTGGCTATGCACAGCTGTCGCGAAACTGGTAGCACCATCGATCACGAATATTGCGTAAAAGTATTCACCCAGTTCTATCAGGAGTAAATCGAAATAAAGATAAAATATCTATTGAAGTTGTTTGAGTTGTATAGGTTGTATTTGTTGTTTTCTTATTGATAAGACAAAGTTGGTTGTGGTTTTTAAGACAACAAATACAACATGTACAACAAATCCCGGAAGACAATAGCTAAAATAAAAAGCGCAGACAAAGAAGCGCCATCGGAAGGTTGCCACGTCACAAGGCTAGCCGTGGACGCGGACAAGAACATCTGGATAGGCACGTACGGACATGGAGTTTTCAGGTACAACACAGTGACCGGAAAATGGAAACACTACATTGGCTCTACCGGGGAAGCGATCATCAGCGATATTCTTGTCACTAACGACTACGAGACGTGGATGGCTGACGGGAAGAACCTCTTCAAATACAATACAACCACAGACTCATTTGACAAGATCAAGATTGAAGACTGGTTCAGCGGGACAGAGATGAACGATGCCTGGTTGATCTGTCAAGACACTTACGGGAATCTTTGGATATGTGACACATCCTGTAATCTTTGGAGGCTCGACAGAAAAGATTTGAGATGCATCCGTTATGAACTTGACACAAAGGGAGAAAGCATCACGCCAAGGGCCATGATTGAATATCAGCCTGGGATCATCGCCATCGGAACCAACTCCGGTCTTATTTTCCATGACTCTACGCAAAGAAAATACTCGTGGATAGACCGCGGTGGCTGGAATACATGCGGAAAACTGAGCGACCGCTTCATCCACTCGATGCTAAAGGACAAGGATGGAGGGCTTTGGATCGGAACATATTATGGTGGAATCAACTATTGTTCCGAGAAGACAAACCTGATCGAGACCATCTATCCAGCGGAGAACTGTGGGCACATCATCTCCGCGATGAGCGAGATGAGTGATGGCAAGGTTTTGATAGGCAGTGATGATGGAGGACTCAGCGTCTATGACCCGTTTGACGGGTCATACTCAAGATGGGACATCGATCCCCACAGTTCAAATCTCAACGTAAGGTCAGTTCTTGTTGAAAACGACTTCATTTGGGTCGGAACATTCAGAAATGGATTGTACAGGTACGACACAAGGACAGGACATATAAAGATCTATGTCGATGATAACGTTCAAGGCAGCAAGGATGTATATTTGGTTTACAGAGACAAAAGCGGAAGACTCTGGGCAGGCACGAAAAGGGGAGTCAGCCTTTATGATGAGAAAACGGACAGTTTCAACAGGATGGTCACCCTCAGAAACAGCAGCAACGTCTGCGGAATAATTCAGGACGGCCAAACATTTTACTTCGCGTCAGACGATGATGGACTGTTGGTCTATGATTCCGAGAACGGTGACTG
>OQVQ01000885.1_pt1 | contig 13029 bp, 12 predicted proteins | sample 1691491 | NCBI WGS metagenome assembly OQVQ01 (sample SAMN03418252, study PRJEB22391) | human gut metagenome | biome: human-gut; feature: organic feature; material: feces | host: Homo sapiens | place: Tanzania | collected 2013-01
GCACTACGTTTAGCCGACAACAAAACGTCCGAGCTTGCTGAATGGGACGAGGATTTACTGAATGTTGAATTGACTGACATTATTGGTTTAGACATGACCGATTTTGGGTTTGAATCAGAACAAGAAGTGTCCAATGAAAATGTAGTCGAAGATGAGTACGAAGAACCAGAAGAGTTGGAGATAAAAGTAAAACTGGGAGATATGTATAGACTTGGTGCCCACACACTGATGTGCGGGGATTCTACAAATGCCCAAGATGTAAACAGGTTAGTTGACCAGGGTATTGATATGGTAGTTACAGACCCACCCTATAACGTTAATTATGAGGGGGCTGCTGGCAAAATACAAAACGATAACATGGGGGGCAAAGAGTTTAAAAAATTTCTCGTGTCTGTTATGAAAAACATTTTTGATGTTTTAAAACCAGGTGGGGCGTTTTATATTTGGCACGCTGATTCAGAAGGGTTGAAATTTAGGCAAGCGGTAGAGGAAGCTGGCCTGTCGCTCAAGCAATGTCTTGTTTGGGTGAAATCATCGTTCAGTTTAGGGCGGCAGGATTATCAGTGGAAGCACGAACCATGTTTGTATGGTTGGAAACCGGGAGAGAAACATTCATGGTATGGCAATCGCAAGAATACTACGACGATTACTATGGCAGATTTAGAAGATTTGAAGTCAAAAAATAAAAGTGAACTGATTCAATGGATAGAGGAAAATTGTTGCAAAGATGAATTAGAAACCACTGTATTTTATGAAAAAAAGCCTGTTAAATCGGAGTTACATCCGACGATGAAGCCTATTAAATTAATTGCACGGCAGATACAAAACAGTTCAGTCGAAAATGATAGGGTTTTGGATTTGTTCGGTGGTTCTGGTACAACATTAATTGCCTGCGAACAGCTGCATCGCAAATGTTTTACGATGGAATATGACCCACATTATGTTGAGGTCATCATTGATAGATGGGAAAAATTCACAGGAAATAAGGCTATAAAAATAGAGGATTAGGAGGATTGTTATGGCTGTAAAAAAAAGAGGTCGACCGTTAAAAGAAATAGATCAAAATACTTTTGAAAAATTATGCGGCATCCAATGCACAGAAACAGAAATATGCAATTTCTTTGGTTGTGATGATATGACGCTGGTTCGTTGGATAAAGAGAACATATGGCAAGAAACTTTTTTCGGAAGTATTCACTGAAAAAAGAGGATTGGGGCGTATATCGTTGCGTCGCACGCAATTCAGACTGGCAGAAAAATCACCAACTATGGCAATTTTTTTAGGAAAACAATATCTAGGGCAAAAAGATGAACATGAATTAACGGAAATGGAAAAACATCGCATTGAGTACGACAATAAAATGTTGGAATTAAAAGAGCGGGAAATTGCCGTACGTTATCCGGATATGAGATCGGATGGCGATGCACAGCAAATTGTTATCGTTGACGATATAGAAATGGCTTTGGGCAACAAGCCGGGTGATGACGATGACGCAGGTCAGTAAAATCATTGCAAAGCATTTTTGGCGAGTCCATCAGGCAATATCCCGACACATGTACACGCATTATTGGGAACCTGGTGGCAGAGGCTCGACCAAATCATCGTTTTTCAGTGTTGAAGTAGTGCTGTTGATTGTCCGCAATCCAAAATGCAACGCAGTAGTGATGCGCAAGGTAGGCGCTACACTGCGTGACAGCGTGTATGCGCAGATTCAGTGGGCTATAGGTGCGCTGGGGCTGGATGATTTATTTGTACAGAAAAAATCGCCGCTGAGGATGGTTTACAAGTCGACAGGACAGGAGATTGTTTTTCTCGGTGTAGACAAAAAAGAAAAAATAAAATCCATCAAGCCGTCGGTCGGCTATTTTGGCGTGGTCTGGTACGAAGAGGTCGACCAGTTTATGGGCATGGAGGAGATACGAAATATCAATCAGTCACTGCTACGCGGCGGTGATAGATATTGGTGTTTTTATAGTTACAATCCGCCAAAAAGCCGTGATAACTGGGTGAACCAAGAAGTCTTGCTGGACGAGCCAGGACGGCATGTGCACCATACGAATTACCTCGGTGTTCCTCGTGACTGGCTTGGTGATTTGTTTTTTCTCGAAGCAGAAAAGCTGAAGAACAAAAACGAGATGGCGTACCGCCATGAGTACCTCGGCGAGGTAACAGGTACAGGCGGCGACGTATTCGACAATGTGAAGGACATGAGGATGTCGGATGCCAAGATACAACTCTTTGACCGCCTGCACTACGGTTGCGATTTCGGTTTTGCTGTAGATCCTTTGGCTTTTGTGGCTATGCACTATGATAAAAAGCACGAGGACCTATACATCTTTGATGAAATTTACAAATACAGCTATGATACCAAACCAGCTGCTGAGGAAATAAAGAGCAAGGCAGACAGGAGGCTGGTAATAGGCGATTCTGCGGAGCCAAGGACAATAAAGTCTTTCAAAAATTATGGAGTCAACATGATAGGAGCGAAAAAAGGTCCTGATAGTGCCGCATACGGTATAAAGTGGTTGCAGGAAAGACGGAATATCTATATTGACAAAGAGCGTTGCCCTAACACCTACAAAGAGTTTGTTAAGTATGAGTATGCAAGGAATAAAGACGGGAGCTTCATTTCCTGTTATCCTGACGTTAATAATCATGCTATAGACGCTGTAAGGTATGGCTGTTCTGGAATTATGAGAAGTGAGAAGGATGTTACTTCGAGAAATGTAAATTTGTGGTAGGTGATACTTTGGAAACTGTATCTATTTATGATTATGATTTTCTGTATGACTCCTACACAGGGGGAGGTGGTTACCTTGAGGGGACTTACATTATACCTCACCCTAGGGAGGACACAGACAAGCTGTTGCGAAGAAGACGGCTAAGTTATTATTCAAACTTCGTAAAACCTGTTGTCGATTCATTGACCAATCCGATTTTCCGCAAAGAAATTGCAAGGGACTGGGATGGGGGTAACAACATCATAGGTGACTTCCAACAAGATGTTGACCGCTTTGGTAATACCATGAATAGCTTTATGAAGCAGTGCTGTCGAATGGCTAAGTTGTACGGTGCTGTTTTCGTTTTTGTCGATAATGACAGAACTATTGAAGCGGGACAGAAGTCAGCCATTGAAAAACGGCAGTACCCATATCTCTATATCATCAAGCCTGAAAATGTCACCAATTACAAATGCGATAGCAGCGGTGTCATCAGAGAGATTGAGTTTAAGTGTGGTTCTACTTACAGTAAGTCCTTTGCTGGTTACAAAGTGATGATGGATACCGATACATGGAAATGGACTCCTACGGATTGGCAGGTAACACGGCATGATGGTGTCGTAGAAAAAGGAAAGAATAACCTGGGTTTTATTCCGGTGGTACCCGTGTTTGGTACTGAGCATGAAAATGGGGATTTGCTACCACTGTCACCCATGATATCCATAGCCAGAACTAATCTGACTATCTACAATCTGTCGAGCGAGTTGCGAGAGTTGTTGAGGAATCAGGCATTTTCCATTCTGTGTTATCCGGTAACTGAGGGAGTGCCTATTGATAAAGCGCTATCCAGCATTAAGGTTGGTACTAACGATATGCTGTTGTTCGATGGCGAGGTTGGAGCACGACCATTCTTTATCGCGCCGGAGGCATCACAGGCTCAGCTGCTGCAGTCCGAAATTCAAAGGTTGATTGACGATGTGTACAGGCAGGCAAGTCTATCATCTGTGACAGCAGTCGAAACTAAAGCAAGCGGTGTAGCTAAGCAGTGGGACTTTGAAAACACCAATCAGGTTCTTGCCGATATGGCAGAAAATCTGGAGGTAGCAGAGAAAAAAATCATGAAATACTGGTCTGCATATTTTGGGGAGGAAATTGATTACAAAGTTATCTATCCCCGTGATTTTGGCATTGTTGACATTGCATCAGAGCTAGACAATGTTGCTAGAGCACTGGAATTGAATGTTGGTGTTGAGTTTAACAAGCAGGCCAGGATAAAGGCCGTTGAGGCTTATCTTACTGGTATTCCTGATGATGAGTACGATGCGGTCATTAATGAAATCCGCAATAATGCCACAGATCGTTTAATGTCGGAGTTATCTCAAAAGCAGTTAAAGGAAAGAATTAACAATGGCCAAATTGAAGAGTAATGACGACACCCTTAGTGAGAAGCTTGAAAAGATACTAGAAAAATACTCTAAAGAGTTCAGAAAATTGGCTATCAAAACAGAGGTAAAGATAGCTGAATCTCTGGCTGAGGGTAAAGATTTGGATACCTCAATAGCTTTAGCACTCAAAGGTTTTGACTATTCCAATAGAAAAATAACTATCTCCGCTGTGATTGATGCTGCGGAGATAGGAATACAGGACACGGATGGAGTTAACTTGTCCGAAAGGTTATACAGCATGTCTGCTTATACAGGACAGCGTGTGAGGGATACAGTGAAAGCAGGTCTACTGAATGCAGACTCAGCCATAAATATTACCCGAAAGCTGTATGATGGATATGGAAGTGGTGCGCTAATCCTTAAAGCGGAAATTCCGCAGTACCTTAGTAGAATGACCAGAAATGTGTCATTAGCTATCATAGATGATAATTCGGATAAGGAAAAAATAATTCAGGACATAGACAAACTGAAAAAACAGGTAAATGAACTGAAAACCGATGCGCTAAGAGTTTCATATCAGAATCTATTGACATCGCTAGAATCATATAAGGGTGAAACCATCAACAAGGCAATACAAGTGGCCCTGGAAGAGAAGAGCCGGTATCAAGCTGAACGCATAGCAAGGACCGAAACCGCAAGAGCTTGGTTTGAGGGATATATTGCTAGGTACGGTGATGATACCGATGTATGGGGCTACAGATGGGAGTTGTCTTCCAATCACCCCATACATGACCAATGCGATGTATGCGCCAACGCAGATATAGGTTATGGCAAGGGGCTATATCCAAAAAAATACATGCCGACCATACCTCTGCATCCGCACTGTAGATGTCATCTACTTCCTGTGTTTATCTGGCAGGTAAATCCAAACAGAAGTCCGAATCCAAAGCTAGTACATGACTATATAGATAGCTTAACTACAAAGGAGAAAATCGCGTTGTTTGGTGTGAAAGGTCTTGAAGAGTACAGGCGCGGGAAAGATTGGCAAGAGGTTCTAAGAGGATGGAGAGGTTTTACCAATCCACTTGCTAGGAGAAGAGTTTTTAGGAGGAATGAACAATGAAAACAAAAGAAGAAATTATTGCTGCACTGAAAAATGTGGAGGGAGGCGAGGAATTTGTAACCGGTTTTAACAACCTTTTGAAAGATGCGAATAATAATATCAAGCTGGTGAAAGAGTTAACCGCTAAGGTTAGTGATTTGACCGCTGATAAGGAAACACTGACCGGTAATTACAATAAGCTGTTTGACTTTATCGGTTTACCGCTGGATACCTCAAATTTGGATGAGGCTCTGGAGGAAATCAAAAAGAAACGGCAGCAGAAGGATAAGCCTGATGCGGATATTGCAACTCTGAAAAGCCAGCTCAACGAAATGAAAAGAAATTACAAGACCTTATCTGATAAGAGTGCTGAATTTGAAAAGCAGGCATCCACTGAAAAGACTAAGCGTCAGGGCATGATTAAGGAGATGGCCTTGCGGACTGCTCTTGAAGTCAACAAAGCACTCAATCCGGCTATTACATCACGATTGATGATGGGCAACATTAAAGTGCTTGATGATGACAGTGTTATCTATGTCGATGACGATGGTTCTGAGGTAACTGTTGATGAGGGTGTAAAATCTTTTTTGGATAAATATCCCGACTATCGGGCTAATCGTCAGTTATCCGGTGCCGGCGGTGGGTTTAACGGCTCTTCTGGTGGCAATGTCGATTATGAGACTTTATCTCCGGCTGAGTATCGCAAGGCTCGTGCCGAAGGTAAGATTATATAATTTTTACACAGGAAAGGATGATACTCTATGGGAAATACTTTATTAACACCTGCGCTTATTGCACAGGAAGCTCTTATGCAGTTGGAAAACAACCTTGTTCTCGGTAATCTTGTAAACAAGGACTATTCCAACGATTTTACCGGTTCCTCTGGTGACACAATTACTGTTCGCAAGCCTAACACCTTTAAGGTAAAAGAGTTTGACGAAGAAGCAGGGATTGAGCTGCAGAATGTCAAAGAAAGCGGTGTACCTGTTAAGCTGGACACTCTTTTGGACATTTCTTTTCCGGTAACTACTAAGGAAATGACTCTGAGCATTTCTGATTTTAGCCAGCAGTTTATCGTTCCGGCAATGCAGGCATTCGCCCAGGATATTGACTCTCGTCTGGCTAAGCTGATGTTTGAGATTCCATATCATGCAGGCATTGCTGGAAGTGCACCTAGCTCTGTTGCCAGCATTACAGCCTTGCGTAAGAAGATGAATGACAACAAGGTACCTATGGCTGGGCGTAATCTCGTTTTGGATACCGCTGCAGATGCTAAACTCCTGGAACTGGATGCATTCAATCGTGTTGATGCTTCCGGTACTGATGCAGCGATTCGTAACGCAGAACTGGGCACGAAGTTCGGCTTTAGCTGCTACATGGACCAGAATATCGAAAATTTTGTTTCCGGCATTACTACGGCTGCAGCTGGCTTGAAAGTAGCGGATACCGTAGAGACTGGCGCAACTACGATTACTGTTACTGATTCCGCTATTGAGGGTGTTATCAAAAAGGGTACATTGCTCACTGTAGCAGGTTCTTCACAGCAGTTTGTCGTAACTAAGGACGCTACCATCGCTTCCCATAGTGCTTCTGTGAATGTTTACCCTGCTGTAGGTGCAGGTATCGCACAGAATAGCGCTGTTACCCTTGTGGGAAATCATACGCTGAATATGGCGTTCCATCGCAATGCTTTCAGCCTTGTTTCCCGTCAGCTGGCCAGACCTATGGGACTGACCAATGTTTCCAATGTATCCTACAACGGCCTTGGTTTGAGAGTGGCTTATGGTTACGATATGACTAAGAAGCAGGATATTATTTCTATCGATGGCTTGTTTGGGTTCACAACTCTTACCCCTGAACTTGCTTGCGTTCTTCTCGGTTAAGAGCGTGTTTTTCTGAATCAACATGGACGACAGGCAACTGTCGTCCTTTTTATTCATAACGGAGGTTTGTATGAAAACTATCACATTATACGATGAGAATGAAGAGCCGATTATTGTTAATGCATGTGATGTTGACAGGTATTTAGCAAATGGCTTTACTGAGGCAACGGCAAAAACAAAAACATCTTCAAGAAAGAGTGCTGCTAATGGAGATAAAACTTGAATTTGATAATAAGGCTTTACTAGCTTTTAAGGTTGCTCCAGATAATGCTAAAGAGGCAGTAAGGCGCTCTATAAGAGAATCTGCTGTACTTGTTCAGGAGAGAGCACAAAAAAGGCACAGGTTCATATCCAGGACAGGCAATCTTGAAAGAGCTGTTGTTGCAAGTATCCAGGAAGCGCAGGCAGCTATATTCCTGGATAAGCGCACCGCGTCCTATGCAGGATTTGTTCATGAGGGGACAGCTCCTCATGATATTTTTCCTAAAAAGCGAAAATGTCTTAGGTGGGCTGGCAGAGCAGGTTTTGTATTCGCAAAAAAAGTGCACCACCCGGGAACCAAACCTGACCGGTTTCTCTATAAAGCGTTGAATGATTCACGCACAGAGATACAGGCTATTTTCAATAGACATATCGCCGGTGTATTCACAGGAGGTGTTTAGACTTGATAATAGCTATCAGTGATATTAGAGATGAGCTGGTGTATCCGGTACTGAAAGCAGCAAATACCACTTCTACTAATATTCTTGGTGAGGAAGTAGTTATTAATAAGTACCTACAGGATTTAGAAGAATACGCCAATGATTTTGTAATGAGTGTTGCAGGAGTGGGGTTAGAGAGCATTGTAACACCAGCTCCGTATAAGTTAAAAGAATTATGCAAAGCGAAGCTATGTTTATTCGTGTGCCTCGCAAAGTCATATTCAGCTAGTCTATCAACCCGAGGTAGTGATTCTCGTGATAGCTGGTCTGAAAAATTAGAATATTATACGACAATGGTTAAAACATTAGAGCCACAGATAAGTAAGGAAATGCTGTTAGGTGATAGCAGGAATACTATTCTATTTGGCTCTGTTCAGCTTCTTAGGGGGTAATACTGTGGTCTGGCTTGAAATTATGAAAGAACTACAAGAGGCATTTGCCGATGTCGCCCCTCATGTTATTGTTGGTGCTCTGGAACCAGCTGACTATGCGAATGACGGAGTGGTTTTCCTAATACGCGATGGGGAGTCAATTTCACCCTTGAAAAGCCTCCACGAGGATATGCAGGGAACCGTAAATCTATTGATAGAAAACTGGGTTCGTGACGATACCACAGATATCTATAATGGTTATGGCAAATTGGCTGAGCAGGAGGATAAAATGATAGAATCCCTAAAGTCCTGGCTAGTCAACAGAAATACTGATAATTTCAGTATTCTTTCTTGTAATGTGGGAGAGATAATTAGTGACGGTGACGCAAAAAGACCATTGGTTGGTTCACGAATGTCACTTGATATAATATACAGTGAATAGGAGGAGTTAATATGCAGCTGTCACGAGGATATTTTACTAGGTTGGTCCTCGATGAGGAAACATCGTTTAATGAGATACCGACGACAAAGACTGGTAAGATAATGCCGTTCAATAAGTTGGAGCTTGCCAGTGAACAAACCATGATTAATCCAGCTACCATTACAGGTACCAGAAATGCAGTCGAGCCTGCTAGAGGCCATGTAACTGCGGGTGGTAGCGTGACTATCCCAGTGGATAGCACTGCCATAGGCCATTGGTTGAAAGGAATTTTCAATGCACCTGCTACGACAGAAGATAGCGACACCGGCAAGTACAAACATGTATTTTCAATTACGAATAACCAGCCGAGCCTCTGCATAACAAAGGAATTTCCTGATATTGGGCAGTACTTTACATACACCGGCGTCAAGATAGGAAGCTTCTCTTGCACATTCGGTGATGATGGTGAGCTTACTGCTGATATGGATCTGCTGGGCTGCGATGAGGTTATAAGTTCCGAGCAGTATGATAAGGCTGCTACTGAGGCAAAGCTTAGCAGATTGAATAATTTTGCATGTGAACTTAAAGTTGATGGTTCCAAGGTAGCTAATGTATCCACTCTTGACCTAAAGCTGGATATGGGGCTAGACGACAGTATTTACACCTTGGGGCACAAAGGCAGAGGTGCAATTCCTGAAGGACTTGTGCAGGTAAGTGGCACAATCCACAGTCTGTTTACAGACACTGAGTTACTGCAAAAAGGAATAGATGCCACCCCTATTGATTTGGAGTTGACGCTAACCAACTCAAGTGATTCGCTGGTTATTAAAATGGACGAGGCCCAAATCTCTCGTACCTCACCTGCCATAAGTGGTCCTGCAGGTGTATCCGTCGATATAGATTTTGTGGCTTACTACAAGAATAGCGTGGATAAGTCCTCAATCGTAATCGAATTGACAAATAGCGTAGAAGAATATTAAGGAGGAAACATTAATGGATATTAAAGTAAGATATTTAAATCGAAAAGACATGAAAGCATTGAATAAGGCTAAACTGAACCCCATGCTGAACAATTTGGATGCCACAAAATCTATGGACCTGGTGGACTTCATCATTGATTTGAAGTACTCCGATGTTGAAGGGATTGACGAGCTTCCATATTATCAGGTTCTCAACCTTGCTAAGAGTACAGTTACACAGTCTATGCTAGGTAAGGAGCAGGAGGTAAAAAACTCCTAAGCTTCTATCGGTGGCAGAACTCCCCATCAAAGAAGTATTGTCAAGAAACCTGTGTAAAGGAGTTTAGAAAGCGTGGGGCTACCCCTCCATGCGAGGATTGTGAGAATCGGTGCCCTGAATTGTTGCCTGAAAACTACGAGGCTTGGTATCTGTACACTAATGTACAGACACAGTATAATTACACATTTGGCGGTATTACCGGATTAGACTATCAATCTGTGTGTACAGTAGCAGATATAATAGGAGTAGAAATTACTCCATCATTGTTTGCAAAAATCAGAGCTTTAGAGCACGAGCATTTGAAAGAGGCGGTGAATAAAAATGGCTGACCAAAGTATAATTGTCCGCATTTTAGGTGAAAATAAATTAAGCGGTGTGCTTTCAGATGTAGCTGGAGATATGGGCAATCTGGGCAATGTCATGACCGGCCTCTTTTCAACTGTTGAATTAGTTAAGACAGGATTTGAGGCTCTAAGCGGAGTCATATCTGCAGGAAAAAGCGCATTTATAGATTATAACGCACAGATGGAAACTACGAAAATTGCCCTCACTACATTGTTAGGTAATGCCGACGATGCAGAGGCAACTTTTCGTAAACTACACCGATTAGCAGCAAATACACCTTTCGAATTTCCAGGACTCGCAGATGCCGGTAAGAGATTGGTAGCAATGGGATTTTCTGCTAAAGGTGCTCAAGATGCGTTAGAGGCTTCTGCTAACGCGGCTGCTGCGCTTGGTAAAGGGCAGGAGGGAATTGACAGAATTGGTCTGGCGCTAGGTCAGACCGCTGTAAAAGCTAAGGCAAGTGCGGAAGAAATGATGCAGCTAGCCGAAGTTGGTGTAAACCCTTATGAGATTTTACAGAATAAGCTCGGATTGACTGCTGATCAAGCTGCTAATTTAGGAAATCAGAATATAAGCGGTCGTAAGGTAGCAGAGGCTTTGGTTGAAGGAATGCAGGAGCAGTTTGCAGGTTCCTCAAAAGCCCTATCCGATTCTTTTACGGGAATGCTGGCCACAGTAAAGGATGATATTGCCTACATTTTAGGTGATATTGGAGAACCCCTATTTGAAGCACTTAAGGAACCGTTGTCAAAGATTAGGGACTTTATGGCTGACACGGTAAACAGCATTAATGATATCGGATTAGGTGCTACCCTAAAGAATATGCTGGGAGTGGAAGTTATTAATGGTGCGTTAATAGTATGGCAGACTCTAAAACAGACTGTAAGTGGACTCGCTGAAGTTATATGGTCAGCACTGTCTGCCATTGCTAATATAGGTATTGCCCTGATAAACTTTCAAACTTCCATTAATGGCTTTAAAACCGCATTGGGTGAAGGAAGCAGCTTTATTACTGCATTTTCAGCAGTACTAGCCGGAACAAAAACTTTTTTGGATGTACTTTCAGAAGCGATAACCTTTGTCGCAGATAAGATAGCTAATGAATTGATGTATGTTGCCAACGAATCCAATGAATCTTTGAATGAGTTATCTGATACGATTGCTGATACATTATCTCCTGCATTTGAATTTGTAGCTGATGTAATTGAGGCAGTCATTGAAGCATTTGCTGGGTTCATAGGCGCTATCGGAGAGCTGTTTGACGGAATTTCTAATATTACGGATTCTGTTCTCACAGCGCTAGAAGGTTTTGCTGACGCTATTGGTACGCTCTTTGAGCTGGCACTTGGCGGAGTTTTATCCATTGCCGGTGATTTTGCAGACGGCCTGTATAATCTAATCGTTGGTGGTACTGAGGACACTGCAAACGACTCCAGCAGTATCATAGGCAGCTATATAGACTACTTTTGTGCGGCTTTCGAGGGCTTACAAAGTTCACTAAACTCAATATGGAACGCTATTGCAAATACCATCCTTTCCAAAGTACAGTGGTTTGTTGATAGAATACTGGGGATACTCAAAGAGCTGAGTGGCTATGCCTCTGGAATCGTCGATTTTATTTCTGAGAAAGTGTCTAATATCACCGCTAAATTTAAGGCAAATTTCGATGAAATGAAAAAGGGCATTACTGATGCTACAAAGATTAAAAGCGGCCCTGCTGACAGTGGTGGTACATCTATGTGGCGAAAAGAAATATCGCCTAGTAGTGCTGGCACTGGTGGCACTGGTGGTGGGAGGTCTTCAAGAGGTCGCAGTACCGGAACTTCTGCAGCCGAAAAAGCCGCTAAGGAAGCGCAAAAATGGGCAGAAAAGATTGATAAAGATTGGCATGACCTTAACAAAAAACTGAAAAAAGAAACCGAGAGTTCCTATGCTCAGGCTATCGCTACCCTAGATGATGAGTATATGAAGTATTATAAGGACATTGAGGAGGCTAAAAACCGAGGAATAGACACTACTCGTTTGGAGTCAATTCTGAGCGATTATTACAAGCGTGTAACTGAGAAATTAAAAAAATCCGCTGACGATGCTTTAGCGGATATGAGGTCTAAAACAGAACTGCTCCGCGCAGATCTGTCTCAGGATTTTACTATAAAAGCCGATGTGCAATACAGCGATGACCTGCGTAAAATTAACGAGGACATAGAGAAGTTCAAGAAATCGTCTCTTACGAATAATCTGGCACACAATGAGGCCGTGGAGGATGTAGTAGCTGTATACAAAGCGCAGGCTAATCTCGAGGCGGCTACTAAGAAAATCAATACTGAATTTAAAGGTCTGACCACTGAAATGTCTGACAAGATAAAGGATATTAAATCCCTATTTGATACAGGCAGTATGGATTTGGGGCATTATATTGACCAGCAGATTGATGTTTACCACGGATATACTGATAAGCTGGAGAGCATAGCTACAAATGTTAAGTCTAAAATGGACGAGGCTTTAGCTAATGAGGATACTCTGGCATTTAAGGCCTGGCAAGCTGTGTTGCGAGATGTTAACACGGAGCTACTTGAAATAAAGAAGAGTTTGCAGGATTTGGGTGACGGTACTTACAGTGAAAATCTATTTAACGGTATTCAGGCAGGGTTAGGGAAGCTTAAAACTGTCAAGCAATCTGTGAAACAGTTAGGAGAGGATATCGTAAGCAACCTAAATAGCACATTTGATGATTTCTTTAATGAAGTTATGACTGGCAAATTAAAGTCATTTGGTGACTACTGTCAGTCATTTTTTAATTCTCTAGCTAAATCCATTTCCAATATTCTTTCGCAAATCATGACACAGTGGACAATGAATGCC
>OQVQ01000886.1_pt1 | contig 13023 bp, 10 predicted proteins | sample 1691491 | NCBI WGS metagenome assembly OQVQ01 (sample SAMN03418252, study PRJEB22391) | human gut metagenome | biome: human-gut; feature: organic feature; material: feces | host: Homo sapiens | place: Tanzania | collected 2013-01
TCCTTTCATTATCCATAATTATCATTCTCCTTTCTTTTTAGGGTAGTGAAAGGCACCAAAAAAGGTGTCACATAACAAGGACACCTCTAGATTTTATTGATTATTTGTACGACAAAAACAACCAATATTATGGGAGTATCTAAACTCTCAAATCAATTTAATGCCTTGCTATGTATTCTGACAATTCAGATAATGGAACTTTATTTTGTAAGTTTCCTAAATAAAAATATTTCTGTTCATTAAAGAACAAGTATAACTGGTTATTTATTATAACCTTATGAGGTTCAACATACGCTAGATTAGTATGTTCAACAATTCGTAAGCAACCTTCGTAGATTTTATATTTCTGCTTACTAAATTTGCAAGACCAATCGATTTTGGTTTTGAGTTCATCACTCATATTGATTTTTTTCTTAATTATTTTAATCATATCACATCACACCTTTCTTTGCAATAACGCACAAAAAAATCAACTATTTCTAGTTGACTTAATCATTAACGTCACATTGGTGCGACGATTTTATCTTATGGAGCGGACAACGGGAGTCGAACCCGCCTAAATAGCTTGGGAAGCTATGATTCTACCGATGAACTATGTCCGCAGACTTTTATTTATTATAATACATTTTTTGAATAATGTCAATAGCGAAAATTGTCAGATTGTAAATAATAAACAAAGCATAAACATATGTCACCTTTTATTGCTTAATGGTTGACACTTTCAAATTGCTGTGGTATAATATGCACATATTGCAAAGGAAGTGTTGATGAATGCAGCTTAAAGAAGAAATTTTGCAGATCCTCGAAGAAAACAAAGGAAGTTACGTTTCGGGCGAGCAGATTGCCGAAAAACTTTATGTCAGCCGTAATGCCGTATGGAAAACGGTCGATTCTCTGAAAAAAAGCGGATATCAGATAGATGCGGTACGAAAGCGCGGATATTGTCTCTCAGAGGACAGCAATATTTTTTCCGCGCAGGCAATTATTGCCGCACTTCCCTCCTCACTTCGCAAATTCATAAATATTGAAATTAAGCCTATCACGGGTTCAACCAATACAGATTTAAAAAAATCAGCTGAAAACGGCGCTCCTGAGGGGACGGTTCTTATAGCACTTGAACAGACAGGCGGAAAAGGAAGGCTCGGCAGAAGCTTTTATTCTCCCAAAAAGACAGGTTTGTATATGAGTATACTCCTGCGGCCCGTATTCCCAGCTGAAAAATCGCTTTATATTACAACTTGCGCTGCGACGGCAGTTTCGGAAGCTGTCGACTGCACCGCAGATGTAAATTCATCAATCAAATGGGTGAATGACGTTTATTTGGACGGAAAAAAGGTGTCGGGAATATTAACCGAAGCGTCACTTGACTTTGAGAGCGGTGGGCTTCATTATGCGGTTTGCGGAATAGGCGTAAATATTTCTACCGAAATATTCCCTGACAAACTCGGAAACATTGCCGGTTCAATTTCAGACGGAAAAAAGGATCTGCGCGCAAAACTGGCAGCAGAAATTATAACAAGATTTTTCGGTTATTACAGCACTCTTGAACAGCTTGAATTTCTTCCCGAATATCGCAGACGCTCATTCCTTATAGGAAAACGCATTGATTTTATTATGAACAACAAGGATTTAAGCGGCATAGCTGAAGATATTGACGAAAAAGCGCGGCTTGTTGTAAGGCTGGACGACGGAGAGTGCATTGCTCTTTCATCGGGAGAAGTTCAATTAAAAAAAGGAGACATTATACGATGAAAAAAACTTTAATTCTTGTTCGTATTGCGCTTTTTTCCGCAATTCTTGCAATTCTCGCTCAGATCACGATCCCCTTGCCCACAGGAGTTCCGATAACGCTCCAGACATTTGCCGTAGCGCTGTGCGGATACTGTCTTAATGCGAAAGAGGGCTGCATTTCTGTTGTTGTTTACCTCATGTTGGGAGCTGTTGGCATTCCTGTTTTTTCTGGATTTCAAGGCGGAATTTCACGTCTTGTCGGACCTACCGGCGGATTTTTGATAGGATTTGTATTTCTCGCATGGTTTTGCGGAATAAATTTTGAAAAAAAGCCGCTTAAAGTTATTTTCGGCATGATCGGGCTTATTTTGTGTCATCTCACCGGCGCTTTGCAGTACGCTATCCTAATGAAGATTGATTTTTTGCAGTCGTTGCTTACCGTTTCCGTTCCGTTTCTTATTAAAGATACTATAAGCGTTGCAGCTGCTTTTTTTGTTTCATTGGCTGTTTCAAAAGTTACACGCAGGTATATTTTGTAAAATTCTGCTTAAAAGGATTGCATTTTTCTGAGAAAAGTGATAAAATATCATTGATTGTTGTATGAAAGGACTTGAATTATGCTTTCCAAAGAAAACTTTTTAAAGGATTTCAAAAAAAATCTTGCGGAGGAATTTGGCGTTGAGCCGAAAAATGCTTCCGCATCGCAGATTCACGACGCAGTCTCAAAGGCTGTAATGCAGTACATTTCCGATGACTGGAAAAAGAGTAAGGAAGCTCACCTTGCTTCGCGCAGAGCCTGCTATTTTTCCATGGAATTTCTCGTAGGCAGAGCCGTTTATAATAACCTGCTCTGTCTTGGCATTGAGGAAGAAGTTGCCGAAGCACTTAAAGAAGTCGGCGTAAATCTTTCCGACCTTGAAGAAATTGAAGACGCAGCGCTCGGAAACGGCGGTCTCGGACGTCTTGCAGCATGTTTCCTTGACAGCGCCGCAACTCTCGATCTCCCACTTGACGGCTATGGAATACGCTACAAATACGGTTTATTCAAGCAGTCTATAAATGACGGATTTCAGTGCGAAACAGCGGATAATTGGACTCAGTACGGCGATCCGTGGAGTAAGCGCATCAACGCTGACGCTGTGACAATAACCTACGGCGACCAGACGGTTCGCGCCGTTCCTTATGATATGCCGATCGTGGCTTACGGCACGAAGCATATAAGCACGCTTCGCCTTTGGCAGTCAGAACCGATAAACGAGTTTGATTTCGGTCTGTTCAATGACCAGAAATACGAAGAAGCTTGCCGTGAACAGCGCAGAGCCGAGGATATTTCACGTGTCCTCTACCCTAACGATGATACCAGAGAGGGAAAGGTTCTCCGTCTGAAGCAGGAATATTTCTTCTCGTCCGCTTCTGTTCAGGATATTATAAAGAAGCACAAAGCAAACGGCTATGATCTGCATAAGTTCTACGAAAAAATAACTATTCAGCTTAATGACACACACCCTGTTATTGCAATTCCCGAACTTATCCGAATACTTGTTGATGAAGAGGGCTTTGATTTCTTTGAAGCGCTTGAAATTGCAAAAAAGACTTTCAATTACACCAACCACACTATCATGGCGGAAGCGCTTGAAAAGTGGAGCGTTGATATTGTAAAGGAAGTTGTTCCGAGAATATATGAAATTATTCTCCAGATAAATGAAGCCTTTATCGGAGAAATGTACAAGGCAGGAAAAATCCAGAGCGAGATATATCCTCTCAAGATGATTTCGGGCGACCTTGTTCACATGGCTAAAATGGCGATTTACTGCTCAACATATGTAAACGGCGTTGCGGCGATTCACACCGAAATACTCAAGAATGACGCGCTCAAGGAATGGTATGCGCTTTATCCTAAAAAGTTCCAGAATAAGACAAACGGAATTACGCCGAGAAGATGGCTCGCGCTCTGCAACAAGGAGCTTTCCGCTCTTATTACCGAGCTTAACAAGGGCAGCGAATGGGTAACCGACCTCGACCAGCTCCAGAAGCTGAAATGGTTTGCTGACAACAAAAACGAGCTTCAGCGTTTTATGGACATCAAGCATACCAAAAAAGTTCAGCTTGCCGATTATATCCGCGAACATGAGGGCGTTGAGATCGATCCGAACAGCATTTTTGACATTCAGATAAAGCGTCTGCATGAATATAAGCGCCAACTTCTCAACGCTTTTGGTATTCTTTACATTTATTTCGGCATAAAAGACGGTTCGATAAAGAACTTCTACCCCACAACATTTATTTTCGGTGCAAAATCTGCTCCCGGATACCGCCGTGCTAAGGGCATTATCAAATATATCAATGAAATAGGCAAGCTTGTAAACAACGACCCGCAGACAAAGGATCTGCTTAAAGTTGTGTTCGTTCAGAATTATCGCGTTTCTTATGCTGAAAAGTTGGTTACTGCGGCGGACGTTTCCGAACAGATCTCTACTGCGGGAACAGAAGCAAGCGGCACGGGCAACATGAAGTTCATGCTTAACGGTACTGTTACGCTCGGAACGCTCGACGGCGCAAATGTTGAGATCGTCGAGGAGGCCGGCAAGGAAAATAACTATATTTTCGGCGCAACTGTTGAGGATCTTGAAGAAATAATGAAGATATACGACCCTCGTTATCTTGTCGAAAAGAATGAAAAGATAGGCCGTGTTGTACGCACTCTTATCGACGGAACAGTTAGCGACGGCGGAACAGGCGTTTTCCGTGAGCTTTACTTCTCGCTTATGGACGGCGCAAGCTGGCACAGACCCGATAATTATCATCTTATCGGCGACCTCGAAAGCTATGTTGAAGCAAAGCTGAAGCTGAACAAGGATTATACTGATAAATTCGGATTTGCAAAGAAATGCTGGATGAATATGGCTTGCTCAGGTAAGTTCAGTTCCGACAGAACCATTGCTGATTACGCAAAGGAAATCTGGAAGATAGAAGCAGTAAAAATGTAATAACGAAACAAAAATCCTCCCGAAGCATATATTGTTTTTGGGGGGATTTTTATGCTTGAAGAAATCGAATATAACCGCTTTGCTGCGGTTGACTATGCGCTGAAATGGGCGTTTATGAGGAACCCTCGCTTTTATGATTTTGAGGACATTGGCGGAGACTGCACAAACTACGTTTCGCAGTGTCTATACGCGGGCTGCGGCGTAATGAACTATTCCGGCTATGACGGCTGGTATTATATTGACAGCAGTGACCGTGCGCCTGCGTGGACGGGTGTGAAGTATCTGCAAAAGTTTCTGCTCATAAACGAAGGTGCAGGCGTTTACGGTATGCAGTCGCCTCTTGAAGCCTTAATTCCCGGCGATGTTATACAGCTTCGCAACAGCGAGGGGAATTTTTATCACTCGCTGTTCGTGTCATATGTCATTCAGCCGGCAATTCCGCAAAACATCTTTGTATGTGCACACTCTTATGACGCGCGAGACAGGCGTTTATCAACTTACGGCTATTATGAAGCCATCGGAATCCACATTCTCGGCGCACGCAGAGAAATAAGCGAATAAAAGTAAAAAGCAGCAGTTCAAATCCGACTGCTGCTTTTGTTATACTTTACTTTTGTGATTTGCGTTTTCTTTCCTCTTTTTCTTTTTGTTTGATCTGACGTATAAGCCGCGCGTAGGTCGGCATATAATTCTCGCCGCCTATATTTTCTTCGCCGTATACCGTGCGCTCATAGGCATCAGCCAAGTCTGAAATGTCGGCTCCGTATTTTTCGGAAACATTCTTTTTTAATTCCGAAACCGTATACACAAGCTCATGCTTTCCGAGTTTTGCGTGGATAAGTTTATTTACGCGAGGGAAAAGAATAACAGCCTGTTCCCTGCCGCGCAGCTTTGCTGCACGTTTCAGAAGCGCTCTATCTTTGATTTTCGGAACTGCAAATACCACAAAGCCTCCGACAAGGGCTATCAAAACGACAATCCCTCCGAAGATCAAAAACGTGTTGTCGAAATATCCGCCGTCCGTGCGTGTAGAAGTTGGGTCGAAATCGGTCCAGCCGTAGCCGTCTATCCACACCTGAACATAAGCGTGTGAGTCTGCGGCAGTCACATAGTAATATTCGTTTTCTGAGTTATATTTCTGTACAAGAAAGCCTTCGACATATCTGCTTTTCAGTCCGAGTTCTCGGCACAGAAGTACCATTGCAGTCGCGTAATCCGAGCACACTCCCCGACGGTAATTAAAAAGGAATGTTTCGGGGGACGAATCCACGGGAGCAAATTCATCATCGTAAACGAAAATATCAGACAGAAAATATTGCTCTATCGCCGTTGCTTTTTCCAGATCGCTGCCGCAATTTTCGGTTATCATACGGGCGAGTTCACCGAACTTCTCAAATCCGTCATCTGAACCGAAACAATCTCTTCTCACTTGTGCGGAAAGGAGATATTCATAAAGCTCATTATTTTCATCAAGGACGCTCAGATAATCTTCTCCGTATGAAGCTGTCGAGCATATATCCTTATATTTTTGGCTCATAATTTCCGAGAAGGACGCATCAGGCTCAAGCTCATACCATCTGATTGTATATTGGGTTATAGCGGGATTATTCGCGGAGAGAAAATATTCGTCCATCGGCGTGCGGTATATATTGCTTGTTCTGCCTTCCGGAAGACTGAATCCCGACAGATTTTCGGGAGTATAAAGCGCCCGAATCCTTCCGTTCTGCGTTTCAATTACAGCGCTTGCTTCTTTCACATTAAAGTTTGTATTAGTATAATTAAATGTTCTTGGGTCTGTCCAGGAAATGTATTTCCATATGTTATTATACCCCGTTTCTGACTCGCCGTAGTACGACCATGTATCGCTTGACAAATTGTAGCGGTTAAAGCATTGGCGCTTTATAAGTCCCGGATTAGAACCCTTTATCGTAAAAACTATTGTTTCATCATCTCCCGAACTGGAGTATGATGAAGAGTCGGAGTAGCTGTTGAAGTCTAGACCTGCTCCTGCCCCGCCAATGCTTATGCCTGTTATCAGCTCGTCGAAGTTTTCGCGGTAAGGTGCGAATTTAGGTTTTGGCATAAACGACGCCGCCCCAACAACGATAATTATAAATCCACTCAGAACGATTACCGTGTTTTTTCCGCCTGTGGAGATGCCGATATTTTGCTTTGTAATAAGCAGCACAAAATACAGCGTCGCTATTAAAATGATATAAATTACAGGAATGTCCGAAAACGTCTTTGCGAAAAGCGAAAACGGGCACATACATATCAAGAAAACAAAAACAGAGCGGTATCGTATGCGTGTGAAATAATACAGCGCGCTTCCGAGAACAAATCCGCACATAAAAATAAGTGCGAAAATGTTTCCGACATAAATTCTGTTCATTTTGTCGGGTTCAAAGAACCATTGGTACAGCATATCGGGATATGAATCTATACACAAATATCCAATAAAAAGCGATAAAATAAGCAATCCGACAACACCCGCAGCGGCTATGGGCGGCTTATTCAGTTTTTGCAGAAAATCAAGACACAGAAAAAGCACAAACGTATATACGCCGCCGAAAGCTGTCAGTAAAAGCACAGTTGCGGGCGATGAAGCTGCGTAGATATATATGATCGAGCTGAACAGGACCGTCATCAGCAGCATCGGAGTTGTATTTTGTTTAAGAAAATCCCTCAAAACGCTCTCCTTTCAGCCAACAAAGCGAATTTGTTCATTATCTTTCTCAATTTTCCATATATCTTTACCGTCACCGACGCACACTGCAGCCGAACAGTTTTTTCCTGACGACTTTTTTTGCTCCATAAAGCCGATAAGCCCATTGTCGGCGCATGACGAAAAAATAACAGCGCGGTCTGCTGAAAAACTGCTTGGAAAACGATTTATATTATCATTGGAAAAAGCATAGCTTGCCATTTTATAGCGGAACTGAGCCGCGTCTGCAAGATTCTGTACCGCTATTTCTTCCCAAATATCAGTGAAACGAACGATTATTTTTACCGGAAGTTCAGTTTTGGCAAACTGCGCCACAAGTCCGAGCATAGCTTCAACGGTAAGCTGGTTCGTGTCGTTGTCCGAGCCTTTTTTGTCAAGAACAAATACCTGCTCCGCCCCGCTTGAATTTTCAAACAGCCGAACAAGCAATTCTCCCCTTTTTGCCGATAGTTTCCAGTTGATAAGCTTTAGGCTGTCGCCCGGAACATACGGCCGATGTTCATATCCGGGCGTGCCGTTGAAGCCGTTTGCCGATTGAGTTGTGTCCTCGCTGTCGTCGAAAAGAGCCGCGTCGGCAAGGCTGCGCGCGAAATTATCGCGACTGCTTATTTCGGGAACGTCGGGATATATTTTTACCTCAAGCATACTCTGAGAAATCGGAATACGGTAGCTGCAAAGTCCAAGAAAATCCGAAACGCTGAATGCTGACAGCCCGAGCTTGCCTTTTCCGAAATATTCGGCAATGTATTCGGATCTGAAAATACATTCATCGTGTCCAAACATTACCGTCCTTACTTTCATCGAGGATTTAGGTTTGAAATTATAACCGGCAAAGAATTCAGCCGTAAGAACTGCCGTAGGGAGTATCCCTGATTTTTTTACGATAACGCTAAGCTGTACAATATCGCCTTTATTGAGAATATCTTCGCTTATTTCAAGCTGTGAAGTAATATTGTGCTTTGTATAAATGCAAAGTCCTATTGAGACAACCGCTGCCGTGACAAGAACAATAAGCAGGTAGCCGCCGCCCGGACCGTCCAGAAACAGCATAAACAAAACTGCAACAGTAACAAGGGCGAGATATTCCAGAATTGACTTAATCTTCATTTTTATACCTGCGCCTGCGGAATTGCAACGCTGTCAAGAATAGCGTGCATAACCGCTTCCGAGCTTCCGTGAACGGACTTTCCTTTTGGTGAGAGCATAAGTCTGTGCGCGAGAACTTCAACTGCGAGATACTTTACGTCGTCGGGAACGACATAGTTTCTTCCGTTTATAAGTGCGAGCGACTTTGAGGCGATATAAAGCGCAATGCTGCCGCGCGGACTTGCGCCGAGAACAGTAAATTCGCTGTTTCTTGTTGCGTTTACAATGTCTATTATATATTTTTTAACGCTTTCGTGAACGCGAACATTTTCAGCTTGCTTTTTCAGTTCAATTATGTCGTCAAGAGTTATAACAGCGGGCAGCCTGCCCTTTTCGCCGCTGTTTTTTTCGAGAATATGCATTTCCTCCGACGGGTCGGGATAGCCTATTGAAAGCTTCATAAGAAATCGGTCCATCTGCGCTTCGGGGAGATGATATGTTCCGTAGGTTTCTACGGGGTTTTGAGTTGCAAGCGTCATGAACGGCTGCGGAAGGCGGTGTGTTACACCGTCCACGCTCACCTGAAGTTCCTCCATAATTTCAAGAAGAGCCGACTGCGCTTTTGGAGAAGCGCGGTTTATTTCGTCCGCAAGAAGAAAGTTGCACATAGCTGCGCCGCTTCTGTATTCGCTTTCGCCTGTTTTCGGGTTTATCATGCTGAATCCCGTAATATCGGACGGCATAAGATCTGGCGTGAACTGGATACGCCTACACTCGCCGTTTACGCTTTCCGAAAGTGCGGTTACAAGACGTGTTTTTCCAACGCCCGGAACGTCCTCGATAAGCACATGACCTCCCGAAAGAAGCGCAGCCGCCAGCTTTAAGATAACCTCTCTTTTACCGATTATAACTTTTTCGATATTGTCCGCAAGAAGCTGTATTTTTTCATTCATTTGTTATCATTTCCCTTTCGTAAAAATAATTTATTATATCCCTACGGGTAACTATACCGATAAAAATATTTCTGTCGTCAACTACCGGAACGAAGTTTTGTTCCATTATCCTGAGCAGAAGCTCGTTCATATCCGCGCTCACGCTTACTGCATGGTCGCGTTTTGAACGCATTATATCAGTCAGCTTAATTTTTTCGCCGTCTTTAAGCGTAAAGCCGTTTTTATCAGTGATTGCCCATAAAAAATCGCCCTCGCTGACTGTTCCGAGGTATTCGCCGCTCGGGGAAATAACGGGGATTGCGGTGTATCCGTGGGCGCGCATTTTTTCAAGTCCCTGCCGCATTGTACATTCAGAGCTTAGATATGCAACTGTCGCTTTCGGTTTAAGCAGAAAAAGCAAGTTCATAGCAATGTCCTTTCTTTTGAAAATTCTGTTTGTAACAGTATAACATATTTTTCCATATTCTTCAATACATTTGGGTTATATATAACACTATGCGAAAAATTTTCATAAGATTTTCATTTTAGGCTTGTTGTTAATATCTTTATAATATGGTATAATACACCGTATGTAAAATAAAAAACGTAAAAAAGGAGGCTTTTTCTTGCTGAGTCTTAAAAATATCATAAAAGATTACGCAATGGGAGGAACTAACGTTCATGCGTTAAAAGGCATAAGTATTAATTTTCGCGAAAACGAGTTTGTTTCTATTCTTGGACAATCCGGCTGCGGAAAAACAACGATGCTTAATATTATCGGCGGACTTGACAGATATACTGACGGAGATTTGGTTATCGACGGCGTTTCGACAAAAAAATATAAGGACCGTGATTGGGATACCTACCGAAATCATAAAATCGGTTTTGTTTTTCAAAGCTATAATCTAATCCCTCATCAGACCGTTCTTGCAAATGTTGAACTTGCGCTGACTCTTTCGGGAGTATCAAAATCAGAGCGAAGAAAACGCGCAGTTGAAGTTCTCGAAAAAGTTGGACTCGGAGACCAGCTTAAAAAGAAGCCTAATCAGATGTCGGGCGGACAGATGCAGCGAGTTGCCATTGCGCGTGCACTTGTAAACAATCCCGATATTCTGCTTGCTGATGAACCTACAGGCGCATTGGACAGCGCAACGAGCGTTCAGATAATGGAAATTCTTCGGGAGATCTCAAAGGATAAGCTGATTATAATGGTCACGCATAATCCGGAGCTTGCCGAAAAATATTCCAACCGTATTATAAGGCTTGTTGACGGAAAAGTTGTTGATGACAGCAATCCGTATACGAATGAGCAGCCGCTCAAAAGTGCGCCAGAAAAAGTCAGAAAAACGTCAATGTCGTTTTTTACCGCAATGTCGCTCAGTCTGAACAACCTAATGACAAAAAAAGGGCGCACTATACTCACGGCGTTTGCGGGAAGTATCGGTATAATCGGAATTGCGCTCATTCTGTCGCTTTCAAGCGGCGTTCAGGATTATATTGACAATATTCAGTCGGATACGCTGGCTTCATATCCGCTCATGATCGACAGCAGTACGACCGACATGACCTCGTTTATGTCGTCGTCGATGACGGCACGCGCGGAATCGCTTTCAGAAGAACGCGACCGAAATACGATTTACACAAACAACCGCCTAGGCGATATGTTCACGATGATGTATCAGGAAACGAACACAAACGACCTCAAAAGCTTCAAGGAATTTCTCGACAGTTCTGACAGCGGCATTTCCGATTACTGTACTCATGTTGAATATTCCTACGGAATAACGCTTCAGATTTTTGACGACGATACCGAAAATATTCATCAGGTCAACCCGAGCAGCGTTATGGACGAAATAGGCTTCGGAGCAATGAGCGGAATGATGTCGCTCGCGTCAAATATGTCCTCTTCTTCTGCGGGGCAAATGGACATTTTTGAGGAAATAAGCGATAACGAGAAAATGCTTGATACAAAATACGAAGTTCTTGCGGGCAGTTTTCCGAAACGCTACGACGAAGCAATTCTTATCGTTGATAACCGAAATGAAATAACAGACTATACGCTCTACACTCTCGGTATGCGTGATGTAACAGAACTTCGTGACGCAGTACGCGATATGATACAGAAGAAGGATGACGTTGCCGAGCTTTCCGGCGGCGAAAATTACAGCATTGATGATTTTCTCGGGAAAACTTTTCGCGTTGTTGATAACACTGCATTCTATCAGAAAAATTCAGACGGAATATGGGAAGATATGCGCGAAGATTCCGAGTTTATGAATAATGTTGTTCAAAACGGAATTCAGTTGAAAATTGTCGGTGTTGTACGCGCGAAAGAAGAAAGTATGTCGTCAATAAGCGGCACTATCGGTTACACCAAAGCGCTTATGGAGATGATTTCTGAAAAAGTTAACGAAAGCGAAATCGTTAAAGAACAGCGTGATAATGAGGAGTACGATATTTTCAGCGGACTTCCCTTTGACGGCACGGCTGCGGGAGATGAAGCAATCGAAAAGGCGGAACTTGAAGCTCAGCAGCGCAAGCAGGAAGCCGAAGAAATGATGCAGCAAATGGCTGATATGCAGTCTCAGTCAGGCGAATTCGATTTATCCGCTCTTTCTCCCGAGCAACAGCAGGCGCTTGCGGCAATGTCTGATGAAGAACGCGCACAGTTTATGACTTCAATGCAGACGGCTGTTCCTGAGCAAACAGAAGTTTCTGATTTTGACATGAAAAATGTTGACTTTTCAGAAATTGACCTGTCTTCGCTTACAGATGAACAGCAGGCATACTTCGCTTCACTTTCGGACAGCGAGCGCGAGGAACTGATGAAAAGATATATGCAGGGCGCTGCCGCTTCAACGTTCGTTTCCTCCTCGACATATTATGACAATATGAATACTCTCGGGGTCATTGATCTGGATACGCCAAGTTCGATAAATATTTACCCCGTTGATTTTGAAGCAAAAGAAAAAATCACCGATATTATTTCCGAATACAACACACGCATGGAAAATTCGGGAGAAAAGTCAAAGGTTATCACATATACCGATATTGTCGGTATGCTTATGTCGTCAGTCACTGATATTATAAATGCTATAAGTTATATCCTGATTGCCTTTGTTGCGATTTCTCTTGTTGTTTCGTCAATAATGATAGGGATTATAACCTATATTTCCGTTCTCGAACGCACAAAGGAAATCGGAATCCTCCGTTCTATCGGCGCTTCAAAACGCGATATATCCAGAGTGTTCAACGCGGAAACTGTTATTATCGGTCTTGTCTCAGGCGGAATAGGCATAGGCATAACGCTGCTTCTCAATGTTTTTATCAATATCATAATTGAAAACATAACGGACATTAGCGGCTTGTCGCAGCTTCCCGCGATTGCAGGGCTTGTTCTCGTAGCAATAAGCGTAATGCTCACACTTATTGCAGGGCTTCTCCCCTCTCGTGTTGCTGCAAAGAAGGATCCGGTCGTTGCCCTTCGCAGCGAATAATCTCCGATATTGCTATCGGAGAGGGCGCGGCATCTCCCTTTGCAACAAATATAAGAGATGTTACG
>OQVQ01000889.1_pt1 | contig 13019 bp, 9 predicted proteins | sample 1691491 | NCBI WGS metagenome assembly OQVQ01 (sample SAMN03418252, study PRJEB22391) | human gut metagenome | biome: human-gut; feature: organic feature; material: feces | host: Homo sapiens | place: Tanzania | collected 2013-01
GCAGGTGTTCCTCTTATCAACACATGGACACCTGATGCTGGCAAATGAAACGGGAGCTGAAAGCACTTCTGTACCTGCAAACTTAACGCTTGTAAGTGTGATTACAACATCGGGGTGTTCTTCAACAGAGATGTTTGTGTTAAGCTTAAGAACATTGAAGCCTGTAGCTACATTGTCGCCACGATCCTTGCCCTCAATGCCTGTCAGCTTTGCTGTATATGTACCGTCCTTGTCGATTGTTACATCTTCAAATGAACCGGGACACGCAAAGTACTCATCGCCTACAGCCTCGCCGCTGCCTTCTTCAGCGTTTGTGTCGCAAACATAGATCTTGCTCTGCTCAAGGCTGTTTCTGAACAGCCAGTTAGCTGTCTGGAAACCAAGACCTGCCTTTTCAGCACCTGCTGCTACTACTAATGTAGATGCTACTGCAGCTGCTACCGCACTTGCGGATAATACCTTTAATAACTTCATTTTAATTACCTCCAAATAATTTGTTTAATGTTTCACTTATGAGTGTTGTTAAACATTTACAACATTCTCAATTAAATTAATTATAACCTCTGCCCGTCAAAAAATCAATTTGCATTTTTCACACATTTACCACATAACTTTTAGTTATTTTGTACAATTAGGTTATTAAGATAAAACGCAGACCATCCTCGATTGTCACCCATTTGTGCAGTTCGGTTGACACGAGGAGCTGTGGGTGGTATTCTGTTAAAGTCGTTTGACAAAATGGAAAGGAAACAAAAAATATGAACAGACAGAAAATCACAACAATCGTACTTTGTGCGCTCTTTGCGGCAATTACGGCTGTACTTTCGCAGATTGCGATACCGATGCCCTCCGGCGTACCGGTTACATTACAGACCTTTGCAATAGCCCTCTGCGGCTTTTATCTCTGCACGGCAAGAGCAACCGTTTCAACGGTCGTTTATGTTCTGCTCGGTGCGGTAGGCGTTCCCGTATTCAGCGGCTTCAAGGGCGGAATCGCTTCAATAGTAGGTCCTACGGGCGGATTTATAATCGGCTTTATCGCTATGGCTGCTATCAGCGGAATAGCATTCAGAAATATGCCCGAAAAGTTCCGTATACCGCTTAGAATAGCAATGGGCATCTTAGGCGTTGCCGCTTGCCATATCTGCGGATTTGTACAGTACGCTCTCGTTGCAGGCAAGGATCTCTTAACAAGCTTCCTGCTCGTATCCGCTCCCTATCTTATAAAGGATATAGCAAGCGTAGTTCTCGCATACTTTGCCGCTCTTGCAATTTCAAAGGCTCTGAAAAGAACAGGCTTTGCTCCAAGCGAACAGGCGTGATTTCAATAATTTCATAAGCATTAAAGGCAGTGCCGGACGGCGCTGTCTTTTTGTTTTTGTAATTACAAGTATTCAGTAAACAAGGATTTGCCGCTCCCTCATAAAAGGTAATATCGACATATAAATCTGAACAATTAAAGCCATACACGTTTTAATACCCGCCGTTTTGCCACGTTCAGCCAACCTCAAACATTTCCAAAGGCGGAATTTACAGTGACTTTCAGTCACCCGCCGTTCAACCAATCTTAGCTGAACACCAACAATTCCAAAGGCGGAACTTGAAGTGGCACGTTGCCGCACCGCCGTTTTATAAATTACTGCTTCGTGTAACTCCGCCGTTTCGCTATTCTGAGAATAGCTCAGATAATTCCAAAGGCGGAATTTACAGTGGCTTTCAGCCACCCGCCGTTCAACTAACCTTAGCTGATTGCTAACAATTCAAAAGGCGGAATTTACAGTGGCTTTCAGCCACCCGCCGATAACGCAAGCCTCGCCAACCGCCAACTGTCAGAACGGCGGAATTTGAAGCGGCACATTGCCGCAGGCGGAATTTACAGTGACTTTCAGTCACCCACCCTGCTTTGACTTTTTACGATTTAAGTGCTATACTCTCTAAATAGAAAGACAAAACACGGAGATACTTTAAATGGATAACAAATACGAAGAACGGCTCGGCACAGCCTCGATGCTGCCTCTTATACTCAAAATGGCACTGCCGGGCTTTGCGGCACAGCTTATAAACCTGCTGTACAGCATAGTTGACAGGGTTTTCATCGGACACATAGAGCTTATCGGCACAGATGCGCTGGCAGGTATCGGTGTTACAAGCTCGATAATCATTCTTATCTCGGCATTTTCGCAGATAGTCGGCGGTGGCGGCGCACCGCTCGCCTCAATAGCGCTCGGCAAGGGCGACCGTGAAAGAGCGCACAGGATACTCGGCAACGGCTTTTCACTGCTTGTGCTGTTTACTGTAGTAACATCGGGCATAACCTACATCTTTATGGATCCCCTGCTCCGCCTTATCGGTGCAAGCGACGCTACTATCGGCTATGCCACAGACTACCTCTCTGTATACCTTACAGGCACGCTGTTCGTAATGTTCGCAACCGGACTTAATTCGTTCATAAATGCACAGGGCAGACCGGGAATTTCAATGATAGCCGTAATAATCGGTGCAATCCTCAATATAGGCCTTGATCCGCTTTTTATCTATGTATTCGGTATGGGCGTAACGGGCGCCGCTCTCGCAACGGTAATATCACAGGCGGTAAGCGCCTTTATAATAGTCGGCTTTCTTGTATCAGACAAAGCGACTTTGAAAATAAAGCCGAAATATCTTAAGCCCGATATAAAGATAATCGGCTCGCTGTTCGCTCTTGGCATCGCCCCGTTTATAATGGCAAGTACGGAAAGTCTTGTCGGCTTCGTTCTCAACGGCTCGCTTAGGTCGCCCTTGCCGAGCGCTATTGGCGATATATACGTCAGCACCCTTACGGTAATGCAGAGCGCAATGCAGTTTGCCGCAGTGCCTCTGAGCGGCTTTGCGCAGGGCTTTGTTCCGATAGTCAGCTACAATTACGGAAAGGGCAACACAGACCGTGTCCGCCTCTGCTTTAAATATTCCGTGATAATTATGTTCTCATTCTTCGCCCTGACAAACCTGTTTATGATTACCTTCCCCGAATTTGTCGCAGGAATGTTCACAGACGATACCGCACTTATAAAAACAGTAGGCAGAATGATGCCCCTTTTCCTTACAGGCATGACCATATTCGGACTTCAGCGTACCTGCCAGAGTATGTTCGTTGCTCTCGGTCAGGCTAAAATTTCACTGTTCATAGCCCTTTTGCGTAAAGTGATACTGCTTATCCCTCTTGCCCTTATCCTGCCGAATTTTCTCGGTGTAGAGGGTGTATATCTCGCAGAATCGGTAGCGGATGCGACCTCGGCGATCTGCTGTACCGTTATCTTCGCTCTTACCTTCCGCAAGATTCTCAAAAAGCGTGAGCAGACATAAATTAAATAATCAAGCGGTCACAGGGACAGATACAGCCCCGTGACCGCTTTTCTTATATCCACCACTCAGGTGTCAGCTCTCCGAGCGTTATCACCTTATCATTTTCATAGTCGAGCATTATCTCAACATTCTTATAATCATCCGCCATAAGCTGTACCATAAACTCTCTGCACGCTCCGCACGGCGCACCCGTCTTTCCGTCGGGCATAATTGCAATAACTCTTCTGATTATATCATCGCCGTTCGTTATCATATTGAAGATTGCATTCCTCTCTGCACATATTCCGAGAGTGGAACAAGTGTCTATGCAAACTCCGGTATAGATTTTGCCCGAAGCCGACAGCACAGCGGCGGCTACACCGCCTGCGGAAATATATCCGTTTATATCCCTGCTGTTCTGCACCGATTTAGCCCTTGCGTACATTTCATTCCATATCTTGTCCATTTTTATCTCCGTGTTGATTAAAGTAAATCTGCGATTTTTCAAGTATAGCATTAACATCTTTTTTTGTCAAGCAACCGTAAATTGAATTTTTGACACCGCCCGCACATTTCCCGTGCAGGCGGTGCTTTGCGTTTATTTCAGAAATTCCGCCAGTATCTGACCGAGTACCCTGTACTGCTCATCGCTGAGCCTTTTTCTTACTGTATTGTTGTATTCGTGGAAAGCGTCTATAAGCAAGCGAACGCAGTCAGCCTGTCCGTCCGTAAGCCCGATAAGCGAAACCGTTCCGGATTGCTGTAAGCCGCACAATTCATCGATTGATACACATAATTCTTTTGACAATGTGCAGAGCGAATCTAAAGACGGACTGGCAGTATTGTTTTCATATTTGCTAATCATAGAATTACTCACACCAAGAATTTTTGCAATTCTCTCCTGTGTGATATTTTTTTCATTGCGATATTTCTTCAACCTTGCTCCGAAATCATACGGTTCATTCATAATCAACATTCCTTTAATTCACTATTTTGATTCAATCACTTGAATTTAATTCAAGTTTATGCTAAAATAGTTGCATTAAACGAAATAATTATCGAAAAAAGTTGAATTAAATTCAGCTTTTTATCTATGGAGCAAAAATAACGTGCAACAACAAATAAAATCCAGACAACGTGTGACCGAACACGGCGAGGTTTTCACCGCCGAGCGTGAAGTAAAGGCAATGTGCGACCTTGTAAAACAGGAAACCGAGCGTATCGACAGCCGTTTTCTTGAACCCGCCTGCGGAACGGGCAATTTCCTTACCGAAATTCTCGCAAGAAAGCTGGCGGTCGTAAAGTCCGAATACGGTCGCAGTCCTCTTGAATATGAAAAATACTCGCTCCTTGCGGTAAGCAGTCTTTACGGTGTCGATATAATGGCGGATAATGTCGAAACCTGCCGTGAACGGCTGTATAAGCAATGGGACAAGCAATACAAAGCCGTCTGCAAAAAAGAATGTAACGATGATACAAGAAAATCCGTCCGTTTTATCCTGTCAAGAAATATCGTCTGCGGAAATGCCCTTACTCTTAAGTGCGTAGACGAAAACTGCAACGATACTAAGCAGGATATAGTCTTTTCCGAGTGGGCATTCGTTTTCGGCAGTAATATACAGCGCAGCGATTACAGCTTTGACGAACTGGTGAACGGCAATAAGGAAAAGGCTTCTCAACTCACCCTCAGCGACAACACAGAAGGCGAGGGTACTTTTTTACGGAAATATATATGCAACTACAGGAGGTTATGGGAAAATGGCTGATAATATTTCAACCGGTATTTTAAGCGGACTTTACGAAAAGGTATACAACCCCGATGTTCTGTCCTGCCTTGCCAATCTCTCGAACGATGAGGTTTTCACGCCCCCGGAGATAGTAAACAAAATGCTCGATATGCTCCCGCAGGAGCTTTTCTCATCTCCCGATACAAAGTTTCTCGACCCCGCCGTGAAAACGGGAGTTTTCCTGCGTGAGATAGCAAAGCGTCTTATAAAAGGTCTTGAAACCGTTATTCCCGACAGACAGCAGCGAATAGACCATATTTTTAAAAATCAGCTTTACGGCATTGCGATAACCGAGCTTACAAGCCTGCTCTCACGCAGAAGCCTTTATTGCAGTAAGTACGCAGACAGCGCTTTTTCGGTAACACGCTTCGAAAATTCGGACGGAAATATCCGTTTCAAGCGTATCCCCCACTCGTTCGACAAGTCCGGCAGATGCATCTTCTGCGGTGCGTCCGAAACGCAGTACGACCGTGGCGAAGAACGTGAATATTATGCGTATGAATGGATACATACATTACACCCCGAGGAGATTTTTGGCATGAAGTTCGATGTTATTATTTCAAATCCGCCGTATCAGATGACATTCGGCATAGAAGGCGGTAATAGTGCGAATGCAAAATCTATATATAACGTTTTCATCGAAAAGGCAATAAAACTTTGTCCAAAATATATTTGTATGATTACACCGAGCCGTTGGATGACAAAAACAGCTCAAGGAATACCGGATAGTTGGGTTGATGCTGCTTTAGCATCTAACAAATTCAAAATTATTCACGATTTTGAAAATGCATCGGATTGCTTTCCCGGTGTTGACATTAAAGGTGGTGTTAACTATTTCTTGTGGGATAGAGATTATTACGGAAAGTGCGAGTATTATTTTCACCAATCACAAGACCAGCTTGTTTTAAATAGATTTGACTATCTTGATTCTAAAAATTCAGGAATAGTTGTAAGAAACCCTAAATCTTATTCTATATTAGAAAAAATTGAAGCAGTTGAAGGAAATTATTTTTCGGATATTAATAAAAACTTTTCCGGTTTGGTTAGTGCAAAACACTTTTTTGATGACAGTAATTTACTTACTTCAAACTGGACTGATTACCACGATGAACCGGATTCTGTATACTGTATAAAATACTATCTCAATATCAATAGAGAAAGAACAGTAAGGTGGATTAGCAAATCGCAATTACCCAAAAATTCACCAACAAAAGATTTGTATAAAGTCTATATCCCCGCCGCAGGCGGAAATGGATATGATGAACAAATATTGGGCAAGCCGTTTTTAGGCGATAAAAACAGTGTTTGTTCTCAAACTTTTCTTGTTATCGGTTTTGACCCACAAAAGCACAATTTCACTAAAGAACAATGCGAAAATATCATAACATACATACAAACGAGATTTTTCAGATATTTAGTAAGTATTAAAAAGAAAACGCAAAACGGACCGAGAGGTGTTTATCAATTCGTCCCCCTCCAAGACTTCTCAAAACCGTGGACAGATTCCGAACTCTACGAAAAATACAATCTCACAGATGAAGAAATAAACTTTATCGAGTCTATGATAAGACCGATGGATTTAGGCGGTGACAACAATGGCTGACGTATTTGAAAAATATGTGACCCCTCGCCCCGAGGTAAACCCGACTATCTATGCCTACAAGCTGAACGGCGTTACCACTCACGACGGCTACATAAAAGTAGGCTACACCGACCGTGATGTGAAGCAGCGTATAAAAGAACAGCTCCATACAAGTGCGATAAGCTACACCGTGCTTTGCGAGGAATCGGCAATGCGTCCCGACGGCTCATGCTTCAATGACCGTGACGTACACGCCGTTCTTAAACGTAACGGCTTTCACCGTCTTAACGAAAACACCGATAAGAACGAATGGTACAACTGTACCGTAAATGATGTACGCTCCGCCGTGCGTGAGCTTCGCACAGGCGAAAGGACAGACGAATACCGCACCGCCGACTTTAAAATGCGTCCTGAACAGAGTAAAGCGGTAGACCGCACAATCGAATACTTTGAAAACATTAAAAAGACCGAGCCTGAGCGCATACCAAAATTCCTGTGGAATGCAAAAATGCGTTTCGGCAAGACCTTCGCCGCTTATGAGCTTTGCAAGAAGATGAATTTCAAGCGTATTCTTATTCTCACCTTCAAGCCTGCCGTAGAATCGGCGTGGAGCGAGGACTTAAGAACTCACGTTGATTTTGAGGGCTGGCAGTACGTTTCAAACAAGGACGCACATAATAACAAACAGAATATCGACGAGGCATATTACAATGCCGACAGCACAAGACCGATAGTAGTTTTCGGCTCGTTTCAGGATCTGCTCGGAACTAACGAAAACGGCGGTATAAAATACAAGAACGAGTTTATCCATACTACCAACTGGGATATAGTCATATTTGACGAATACCATTTCGGAGCGTGGAGAGAAAACGCAAAGAAGCTGTTTGACGATCCCGACGATGAAGATATAGACTTTGACGCAGAAAAATATCAGAAGGAAGAAGCAGGAAATGCCGTAAACGAAACCTTCCTGCCGATAACCTCGTCACACTACCTTTATCTGTCCGGCACCCCGTTCAGAGCAATGCACAGCGGTGAGTTCATAGAAGAACAGATTTTCAACTGGACTTATTCCGATGAGCAGAGCGCAAAAGAAAACTGGAAGGGCGAAAACAACCCCTATCTGTCGCTTCCCCGTATGGTGATGATGACCTATAAAATTCCCGAGAGTATACGCTCTGTAGCCTCTGAGGGAGAATTTGACGGCTTCGATCTGAATCTGTTCTTTTCCGCAAAGGGAAAAGGCGAGGACGCTCGCTTCGTAAACGAGAACGAGGTGCAGAAATGGCTCGATCTTATCCGTGGCGCATATCTGCCAGCAAGCGTCGATGACCTTAAAATTGCGGTAAGTCTTGGCGTTGACAAGCGTCCGCCTATGCCCTTCTCCGACACAAGACTTCTTAACGTACTGTCGCACACCCTATGGTTTTTGCCGAGCGTAGCGTCCTGCTTTGCGATGTACAATCTTCTTATGCAAAGCCAGAACAACTATTACAATCAGGGCTATAAGATAAACGTCTGCGCCGGTATAAAAGCGGGCGTAGGTCTTGATGCGGTAAAGCCCGTTATTGATTCTATGGGCGATCCTCTCGTTACAAGGACAATAACCCTCACCTGCGGAAAGCTGACAACAGGCGTTACCGTAAAGCCGTGGACAGGCATATTTATGCTCCGCAATCTTAAAAGCCCGGAAACCTATTTCCAGTCGGCTTTCCGTGTGCAGTCGCCTTGGACGGTAAAAAATGAGAAGGGCGAAGCCGAGATAATCAAGCACGAATGCTATGTGTTCGACTTTGCACTTGACCGTGCGCTCCGCCAGATATCCGACTATGCCTGCAATCTGAATTCCGAGAACACAAACCCCGAAAAGAACGTCAGCGAGTTTATAAACTTCCTGCCCGTCTTAGCTTATGACGGCTCGACTATGGAGCAGGTAAACGCACAGGCTATTCTTGATATTACCCTTGCCGGAACCTCCGCAACCCTCCTCGCAAAGCGCTGGCAGTCCGCCCTGCTTGTTAACGTTGATAACGATACATTAAAGCGTCTAATGGCAAGCACAGAGGCAATGACCGCACTTGAAAATATCGAGGCTTTCCGCAATCTCAACAAGGAACTTGAAGTAATCATCAACAAGTCCGAGGCTGTAAAGAAGCTGAAGAAAGACGGTGTGGAAAAGCTCACCCCGAAAGAAAAGAAAGAGCTTACCGAAGCCGAGAAGGAGTTCAAGTCAAAGCGTAAGGAGGTACAGGAAAAGCTGATGAAATTCGCCTCCAGAATTCCCGTATTCATGTACCTTACCGACTACCGTGAATCCTGCCTCAAGGACGTTATAACCCAGCTTGAGCCCGGTCTTTTCAAAAAAGTGACCGGTCTTGATACAAAGGATTTCGACCTTTTGTGTTCACTCGGCGTTTTCAACTCCAGTCTTATGAATCATTCTATTTTCCAGTTCAAACGCTACGAGGACGCAAGCCTTACCTATACCGGAATTGATATGCACAGTAATGATAAGGAGATAGGCGGTTGGGACACCGCCATAAGAAAAGATGAATACAAAAAGCTGTTCTATAATCAGCAGGAATCAATGAACGCTCCTCAGCATACCGAAGCCACCGAAGATATAGCGGAGTTAAAGAAAGAAGTCACCCGGTCATCAGCGGTAAAATCCGTTCAACCGTCCGCCAAGTCCACCGCTGCAAGTCCAACCACTCCGCCTCTTGTGACCGAAAAGTTCGGCATAAAATCACCCGTTCCCAAAGCCGCTTTACCCGTTCCCGACAGGAAACGCAGCAGCACCCCCGATTTTGACGAATCGTCAATAACAGTAGGTATGACCGTAATACATGAAAAATTCGGCGAAGGAAAAGTTCTTTCGCTGAGAAAAGGACACATCTATGTAGCTTTTGACGATGAAAGGCAAATCAACTTCACCTTCCCCAACGCCTTCACCGACGGCTTCCTGCACCTGCCGAAATAACCAAAAGCAACAGCCCGACTGAATCAGCCGGGCTGTAGTTATATACAACAAAAAATCCCGTGCAAAATACACGGGATTAAACTTGGTACACCTTCAGGGACTCGAACCCAGGACCCACTGATTAAGAGTCAGTTGCTCTACCAACTGAGCTAAAGGTGCATATTAATAAAGTGAAAAAGCACGCTACAGCGTGCTTTTTATTTGGCAGGGGTGGTAGGAATCGAACCCACGTCAAAGGTTTTGGAGACCCCTATTCTGCCATTGAACCACACCCCTATAGGTAAAAAGCTCAGCACCAATAAAATTGGTGCACCATCAGGGACTCGAACCCCGGACCGACCGGTTATGAGCCGGTTGCTCTAACCAACTGAGCTAATGGTCCGTTGTCTGACTGCTTGACTATTATATATTTACGGACTTAATTTGTCAAGTCCTATTTTTATAAAACTTTATAAAAAACTGTTAATAAAAATATACTTTTTAAAGTTCGGTTTATATCCTTGACATCAGACAAAAAGAGTGTTAAAGTATGAAAAGTAAATGCAGTGACCGAAAACAGGTAGGTTCGCAGCAGTGTTTTCAGAGAGTTGCCGTTTGGTGCGAGGCAACGTTCATTTGTGCGTTCCGAGTTCATTTCGAGAGCAGTCCGCTGAAAATTACAGTAGGTGTGATCGGGTTCGCCCGTTAAAGCGATAGAGTATTTTATATGTACTCGGTGAGGGTTTTATTGTGAGATAAAACCGAATATGAGGTGGTATCACGGTTTATCCGTCCTCTGCAAATTTGCGGAGGACTTTTTTGTTTTCCGCCAACAACAATCGGGAGGAATGTAAAATGTGGCAGGAAGCCATTGAAACGATGCCGCGGGAGCAGCTTAAGGCTCTGCAAAGCGAACGTCTTGTAAAGCAGGTCAAACGTATGTATGAGAGAGTGCCGCTTTTTCATGAAAGAATGGATGAAAAAGGTCTTAAACCCGAAGATATTCACGGAGTTGAAGATCTGTCGAAGCTTCCCTTCTCTTACAAAAAGGATCTTCGGGATTACTACCCTTACGGATTATTTGCCGAGCCGATGAAAAACATTGTACGTGTTCATGCGTCAAGCGGTACAACGGGGAAAAAAATAGTGGTCGGCTACACTCGAAAAGATCTCAGTGATTGGGGGAATTGTGTTGCAAGAATGCTTTCGGCAATAGGTGTCGATGAAAACGACTTTGTTCAGGTATCATACGGCTACGGTTTATTTACCGGTGGATTGGGCGCGCACAACGGTGCAGAGACGATCGGAGCAACCGTTATTCCGACCTCTGCGGGCAACACCGCAAATCAGCTGCAAACCATGGTTGATTTCGGTTCAACCGTCCTTTGCTGTACTCCAAGCTATGCAATGTATCTCGGAGAAGCGGCAGAAGAAGCGGGGCTTACAGACAAACTGAAGCTGAAAGCCGGTATTTTCGGAGCCGAACCGTGGAGCGAGGATATGCGCCGACAGATCGAAGAAAAACTTCGTATTAAAGCGTATGACATATACGGTCTTTCGGAAATAATGGGTCCCGGTGTCGCCGGTGAATGTGAATATCAGTGCGGAATGCATGTCTGGGAGGATATGTTTATTCCCGAAATTATTGATCCTGACACACTTGAAGTCCTACCGGAGGGTGCAACGGGCGAGCTTGTTTTCACAACACTTACCAAAGAAGGCTTCCCTCTTATCAGATACCGCACGCGCGATATATGCTCTCTTAACTATGAAAAATGCAAATGCGGAAGAACACATGTCAGAATGAACAAGCCTCAGGGCAGAAGCGACGACATGCTGATAATCAGGGGGGTTAACGTGTTCCCGTCACAGATCGAAGAAGTTCTTTTGAAAGCGAGCGGCGGAAATATTACGCCGAATTACCAGATAATAGTCGATCGGGTCAACAACACGGATACATTTGATATAAATGTTGAAATGAGTGAGGCTTTGTTTGCCGATGACGTTAAATCAATAGAAAAAATTGAACGTGACATCACCGGAATGCTTCGCGATACTCTCGGAATCGGCGCAAAGGTCCACCTTGTAACCCCTAAGAGTATTCAGCGCAGTGAGGGCAAAGCAAAGCGTGTAATTGATAAGAGAAAGGTTTGATGAACAATGATTAAACAGTTATCGGTTTTTGTTGAAAACAAATTCGGACGTTTGTCGGCAATCACGGATGTTCTGAAAGAAAACAATATTGACATTAATGCTCTTTCGCTCGCAGATACTTCCGATTTCGGTATTCTTCGCCTTGTTGTTGACAAGCCGGAGGATGCGGCGGTAGCGCTTACCGAACACGGCGTCACCGTTAAATGCACGGATGTGCTTGCTGCGGCAATGGACGACCGTCCGGGCGGACTTGCCTCTATTTTAAATGTGCTTACCGATGCCGAGGTTAATATAGAATATATGTATGCTTTTATGGGCAAAGCCGACGGTAAAGCCTGGACTGTTATGCGAGTCGACGATAACGGAAAAGCAGAATCCGTGCTTCATCGGAACGGGATAAAGACTCTTGACAGCACCGCCCACTTTAACGAGCAGGTATAAAAAAGCATTTGCAACAGTAAACCCCGCATTCGGTGCAGTTAAATACCGAATACGGGGCTTTGCGTTTATTAATACATTGTGAAGCTCTGGGAACTGTCCAAATCATATGAATCGCAGCTGAAATAATCATCCCATCTGATGCCGCACTGCATATCCCAATTGCAGGGGACAACTCTTACGAAGCTGCTGTCCGCAGTTATGTTCAAGCCCCCGTAATAATCATAGCCGATAACTTCGCCTCTTTTAACCGAATCGATAACAAAAACGGAGTGATGCGGTTTAAGGCGCAGATAGTCGCCGATCTTAACGGTATCCCATGTAACGCCGAATTTCCTTTTTGCGCCGCCGAAAACCTCGGAGCTTAAAAGGTATGAAAAACCTGCACACTGTCCTTTGCATTTTGAATATGCACCCGATGCGTGGTCGGTACACGGAATTTCGGTTACTGCGGGATATTTTTTGCTTGCGGGATTATTATTCCAGAAATAGCCCTCCGGGTATTTATTGCGAAGCGCATCAATCCTGTTTTGCAGCTCGTTTTTTACGGTTACTTCGTAATAGAATGAGTTTTTACCGTCGGAAAGAATTACACACGAAAAACCCTTTTGCAAAGCCGTAATTTCACCGTTCGGAGTTACGGAAACCGCATACGGGTTGGATGAGGTCCAAGTCACCTGCCGATCCTTTCGCACAATTACATCGTCAAGAGTTTTCTTTTCCCCTTCTGTCAAAGTTAGCGCAACCTTGTCGACATCGTAATAGTAATGGTTGTCAT
>OQVQ01000892.1_pt1 | contig 13007 bp, 15 predicted proteins | sample 1691491 | NCBI WGS metagenome assembly OQVQ01 (sample SAMN03418252, study PRJEB22391) | human gut metagenome | biome: human-gut; feature: organic feature; material: feces | host: Homo sapiens | place: Tanzania | collected 2013-01
GCGTATCCGACACATACTTGTTGGGTGATGAACTTGTTTTGAAGCGTATTTATAATCTTACAGATGCAGAGATAATGGAAATAAGAAAGTCGCTTGACGAGCTTCGTTCGTGGCGGAGACCTGATTTGCGTAGATAATAACAAAGAGCGTATGCCGTTTGACATACGCTCTTGTTTTTTAACACGATTAAAGAGGATTGAACAAATTCCTGTCATTATGTGTCGCTATCAGCTTATCAAAAAATGTTTCGATGCTAAGCTCCTGACAAGTTGGGATAATTGTCGGAGGATCAGTTGAAAAATCCACCTTGATAAATGCAAAATGTTCATATCGGTCATTAGGATCATGCCAATTCTCACGGTTGGTGATTTTCATAAACAGGCTTTCGGCTCTGTCTAAGTCAATTTCCTCCTTGAGCCCGGGCTTAATCGGATTTTTGGGCAGTAAATAAACATAGCCGAGAGTAGCCATAGGAAAACGATCATGTAAAGAAATACATTCTCCGATAATGCCCTCATAGTAATTTTCTATATTCTTTCCAACTGATGACATTTGACTTCTTACACCTATTGCAATCTGCGGACCATTGGCAAAATGAGTTAAAACAATGTCCTCGTCCTTGTTTTTGTGTGAGCCGAACAGCGTTGCTTCCTGCATTAACTGAAATTTATCAGGTTCAATTGGAACTGTGGGATAATGAGGACGACCTGTCGGCTTTTTCATATCAGAAAGCTCGATACGCTGTACTTTTTTCTTATCTAACGCAGAATACAACTCCTCTACACAGTATTTATGTAGTTGATAAATGAACGATGAGCCACGAACGGCAGCCGTAGGATCACTAAGATAGGTCTGCTTCATATCAGCTAAACATTGCTGTAGCTTATTCATATCTGCTGGCATTATTCTTCCTCCCCTTTATCATCAATAAATAGTTTATAGGCTTCGACGCCAAGAGCATCTGCTATACGCTGGACATTTTCAATAGAAATATTACGCTGAAATCGCTCGACAGTGCTGATATATGTACGGTGCAGGCCACATTTTTCTGCGAATTTCTCCTGTGAAAGTCCAAGAGCAAGGCGGTACTTTTTCAGATTCTTACCAAACACCTTAACAATATCCATAGCTACACCACCAATCTTATTATTATAGCATAGTGTAGCCGATAAATCTACATATTATGAGTAACATTTACATAAATCGACACAAACAAATATGTTGCATTAGCCCGTAGTCTATTGGAACACCTGCAAACCGTTCCGTACAAGTCCGATATATTATTTTGGCGCACACCACAATTAAAGCAAACCCTATTGGCGTAAAATGAGCCTTTCACTCTGTTTTTGAGTGCAAGGCTTGAATTGATTTAAGCTAAGACATTCAGCACCTCATGAATATCCCCATTGATGCAAATGCTCTGCTCTGCTATCTCATCGGGCGCATACGCTTCCCCGAAATTCAGGCAGGCATAGACTACCTTCGGATTTGCAAAGGTCATCTTCCAGAACGGATACTTGATTATGACAGGCGTGTTCATGCCCACACCCAATTCAAGGAACAGGATATGCAGTCCATCATGGCGGCGCAGGAACTCGTCATAGCGCTCGGCTGCTCGGTGCCAGCCTTCGTCCTCGACAAAGGTGTCATCTGCTCTGAGGTTCATGCTCATGGGCTTGCCGCAGACAGGACACTTCGGCACAAGCTCCGACGGAACACGCATATCCTTCTGAGCTTCAAACATCGCCCTGACGGTCTCCTCGTTGTCATAGGTCTTTTGGTGGCAAGGCTCACTGCACTGCCAGAGACCGTAGTCGCCCTGTGTATAGAAGAGACAGTGCTTGTCAAATCCTGCCTTTTGAAATTGGTGGTCAACATTGGTGGTGAGAACAAAATAGTCCTTGTCCTTCACAAGCTCAAACAAGCGCTTGTATGTGCCGTTGTCCACGTCCATATAGCGGTTGATGTAAATGTAGCGTGACCAGTACGCCCACATTTCTTCGGACGTTTCAAAGGGATAAAAACCGCCCGAATACATATCCTTAAAGCCGTATTTCTCCACGAAACCGGCAAAATACTTCTGCAAACGCTCTCCCGAATAGGTAAAGCCTGCGGCGGTGGAAAGACCTGCCCCTGCACCGATGACGATCGCATCAGTGGTCTGTATTTCTTTTTTCAGATGGTCAATTTCCGCCGAGTAATCTCTTGTAAATCTCATGATCGTCCTCCTTGAACACATTGAAGATCACCTGTATATCGTGGTTCTTGCGGAACTCCCTGACGGTGCGGACAGCAATTTCCGCCGCTTTATCCTGCGGAAATCCGAATACGCCCGTTGAGATACAGCAGAAAGCGATACTCCCGATACCGTTCTGTACGGCTATTTCAAGACAGCTTTTGTAGGAGCTTTCAAGCAGACGGCAATGTTCATCTGTAAGAATACTGTCTACGATCGGTCCGACGGTGTGTATCACATAGTCACAGGGCAAGTTGTAGGCAGGCGTTATTATTGCCTTGCCCGTGGGTTCTTCATGACCTTGTGTCTGCATGATCTGACCGCACTTGTAACGAAGCCGTACCCCTGCAAAGGTGTGGATACAGTTGTCGATACAAGAGTGGCAGGGCTGCCAGCACCCCGTCATTCCCGAATTGGCGGCATTGACTATCGCACCGCATCTGAGCGTAGTGATGTCGCCTTTCCAGAGATAAATGCCGTCCTTCATGGGCGTTAGATTGGAAATATCCGTGATGCCCTTGCTCTCGGTCAAGGCTGTGAGATATTCGTCCTCTGCCTGCAAAAAATCCTCGTCTGCCTTGACAGCAGGGCGGATATTCACAAGGCTTCTGTAAAGGCGGAATTTGTCCGTATCATTGTTTGGTATCTCAATTCCGTCAACATCGTTTCTTTCTGACAGCAGATAGTTTATCAGAAAGTCTAATTTCTCCATACGATCATCTCCTTATGACTGCCCCTACAGGACAGACCTCCGCACAGTTTCCGCAATGCAGACAGTTTTCCTGACGGATAACAGCTTTGCCGTTCAGCTCAATACAGCTCTGCGGACAGTCGCTCAGGCATGAACCGCACCTGATGCAATCATCGGTCACGAAATATCCGCTTTCCGTGATCTCTGCACCGCCGAATGTGAAGCTGTCACGCTCTATTGGCTTCTTGGAGAGGTCGAACCACTCTCCGCTGCCTTCATATATCTGAAAGACGGTCAGAGCCTTCCGGCTTTCTTCAGTCGGATATATCTCAAGCATATACGGATTTTTCTCAAACAGCAGAGGGAGCATATCCTGTCCAATTTCTCTGACTTTGCCACGAACCGAAACGGCGGTACAGTTCATGGTATCTTCACCCTTTTTGCCGGATAAGGCAAGATAGCCCTTATCCTTTAACCGCCGATAGAAGTTCTTTCCCTTTGCGGTGAGGAAATACAGACCATTATCATCGGCGTACATCATATCTATCACACAGGTCACGGGCAAACCGTCCTCGTCCACGGTCGCAACTACAGTGGAGTGTATCTGCTCCACGATATAATCAAAGTATTCTTTGGTTGTCATAAATATCCCTCCGACATTACAGTCAGTCGCTTTGCTTCTTCATAAACGTCAAACAGCTCCATTTTTAGTTCAGTGTTTATCGCATTTTTTCCGTGTTTATGAGCGAATATAACGACAACATCAGAAGCCTCCTGACTGCATTGTATTGATTTTTCAAGCTGTATCATAAACACAGGAGCTTGAAAATATGCAATACGGTCTATTATCATTTCTGATGTTACAGGTGAATCAGCATCTCGAAGAACAAGGGCATCTGTTGACCAGTCTTTTGCTGAATCTATAACAGCTATAAAGCCTGTATTTCTATCAAATACCTTGGCAAATTCTCCAACAGTCATAACATCACCCTCTATGAAAAAGAGTGTGCCGATTTTTCAGCACACTCTTATATTTATTCTTCTTCAATGATCTTCTTGGTATCGGCAACAATCTCGGCAAGCGTGGTCTTTTTCAGCTCATTTTCAAGAGCTGCCTGAGCCGCTTCGAGTCTGTTGTCCATTACTTTATGGATATTCCGTCCCACGGGGCATTTTGCATTGGGGTTCTCATGGAAGCGGAAGAGTCCGTCATCGTCCGTGCATTCTACAGCCCGGTAAACATCATACAGCGTGATCTCGCTTGTGGGCTTGGCAAGGTGTGCGCCGCCGCTGCCCTGACGGGTTTCTACGATACCTGATTCACGGAGCTGACCGAGAACATTGCGGACTATGACTGCATTCACGCCCGTACTGCCGGAAAGGAAATCGCTTGTCACCCTCATCTCACCGCCGAAAACCTCGATACAGGTGAGGATATGAACTGCCGCTGTAAATTTACTTGTAATCTGCACGAATGATCATCTCTTTCTTATTCTCTTACCACGCTGATACGCTGCCTGATGTGAGCGCCTTTTTCAATCTCGTCCACCATAGCAATAGCGTAATCTGCATAGCTGATAATGCTCTCGCCCTTAGAGTTGAGCGTCAGCTCCTCGCCTGCGAGAATGTACTTGCCGCTGCGTTCGCCGTCAGCCTGAAAATCTCCTGCGGGGCTGATATAAGTCCACTTTACGTCATTTCTCTGACGGAGTTCGCCAAGCGCCTTTGCCATAGCAGAAGCCAGCGGCTTGAAAACTTCGGGGAAATCTGCACCGTCAGAAACGCAGGCGGTATGCTCAGCGTTCACATACAGGCTTCCTGCGCCGCCGACAACGAGAAGTCTTGTGTCAGTTCCCGAAAGAATGTCGCACAGGTGAGCAAGTGACGTGGAGTGCTGAGGAAGTGTTTCGGGTGTCCATGCGCCGAAAGCATCCACAACTGCGTCAAAGTCTGCAAGGTCTGCTGCGGTCAGGTCGAACAGATCTTTCACGATAACATTCTGAGCAGCGGACTTGTTGTCGCCCTTGACAACTGCCGTAACATCAAGTCCTCTGTCAACAGCCTCTTTCACGATGAGCTGACCTGCCTTGCCATTTGCACAAACTACTGCGATTTTCATAATAAGTACCTCCTAAAGTATAGCATAAAAATTGATTTCTGTAAAGTTGTAAACACCACTGTTTCAACTTTCTGATATCAGTATATCATGCAAATACCGAGTTGTCAATAGCAATATTACAACTTTGGAGGATTGCATAAAAGGTCTGTGAAAAATATGTGCATACTCAACAAACTATATTGCTATATATCAAGCAGAGGTCGGCTCAGCGATTCCATGTTCCGCTTCATACTCCCTGACACGGCGGTAAAAAGTATTAGCCGACAAGCCCATTCTCCGCATAAAGTCCCTGCCTGTGATGCTCTTTGACTTCCATTCCCCATAAAGCTGACCGAACCTTGTCCAGTCAATTTCAATGGGCTTTCTGCCCATGTACTTGCCCTGTGCCTTAGCGATCTCGATGCCCTCACGCTGTCGCTGTTTGAGCTGCTCTCCTTCAAGCTGAGAGAGTGCAGCGAACACGGTCAACATGAATTTGCCCGCAGGAGTATCGGTGTCGATGTTCTCCTTGTGACTGATGAGGGTAACACCCTTTTCAGTGAGTGTGTCGATGATATTCAGCAAGTCCTTCGTGGAGCGTCCCAGACGGCTGATACTCTCCACATAGAGCGTATCGCCCTCACGCACATAGTCAAGCATAGCTTTGAGCTGAGGGCGGTCTTTGTTCGCTCCTGAAATCTTCTCGGAGAAGATGCGGTCAACCTGATAACCGCACATGATCTCCTGCTGTCTTGCTGTTTCCTGATGCTCCGTGGAAACACGGATATAACCTATAAATATCCACATAAAAGAAGCTTCAAAGGCTGATAAAACCTTTGGAGCTTCGTTTTTTTATGCCTTGATAAAGGAAGTGACAGCATTTTCAAAATAATGACATCAGCGTTTATCGTCAAGTGACAGCAAAATCGTCGCTTTGCCGTCAGAAATATAGCTCAAAGCAGTGCGCAACCGAAAAAATGACACCCGTGGGATGTCAAAACCATGTCAAATGGACGTCAATCGGGGAATTTTTCTTTGTGATAGAATTGAAATCAGGATAAGGGCGGTCATTTCCGATGAAAATGACACCATTATCCGCAAGATGCTCATTTTCGGCCGAATGTGACTCTTAATGTATTCAATATATATGACGAAAAGCAGAGGTGCATAATGCAGGAAAGATACAAACCCGATGAAGCTGCACACAGCGTAACTGTCGGAAAGACAATCTTTATTGTAAGCTCATTTACAGACACACAGACAACCGTTACAGCGGAGGAGCTTATCATAAAAATGCTTAAATCAAAAGTCGCAGAAGCGGCAAAGGAGGAGAAAACAGCATGATCCCTTACAACAATTCTATCATTGTTCCCGTGGACACAGGCTACGGGAATATCAAAAACTCGCTTCACTCATTCCCCACGGGAATCGCAGCATACAAGACCAAACCTGCATTTAAGGGCAGGATACTTCATATCGGAGATATGTATTACCGTATTGGCGAGAGTCACAAGGAGTACATTCCCGACAAAACCGTTGACGAAGAATTTCGTCTGCTGACCATTGCCGCAATTTGTGACGAGTGCAGAAACTGCGGATTTTATGAGGGAAACATCTATCTTGCGGTCGGCTGTCCCACTGCAATGCTTACGGCTCAGCGTGAAAGCACGAGAGAGTATTTTATGAGCAATCCCCATATCGACTGCGAGTACAATAACGTTCACCATCATCTCACCATAGTCGGCTGCTTCGTTTATCCGCAGGGATATGCTGCGGTCACTGAGTATCTTCACAATATGACAGGTGTGAACATGGTGGTTGATATCGGAAACGGTACGGCGAACATTTTGCAGATCAACAACAAAAAGCCAATTGAAGAAAAATGTGTTACCGAAAAGCTTGGCGTAAATCAATATATGATAGCCGTGCAGAAAGCTGTAATGGCTGCATACGGCAAGAAAATTGATCCCGAAGTGGTTGAGCTTTTTATCCGAAACGGAGATACCAACGTTTCCGACAATTACAAAAATATTTTCCGTGAAGAAGCAGAAAAATACTGCCGAAAGATTTTTGATGCACTTTACAGATGCGAGTATGATCCCGATTTTATGAAGCTGTATGTCTGCGGCGGCGGTGTTAAGCTTATCAGACGTTTCGGAAAATACAATTCCGACAGAGTGATTTTTATTGATGACATCTGCGCAACTGATAAAGGCTATCAGCAGTTTGCATTAAAGTCACTCAAAGCATTGGAAAAGAGGTCTGAGTAATGAAGCAGATGAAAAGAATTACACTCAGGCTCTCCCTTGAAAATCCGTCCGATAAGAAGATTGCTGATTTTCTTGCTAACATCGACAAGAATAAATATCATACGGTTAATAATGCAATAAAAACTATTTTGTATTCGGTTATTAACAATACAAATGTTGAATCTTCTGCTCCTGCCGCTAAATCGGATATGAAAGATATTATTGCAGTTATCCGCACAACTCTGAAAACTGAAATTTCCAAACTGCTTTTTGTTTTGGGTAACCACGCTGTCAAGAAACAGGACGATTCTCCCTCTTGCATAGTTTCAACACAGGATTTCTGTTGATGATGACGGTGATTTCAGAGGGTGGATTTCTCGAAAATGGGATTGAACTTTTGGGGGCAGTGTGGTATAATGGAAGGTAGGAGTAGACACTCGGCTTGCTCATGAAGATTGATTTTTAAGGAGTAGTATTCAGATGAAAAAAGCATTTAAGATAATTGGAAAGGTACTTCTTGTAATCATAATATTACTAATCATTTTCTTGCTAATAGTGTTCACATACAATAAAATTATGATGAATAAGGAAAAGGCATTATTGGACGAACCTCTTGGCGAAATGATAGAGGTTGACGGACACAATATGTGCATATACTCTGAGGGAGAAGGTAAACATACATTAGTATTTCTTTCAGGTTCAGGAACTGCTTCTCCTATACTTGATTTCAGAAGTCTTTATAGTTTGTTAGTTGATGATTATAGGATAGTAGTTGTTGAAAAATTCGGCTACGGTTTCAGTGATGTAGTAAATACTGAGAGGTCATTTGATACAATACTAAGGCAGGACAGAGAAGCTCTTTCAAAGGCTGGAATTGATGCTCCATTTATCCTCTGCCCTCACTCAATGTCTGGACTTGAAGCGATACTTTGGGCACAAGAATATCCAGATGAAGTCGAAGCAATTGTAGGTCTTGATATGTCTCTGCCACGCTCTTATGACAACTTTAATTTTTCAAAAACAGAACGGTTTGAAAAAATTGCGGCTATTGGACGGGAACTGGGGATCGTCAGATTTTACTATTCTGACAGTTCACTTCCTCAAGGACTTTCAGAAGATGAGAAAGATTTATACAGAGCAATAGCCTGTAAAATAGCTGTAAACGATGACGTTATAAATGAAGGTCTTGCTATCCCCGATGCCGTCAAAAAGATCGACGGAGCGCCTAAGCCTGATATACCAATGTTAATGTTTGTATCTGACGGGAAAGAAACAGGCATTGAAAAGTGGTCGGAGATACAAAAAGAGTATGCTTCTGAACTGTCAAATGCAACTGTTGTTGAACTTTATTGCGGACACTATGTTCATAATTATAAGCAGGAGCAAATAAGTGAAGAAATGAAAGAATTTATTGAGAATATCAAGTAATAGTTTTTGACTTTCGCAGTTGTCTATAAATCAAATATTTCCACAAAATGCAGAGCAACGCCAGCTCTGCATTTTTATTTTCCCCATAACATTTTCACAATAAGAAAAGTTTTATGGCGCACCCAAGTTCATGCGCACTGCGAATAGACTTTCACCCCGAAAGTGCGCTATAATTTTAGTGTGGGGCTTAAGTATAGGCTCGACTAAAATTTCAGAATGGTGGTGATGATATGACTACAAATTCTATCGCTGACAAGCTGGCGAAACTCGAAAAGAAGATCGCCAAGCGTGAGAAAGCTATCGCTGACGAGACAAAGGAGCTTGATAAGGATAGAGCAGAATATAACAAGCTCTACATCATGTTCCTGTCCGACAAGTACAAGCTGAGTGGCAAAGACCTGTTCTCCGCAATCGAGCGTGAGCATGATCAGCTTGAAAAGCTCCGTGAGGGTGAGCAGTCCGATGATGATACGGACAATGCTTCGCTCATCGAAAAAATGCGTGAAAGCGGTTATGTTTTCACCAATGAAAAGCGAATGATCGCTAAGCCTGCAAATGTGAAATACGGGTGTTCAATAGCCAAACTCGGTTATAGTTATTCAATGGAAATGCTTCAAATGAGAATTGCAAACAAGCAGAATGAATTTGCCGGAATAAAGATAAGTGCGTTTCTCGGTGTTCAGGTTGATTACGCTGTTACTGTTCGTGAAAAGCAGATTGAACTTTATCGGTCACGTTCCGTTTCATCGAATATTTCTTATGCAGAGGTAAGAAGAACAATGGAGCTGCTGAATTATGTACACGATAATCACATTCATTCCGTTGATGATATGAAAGCGGTTGTAGGCAAAGCAAAAGCGAAAGCAGAAAAGCTTTACTATCGTTATGATTATCTTTGCAAGGAGAAAAAACTGCTTGAACAGTTAAAAAAATTCGGTAATGAATATCATTATCTTGTCAACAAAACCAACAGAGCGGATATTGAACAGAAACGGCTTGAAGAATTATATCGAAAATTTCTGCCCAATGCTTTTCTCGGTCGTGGTAATTACGGTGATTCCGATTGGGTGCAAAAACAGATAAATCAGATACAGAGTGATCTTCGTGGAATTGACAGCGTATATGCTGAGCTGAAGAAAGCCAATTCGGATTATTATCGTGCATGGAATGGTCAGGAATTACTTGAAAGAACTCTTGAAACTGATTTTGACCGTATTCGCAAGCAGGAGCATTTGCGTAAGCAGATCGAAATGTATCATCAGGGATATGAACTTCAGGAGGACGGTACATATGCTAAGAATCCTGAAGCCACAGAAATCCGCAATGCAGAGTTTAATTATCTTGCAGAGATCGAAGCTGAAAAACAACGCCGGGCAGAAATGGAATATCTGCTTGAGCTTGAAAAGCAGGAAGAGCGTGCAAGACGCAGAAGTTATGATCGTTCAAGATAATCGGTTTCCCACTCTTTGGGATACTCAAATCCATATCTTTGCATCTGCCGTGCTGCCGCAATTTTTCTTGCGGTAAGTTCTTCGGAGCAGCCGAGAGCGAAATATTCCGCAAAAGCAAGGCTGTATTTTTTCACCGCCAGCGGATAATTACCAGAAAGAATGTGTGCGGCTCCAAGGTCAAAAAGCAATGCAGCATGATTATTGGAGCTGCACCCTTCTGTTGCAAATTCACATTCGAGCAGAATGTCCAGAGCCTTGTTCACTTTCGCATTTGCGGAAAGTGTTGCGGCATAGTTTCTTGCAATAGAGATAAAATCATCATTGTATGCCCTGCACAGTTTTATGAAAAGATATGCTTTATCCATAAATTCAAGACCACGTTCGGTTTCCTTGTTTTCGGTATAAAGAATACCGAGGTTCATATTTATGTTGGCAAACAGCACGGGATTTGATTTTTCATCGCACATTGAAAGTGCTTTATTCATCAGGCTAATGGATTTGGCAAGTTTATCATTTCTGTTTGCAGGCAACATTGCCTTATTATTTAGGAGCAATGCCCTGTTATTATCAGTACCGAGTTTATCATCGTCAAGCAGTTTTTCAGTTTCGGAAATGATGATTTCCATAAAATCATATTCGTGATAATTGTCAAGGAATATGTATGCTGCTTCGAGGAAATTCAGATATGAACTGCTGTCGGTACTGCCGAGATATTTCATTACATTTCCGATTGCCGAAATGATAGTCGCAGAGTCGGGCAGCTCAATACCAATGATTTGCAATTTGCTTTTCAAATTGGTGATAAGCACATCACAGTTATCAAAAGTTGGTTTCAAATCAAGCAGGACAATATCCCTTATCATTGGGTGAAGCGTGATAATATCAGCGTGGATATTTTCAATGAAACCAAGCTCACACAGCTCATTTATTCCGTTCGTATCGTCCAGTTCAAGCATTTTAGCAAAATATCTGATACGGACTTCATCAAAGATAATCAGATTCCGCATTATGTTCTGATAGCTCTCATCAAGAAGGTACAGTGAGAAAAGCGAACGGATATGACTATAGTATGTTTCTTTTGCATTTATGCCGTCCTTGCTGATTTTTATCTTATCAGTTGATTCGGGATCGGCACTGTTCTGTCTGAGATGTTCGAGAATTTCTTCGGGAGTATGCAGACCTTTTTCAAGAAGCTTTGCTGTCATCTCAATGGACAAGGTGTGGTGATGAACAGTTTCGATCAACTCATTGATAACGGCTTTATTTTCCTTGGCATAGGAATAGTATTTACTTACGAGCTGATACAAATCTTCGGGATTTGCGATAGCATCAAGGTTGAAAATATATCCGCAGTCGATATTGCTTCGTGTTGTGAAAATCATCTTACAGCCGTAATTGATAAGCGTACTTAGAAAGCTGTCATTTGCAGTATTAAGGTTATCAATTATGATGAGCGAATCTCTGCGCAGACTTTTCAGAAGGCGGATATGCTTTGTAAAGCGGGTGTGTTCATCATCGGAAAGGTTATCCCCTGCAAAATCCATATCGGTTATCATTTCTTTCAGACTGCCGTGATAATTGAAATACAGAATATTTCGGTATTCTTTCTTGAATTTCTTTGCGTATGCTTTGGCAAATTCGCTTTTGCCGATGCCTGCGAAGCCTTTTATGAACACCTTGCTGTGTTCCTGCAAAGTTGTATGAAGTTCGTCAAGTTCCGTATTACGTCCGCAGAAATATCTGCAAGGTGTCGGAATCTCCGCACCGAATACACATTCAGAAACGGTGATAGCAGAGGCAGGCAGCATAGGCTTATCGGCAGATACAAAAGGTCGGTCAATAGCTGCAAAAATCACATTTCCGATAAAGCGGCAGACTTCGGATTCATTGGCGGTGTCTATATCAATCAGTATTTCATTCTTCTTTTCTTCGGAAAGAGAATAGTCGTTTGATACAAGAGTTACAAGCTCATTGCAAAGATTATTCAGATCATAGACTACATCAACACAGTTATCCTGAAAATCATATCCGATGCTTTCACAGCCATTGTCACGATAAAAATTTATGAGGTCGGCAGGAACAGGGCGGCTTCCTTTTATCCAACGTGATATTGAGGAGCTTTCAAAAATTTTATCATCGCAGCTGTCATAATATTCGGAGAATATTCCCGTTATGAGGTCGGTTTGCGTGAATGCACGTTCTCTGTCCTTGGAAATGTGCATATTCTCACGGCAGTTTTTGATTATGATGCTTATTACTGTGCTGAAATCCACTCGGCGCATGGCGGTTCCTTTCGTGATTTTTCTTTCAGTATAACACAATTTTTAACAAAAATCAAATCATAAATTTGTTTGTGTTTTTACAAATAATTTATTGCTTTAAAGCAGAATATGATGTATAATAAATACAGTCATAATCTGCTGTTTGGAAAGGTAGGATATTATGAAATTAAAACAGCAGGATAAGATTACGGCTCTCTATTGCAGATTAAGCCGTGACGATGAATACAATGGCGATAGTATGAGCATTCAGAATCAGAAAGAGCTTCTTCTGAAGTTTGCTAATGATAACGGGTATTTCAACACGGAATTTTTTGTTGATGACGGCTATACAGGCACAAACTTTGACCGTCCCGATTTCAAAAGACTTATTGAAGCGGTTGAGGACGGAAAAATCGGTACTGTTATCGTAAAAGACCTCTCCCGTTTCGGCAGAGAGTATTTGCAGACAGGATTTTATACGGAAATGTTTCTTCCGGATAACGATGTTCGATTTATTGCTATCAACGATTCCGTTGACAGTGATGATGGGGATAACGATTTTGCTCCGTTCAAGAATATCATCAATGAGTGGT
>OQVQ01000894.1_pt1 | contig 12981 bp, 20 predicted proteins | sample 1691491 | NCBI WGS metagenome assembly OQVQ01 (sample SAMN03418252, study PRJEB22391) | human gut metagenome | biome: human-gut; feature: organic feature; material: feces | host: Homo sapiens | place: Tanzania | collected 2013-01
CTGCACAGCGTCGGCGTTGATCTGGAACATGGTGGTGGCATCGCACCACAGGGTCAGACCCTCGTGGGGCGCGTTGCTGCCGTAGATCTTCTTCACCATGTCGGCAATATCCCACAGGCCCAGAGGCTTGGAGGCCATCGCTTTGGTGTTGGTAGTGATGGCGGCCACCAGACCGCGGGTCTTGTTGATGGTGGCGTCAGTGGTTGCCTTGTTGTACACGCCGTTGACAAAGGTGTACTCGATGTCGCGGGCCACCTTCTGCATCTTGGCGGCCACCTGAAAGTCCAGCTCGTTCATGGGGTTTGCCTGCTGGTTGGCAATGTTGATGCCGCTCAGGGTGCCCATGTTGCTCTGCTTGGCGTAGGAAATGCCAACGGCTTCCATGAAGATCTGGGTCACGTTGGTTTTCTGCTCGCGGGTGATAATGGAAGCGTCAGGCGCGGTCAGAGACGCGGTCTCGCTGATGGCGGGCTGAGAGCCGCCGCCGGTGGTGTACTCCTGACCGGTCACAAATTCCACATGGTTGGTGGTCTTGGCTCTGCCGCCGATGATGGAACTCAGGGGAGTGCGGGTGTTGCCCTTGTTAAAGAGCATGCCGGAGTAGTTCAGTACTCCGAAACTGGTTGCGAAAGTATCAGCCATTTATTTGGCCTCCTTTTACTTAGATTCGGCCTGCGCTTGCAGGCGGGTGTAATAGGCCGCCTCTGCGTAATTGCCCAAACTTTGGGCCTCTGCGGCCTTTTTGGCGTAATCCACGCCCTCGCTGACCACACCTGCGCCGGGACGGGGCGTCTTTTTCAGCGCCTCCGCCTTGACCTGCTTGGCGTGGTTTTCCAAAAACTGCTGCTGGTTGGCAAACATCTTCGCCGTGTCGCCGTCCGCCAGCGCCTTTGCCGTGTCCTCCGCCAGCACCTCGTCATAGCCCTGTGCGATGAACTTTGCCTTGTATTCCGAAACCTTCTTGGCTTCCCGCAGCTCCGCAAGCTCTTTCTCCATGCTGGAAACCCGCTCGTCCTGCTCCTGCTTTTTCTTGTCCTCGTCAGAGAGCAGGTCGTTGTGCTTCTTCTTCCACGAAGCTGCTTCGGAGGCCGCCTTGTCGTAAACGTCCTTCTTCACATAGCCGCTGTAGTCCGGTTCCGGAATGTCGTAGCTTTCCAGTGCGGCAAGCTTCTGCTCCGCCGTCATGTCGGCGAAACCTTCAATTTTGCTGGTGTCGATCTTAGGCATAATGTCTGTCCTTTCTGCGCTTTTTAGGGTGCATCTCCGCACCATGCTGCGTTATGTCGGTTCTCTCCCATTTTGCGTTTTTGGTAAGGCGGCTTCTCTGCCGCCAAGCACCCGTTTGGGTGAAATTAACAAAAGAAAAAAGGGATACCGATACGTTTTCCGTACCGATAGCCCCTTTTGGCTGTCCCAAGCGCCCTATGCGTTTGGCTGTTCGTATTCTGTTTTTGACTTCACTTCCCAGATGCAGAGCTTTCCGTTTCTCACGCCGATTTCAACCTTGTGCCTGCGGTTGAGTATCTGTTCGATTGCTCGCACCGCCGCTTCCGACAGCTTGATTTCCTGCATTGATTGCCTCCTGCTTCCGTTCCTGTTCTTCCATATATTCCATGCTCATCTTGTAAGCCAGTTGCGGATCGGAAAATAGACCGCTGTGGGTAAAGGCCAGCACCGGCGCGATCTTCGGGTTGGAGAGCATCATGGTCAGCACGTTGGCCTTTTCCGTGATGTTCTCGTAATTTCGCCGGGTAAAACGGATTTCCAGCCCCGAAAGCTTCAGCGTCAGGTCGCCCAGATCGCGGCAGATGCGCAGAAGCAGCTTCAAAAACTCTTTTTCCGACCGTTTGAACATCAGCTCCGAATCCTTGGCCCGCGCCTCCGCTGCCGACCAGCCGTCCCGCATAATCACGGCGGAACCCGTGTCAGAAGTGGAGGAGCCGCCGTTCCGGTTGGGCATGCCGCAGATGGTCAGGACTGTGTTGTACATGCTGTCCACCAGCGTTTGGGTCTGGGCCTGATTCATTTCCGAGGTCAGATACTGAATTTCCGCTTTCGTCTGTGCGTCAATGTCCTTGAACTTGATGGCGCCCAGCTCTTTCAGCTTCCCGAAATCTTCCGAGGAAATGTCCACGTTGTGGAACAGCATCAAGGCTTGTACGAACTGCTCCACGCCATCCAGACGGTTGCTCTCCACCGTGTTGATGGCGTCCAGCAGCGGGATCACGATCTCAAACGCGCCCAATCTCGCTTTGTTGGCTGGGTATTCGATGATGGGGATGCCAAGATACTGCGGCTCGCTGTGCAGGATGGCCCATGTGTTGTTGACCTCGTAGTAATGATCCTGCGTATAGCAGCTGAATACCAGCGTCCCATCCTTTTTCAGGATGTATTTCACGCCCATCAGAGGTGGATTGCCCAAAGCCGTGGAATAGACCACAAAGCAGAACCGGGGGTCGAGGGTGAAAATCTCGAACGGCGCTTCATCCTCCTCCACGTCCGCCATATCGTCCGGCAGGATCATCCGGTAAGACGTGCCGCAGATGTGGAACCAGTCCGCCAGCTCCTTGTCTTTGGCGGGCTTATCCTCGCTGAGAACGTAATCGTTCAGCTGCATCACGCTCTTTGCGATGCCCTCGTCGTCGCTCCGGCTCACATACTGCACCGGCTCGCCCATCAGATAGCCCACCTTGAAGGATACAATCTCGTTGGCCCGGTTTTCAACGATCTTGTTGTTGATCTCCGGCCTTACGTCCTTCTCCCGGCTCAAAATAGGCTGGTCGCCCCGGTAATAGCGATAGAGGTAATCAATATCCGCCTGATTCTGTAGGTGGATAAATAAAGCCTTTTGCAGCACGTCGATCACATTGCCCGCCGTGACCTCTGCCACATCCGTATAGATCACTCTGCGCCCAAACAATGTCCTCATGCCATGCTCCTTTCCACCTATTACTTCTCCCCCATTGTACCACATCTTTTGGCGTGTTTAAAGAGCAATTTTGCGAGTTTTATTAGAATATTTGCAACTTTTTCAGCAAGGGCGGCGAAAAACCTCCACTTTTGCCCCATTCAGCGCCTGCGAGAACTCCGCCAGCATTGCCATGCCGTCGGGAACGTCGTCGTGCTTGTTCTTTCCCGCCATTGTGTAGGAACACAACATGTCCATCATCCGTCCGTAATCGGTATTTCGCTTATACTTTGTCTCGTCCCGGAATAGAAAATGCTCCTTCACAAACGCGGAATTGACAATGATCTTTGTCTCCTTGTTGGCCGTGGTGTATTTCGTGGTAATGTGGGTGATGCCGCCCCGATCCTTCACCATGCCCTGCACCTTCTCCGCCACTCTGCCGCCTGCGGAGTTGGATTCAAACCGGCATGCCTGCACCTTGTCCCGCACCAGAATGTCCGAAAGCCGCACATCCACCACGTCAGGCAGCCCGTTGTCACATACGCAATCGTCGATGTAGTAATCCTGCCCGTATACATAAGCCACGGGGAGAAAAGCGTAGTCCGTGCCCTTGTCCTTCGTGTCGCAGATACCGATGATGGCGTCCGGCTCCTTGTCCGGCAGCTCAAAAAAGCGCCGCAATTCGTCCGGATGGTACACAAGCCCCTCCCGTTCGATAGGTTCATTCATATACAGCGCCCGCCAGTTCAGCGGCTCCATGATATCTCTCTGTTCCCGGTAGAATTTGGTGGAAAACCCCACCCCATAGGCGTAATCAAAATTGGATTCGTCGTTTCCGTCCATCGCAGGAATGGCAATAAACTTCGCCCTGTCGTTCTTCTCATATTCCCGCTCTAATCTGCCGATCACGTCGTGTACCGACCATCTGGTGGCGATGTGCAGCTCCTTGCAGTGGTCTCCGATCTTTCTCTGCCGCAGGTCGGTGGTGTACGTCTCCCACAGCTTGTCCAACCGCTCTTTTGACAAAGCCACCTCAATGCCGGACACCAGATCGTCGCAGTAGAGAAGCGTCGCCGCACGGTATAGACCGGCGTTTCCCGTGCCGATGGAGGTAAATTCCAGCGTTTCAAAGCGCTGGCACTTGTCCAGATCGATGCGGCAGTCCTTTGCGTTGGTGTTGCTCACCTTGATACCGGGGAATACGTCGTGCCACAGGTATTCCCCGTTCGCGTCGAAAATGCGCAAACATTCGTCGTATACGCCCCGCACGAAGGAATTGCTGTGGCTGCCTGTCAGCATAGGGTCATTGGGGTATTTCCCGCCCAGCCATGTGAGATAGAAGATCGCCAGCGTGGTCTTTCCCACGCCGGGCGGCAGACTGATGGCCAGAAGATCAAGCTGATCGTCCGCTAATGCCTGCAAGTCCTTTACCACCTGCCCCAGCATCTTCTTTCTGGGCGGATAAAACCGCTTTTTCGCCTCCCGGTTCAGCTCCACATACGTCAGATAGCTGTCAAAATCGTAGGGAGCCTCAAATAAAAGGCACTTTCGCCACTGTTCATAGAACTTGTCCGCCGCCTGTGGACACGTTTTGATCTTCTCCCGGCACTCCTGCAAGATTCGCTTGTTTTCGCCGTGTGCGGCGGCGTGATCCTCGTCCTCCCAGTTTCTACACAGGGAAAAGAGGTCAGTATACGCCCCGATATCCCACGGAACCGCTTCGATTTTCGCTCGTATCGTCGCCGCCAGCTTCCTATAGTCCATTTTCCCACCTCCAAACGCAAAAAAAGAGCTACCCGCATGTTTTCCATGCAGATAGCCCCTTTGGCTGTTGCCCCCGCCCTCGCGGAAGCCTGTTCAGTTGTAATACAGTTCGTCGCAGGAAAGGTCAAGCGAATCATTCCAGCTTACGCCATATCCGCCGGGATCGACCTTTACCGCGTCGAACAGCCCGTTTTCCTTCAATGCCTGAAACACAGGCCACTTGTCAAATAGCCGCGATACGTCGTACCGCTTCTTTGTCCCGTCCGTGAACTCCACGTTGAGGGAGAACCCGGAACATGGACTTACCGTTGCCACCTTGTGAAACATAGAAATCACCTCACTCCAGCGGTTCCACCTTTTCAAACTTCTGCGTGTTCCAGATTTCCAGCAGCTTTTCTTGATGCATGACCGCCCACTCCATAACAAGCAGTCTGGCCTTTGCCGGAAGCTTGCCATCAAGCATGTTCAACGTCTGTATATCAAACGTTGCCGCATAATCGCCGTAGTATGCGTGAAAATGCGGCGGATTATGCTCCTGCTGCTGGAAGTACATTTTGATAGAAATGCCATAAAACGTGGAAATGATAGGCATATCCGCACCTCCTGCTTTATTTTACTCGCTTAATAATCTCGATCAGCACCATAAGAGGGAAGAAAAGAATTAACAGCAACGTCATGTTTCATTCTCCTTTCGCCGTTTATACTCGTTTACCGTCCGGTAATAGGTATTCTGCTTCAGCCCCAACTGTTCCATTGCTGAACGACTTGTGCGCTTTCCGCTTTCGACCTCTGCGTAAACCGTCTCAAATGCCGTCCAGTCGATTTTGACGGGCTTTCTGCCCCTGTACTTACCTGCTGCCTTTGCGATGGCAATGCCTTCCGCCTGACGCGCCCGGATGTTTTCTCGCTCCTTTTCGGCAACGTAGCTCAACAGCTTTACTACAATGTCCGAAATCAGCGTGCCAGTCAAATCGTGGCTTTTTCGCGTGTCCAAGATGTCCATGTCCATTACCACAATGTCGGCTTGCTTCGTCTTGGTCAGAAAATCCCACTGTTCGGCAATGTCCTTGTAATTTCGCCCAAGCCGGTCAAGACTGGTCACAAACACCACGTCACCCGCTTGAAGCGCATCTACCATCGCGTGGTATTGTGCGCGGTCGAAATCCTTTCCGCTGGCCTTGTCGATAAACATCTTGTCTACGCCAAGTTTCTCCATCGCCGCTTTTTGCCTTGCTACGTTCTGGTCGGCAGCGGACACCCTGACATACCCTATGTTCATTGTACCACCCCGCTGTCTCTCTGGTCAATGACAATTTGGTCTGATCGGCGAGAACCCGGCTTTCGTTCCTGCACAACAACTTCATATCCCAAAACGTCAAGCATTTCGACAACGTTGTTAAACGTCATGTTGGGGGAATTCAGGCGCGAACTCACATCGTTGCCCTTCTCTTTCCCGATTGCCCTTGCCATAGATAACAGGGTCACACCCTTGTCTTTCATCACTTTTCGTATTGCCTTGTTAATTTGCATAGCTGACACACCTCCTGCGTGTAATCACTATACACTAGATTTATTTTGTTGTCAACATATTTTTGCAAATTCGCCTTTTTTGTTTTTGGCGGATTTTTCAAAATGGTCTTTTTGAATTTTGGGGAATTTACGGAGGGAACCCCGCCGACGCCCGCCGCCATATAGCCCCCACCGCCCCGCCGTGCCGCTGGGGTATACCCCAAAGCAACGGCGGACAGCACCGCAATAACACTAAAAATATTTTGCACAAACCTATTGACAACTAAACGCAATTAGTGTATCATACAATCACTAGATAAATCTAGTGCATAACACCAAAAGAAAAGCGCCCCGGCCATCACCAAACAGCCCGGAGCGCACCCCGCAAGGAGGCATATACAGTATACCACTTGCGGGGAGAGAATGCAAGGAGGATATTACAATGACAACATGGATCGTGGATCAAAAGAACTTTCAGGGCTATGCAAAAACTTGGTTAAACAAAGAGGGCGTTTGCCCGTACACCGGCAAGACCGCCGCCGACTTTGAGGCGGAGGGGTTCGCCGTGATGGATGATGCCGCATACTCCGCATATCAAACAGAGTGGGGAAATGCGCTGTGTGGCAAGTGGGTGGAGGAAACCGAGGAGGCATACAACGACGCGCTAAACTGTTTGCCGCCTGTCAAGTGGTACGCTGGCGGCTTTTACGTCTCTGAGCGGTATATTTCCAACATTTCCGCGTACCACCAGAAATTGAACGGCCACTATTACACTTGTTTGCAGCGCTGGTCAACGCCCCGGGATGCGATCCTCTCCGACCTGCAAAACTGGCTTAGCTTGAATCGTATGTGCCACGGCTGCGCCACCTATCGCAACGGCTGCGTCGGCACGAAAAACAAGGTGTGGACGGCCTGCGTCTACAAAAAGGAGGCGTAACAATGGGCCAAGATTTACTTTTCCAGTGCTGTAAGCGCCTCATTATCCAGCCCTCTACAATAACCCCCGGGAAAATCCGCTTTATCGTGATCCAATATTTGTGCAGCTTTTACCACATACCGCCGTATGATATGGCGGTATCCCTCGCAAATGACGGCTTTGAAATTCTCTTTGACAACTCCGCTATCAGCAAAGCGGAACGAGAGGCAGAGCAACGCAAATTCAACCGCGCATTAAAGGAGGCGCAACGATGAACATTAACCAGATCATGGCCGAACTGGCACAGTATATCCGGATGCAGGAAGAAGCCGCCGCAATGGTGGAATCTCTCAAAGACCAGCTCAAAGCCCAGATGCAGGCCGCCGGGGTTGATACCCTGGCAGGTGACGAACACAAGGCCACATACAAGGCCGTCACCAGCTCCCGCGTGGATACCACCGCATTAAAGCGAGACCTGCCCGAGATCGCAGCCCAGTACACCAAGACAACGACCGCCCGCCGGTTTACGTTTGCGTAAGGAGGCAATACCATGAAAGCATATTACATCCAGCATTTCCGCGATTTCTCCAACTGCTCCGCCCTGTATTGGGCGGAGCAGGGCGCACCAGTCCCGCAAGATTGGGAGCGCATCACCCGCCGCGAGGCGGAGAGCCTGTGCCGCAAAGAGCGCAGCGCCCGCCATTTTACCCCCGCATTTGCAAGCTATGCAGATGCCTATATCTTTCCGGCAGACTGGCCCACGCCCGCCGATGCTACCTTTGCCCACTACGATCCGGCCCGCTGGGTCATGTGCGGCCCCTACGTTGTCGAGGGGGTGAGCGCATGACCTTGCTTTTGATCCTCGCTTTTCCGCTGATGGTACTTGTGGAGATCGTCAAGCGTTCCAACTAAAAAAAGCCGCTCCAAACGGGGCGGCTTTCCTCTTGCCCTGGTGCGGCTCCGCTCTTTTGCTCCAATACAGGCCGTTTAAAGCCACTCTGTCGGCGTTCTTCCATGCGCCGCTGTCCCCTATATTGCCGCGCCTTCAAACGCCTTGCAACGGCCTTTATTTGCTGCCCTGCGAGGCGGTCTTTTGCGCCCTGTTTTGCCCTCTCTGCACCGGCAGAAATAGAACGCCCGTTCTTTCGATCCGTTTCTGGGAGGATTTCCGCCAGATTTTCCGCGAAAAATGCATCAGGCTCCCGCCGGTTTCTGCGCCGGTGAGAGCCTGTCATAGTCGCGGCATAGTCGCGCGAAAGTCGTTGAGATAGTCGCAAAAGTCGCAGACCATAGTCGTGAAAGTCGCTCAAAATGCTCCAATATAGTCGCGTGTACGGGATTCCGTGTATAAACCCCGTGTTTTTTCTCACCCATTTTCTCAAGTATGCGAGATTCCGTCTACTTTTCGTCGATCTCCACGGCAATATCGGTGAGATATTTCTGCTGCAAGTCCTCCGGCGATAGTTGCTCACCCAAAGGTTGGTTGGGGGTCAAGACCACTTCCTGCTTGTCCTGATAGCCCATGTTGTTTTTCATCAAAAAAATACCCGCAACCGGGTTAATCTTGCCGTTTTGCATATAATCTTCCATCTGTGCGTTCAAAATTTGATACGCTTTTTTGAGCGTGTGACGTACTTCGGCGGGCAAAACCTTCACATTGTTCTGTTTCGTTCCGTTTGCCCACCGCGTCAAAGTCTCCCGTGAAACACCGAAAGCAAGCGCTAAACCCGCTACACTAGGCTTCATATCGTTCTCTGCGCACAAGTCGAAGTAGTCTGCAATTCTGGTAGATACCTGCTCTACGCTCTCCATGTCGGGATCGTCCCATTTGAACATGGTAAGCGCGTGGTTCAGATACTTTGTATTATCGCCGGGATTTGTCTGCACGGCGCAGTCGGGGCGTTTGTTGCCTCCTGAGCCTTTTGGTCTGCCGCGTCCGCGATTGGACGTTACCTCCATATCTATGACTTTGTCGCTCATTCTCCGTCTCCTTCTTGCATCTCGCTATCCACCTGTATCAGGTCGTGACTGCTGTCACCCGCATAGAACCGCGCTGTCTTGCCCTTTACGGTGCAGGTGCATATACCGTACTCCTTTGTCATGATCTCCACCGCCACATCTGGCGGAACACAGGTAATCCGGTAGCAGACAAACGTCTGCGTGTGTTCCTTCCCTTTGATATCTCGGTAACGATCATGCAGTCTGTATTTTGCCAGCAAAGCCTTGATGTGCCGATCCAGCTCATGAATGTAGACATCAAACGCGCCGTCTGGCATTTCGCCCTTTTGGATGGTTGTGTTGCAACGCATATCGTCCTCCTATTGTTCGGCTTCCCGCTTAGATTGTCACACGCTACCGGCAACTACGCTCCGAAAAGTCGCAGCCCCTATCTCGTCTGGTCAAACCGGTCTTGACGCATCAAGACAAGCGCAGTTTTCAGCGGACATTGTCGTTTCCATGTGAGCCATGCCGCACGGTCTCACATTGTCCGGGCGCTACCCGGCCTCTGGTGCAGCATGGCTGCTCATTTGGTTTCCGGCGCACCAGGGTCAATTATCTGGCTACGGTTTTATTTGCCATGCTGTTGGGGCTATCGGTGGGATTTGAACCCACAACCTGATGCTTACGAGGCAACTGCTCTACCAACTGAGCTACGATAGCGTGTGGGGCATAAGCCCCGATAAAGTCCCTTGCGGGCGAAAACGATTCAACGTTTTCATTTTTGGCAGACTATTGCGAACTTGCGGTCTGCCAGCGCAATCACACCGCGCTGCGCCTTTTCATCAGCCGCACACTGTTTTTGCGGATTAACTGTCCGCCGCTGTGGCCACAGCTTGTGTGCACTTAACTTCTCGCGCTTCCTCGCCCGCTTGTGTGGTTGGTACGGCATTGCAGTCCTGCCCTGCTTTAGCGCTTCAAGGAAAGTCCCTGTCACTCGCTGTGGTCTCCCCTTGCGGGGCACCTATGCCGCATATGGTGCGTTTTCTTTCGGCTTTCGCCTATCCGCCTTGAGGAATCCGCACAACCCTTCGGAACTCCACGGTAAGCGCATGGCGGAACGCCTACCGCTTCAATGTTCTGGCACACTTCCGGACGGGACGCTATGTCACTTGTCCACGGTAGTGCCGCACCGCTTTTTTCGTCGCGAATTCCGTCTTTACAGGCTCCGCATTGCCCAGCCGTTTTCTAAGTGTCGGCACACTGTGGCCGGATGGGAGGTGCGACCTCCCGCCCCTGATCGTGGGGTAGCTCACGCAGTCCGGCATATATACCCGTCATATACCGCTGGCGGGTAAGCGGTTGAAAGGAAAACGATACCGTGAAAGCCGGTATGGAGGCATTGGCAGGACTCGAACCCGCAACGACCATCGACGGCGTTTCCCCGCCGTGCGCTCTTCCAACTGAGCTACAATGCCGTGTGTGCCCGCCGCCGTGCAACGACGGGCCACAGAAAGGAGAATGAAAAATGAATGCAAGCAAGATGAAATAGGAGGTGTCATAAGGCTGCACGTCCTCATAACTATTGTACCACACTTTTTGCAATGTTTATAGTGCAAAAACGCGGATTTTTCAAAGTAGTTATTCTAATTAAACACTTTTCACACCTCTTCAAAATACTTCACATCTCCAATGCTGCAAACATAAATCTGACCCTCGTGATATTCGCTGTGTCCGGCAATTTGGGGGTTGTAGAACACCGTCGCATTGCCGATATCGGCAAACATCTCGCCGTATACAAATACCTCGCAAAAGGCGTTCAATGCCGCGTCAGACACCCAGCTTGCCGGGGTAGTATACTGATACTCCCTGCATACGTCCTCAGGCGTGTAGCGGTTCCTGTTGCGATTGCAGGCGTTGAATAAGGCTTGTACAATTCCACGGCATTGGTCGGCGTCGTTTCCCGCTTCTGCGGTGACGATCTGGAGCACCTTTGTCACGTTGTAGCCAAAGGTCTCAAACTCTCGGTCTGTTCCGATGGCGGCGATCACTGCCTCCGCGCTTTTTTCCGCTTCGTCGGGGTCTTCGTATGCTTCTTCGTGTGGGCCACCCTCGATCACCAGGATCGTGCGTTCTTCCCGCTCCGGCTCCTTTACAGAAAAGCCGGTCATCACCACCAGCGCCGCCGCCATAATCAGCAGCACCCACGCAGCAGCGATAATGCGGTCATTTGTCGTTGGGTTTCGTCGTTTTATGTGGCATCATCCTTTCTCTCGCCATATGAGCAGAAATCATCATAACCACTGGCGACCATCCGGCAAGCGTATGTTTTGAACTTCCGGCAATCCTTACAGCGCACCACGACCTCTGCGTCTACGGTGGGCATTTGCCGTATCACTCGGTCAGCTTCTGTGAAACCTTCTGCCAAATTATCCAAATGCGTTTCCCCTGCCAAAATTAATTTCCGTGTCTTCTTAAATTCTGCGTCAAACAAATCTCTTACATTATCTGCATCAATCAGCCGCATCGTTGTCACCTCCGTCCATCTTCGCTACCTTCACATACGCCAATCTCAAAATATCGTCTACAAAACTGTCACAGCTGTCGCAGATATAATCACCAGAATCATCGTAAAACTGATATGCTGTGCATGGTACAGCTTTAATTCCTGTGTACAATTCCAAACGTCTGATAAATTCGCCGTAATCTAGCTCTTCAAGTTTTCTCAGCTCTTTAAACTGCTGTCTTGTGATGCTGCTCATCACTCCACCACCTCATACGTTTTCTTGAAGATGTCCGCCTTGCAGGGGAAGAACTCCCCGTTCACGCCCCGGATGATGTAGTCACCCTTTCCGCACCGCATGGTGCCCTCCAAGGTCTCGATGTCGATATATGCCGCGGTATGAGATATCTCCGAATCACCCATGAACTTTATGCACTCTTTCCAGTTCCAGCCCAGAAAGCGGATTGCCTGAATCTCCACCGGCTTCTTACGATATGTTCTGATCGCCATGTCATTTCACCTCCACATACGCCACTTCCAACAATCTGTCCACGTCGTGACTGCTGTTTCCGACGTAATCCCCGGCAGCATCGAAAAACTGATAGGAACTGCACGGCCTTGCCTCAATGCCTGTGTACTTTTTCAGCAAGCACAGGAATTCTTCATAGTCACACAGTTTAGCGTTTTTCAGCTCCCGATACTGCTCCTTTGTGATCTGCGCCATTGCGTTACCTCCTCCCATAGTCCTGCTCCCACATATCTTGCCAGTAGTCATCGTTTTGCTCTTTGCATTGCCAGCAGCATGTAAAGCAAATATTTGCATCTTCTAAATAATCCATGCTTTTGCGGTATGTGATGACCCGGCGAAACCAACGGCCACACTGAGGGCAAAACCCAAATAACTTCTGGATGATGTTGCGTTTGTCCATCACTCCACCACCTCTCCCCAGAACTTACTTCGGCAAGAATCACAACCCGCCTTAGTAAGGATATGGGTACAATGTGTTTTGCCATATGACTTATCCAGAGCTGTTGGACATATAGCAATCACGCCATCGCTTTCGACCATCGCCTCCGGCCACTGTTCCAGAAACACGCTTTGTCGTGTCTTGCGGGGATGTGCGGCAGACCATTCCTCAATAACTGAAACAATTCTGCAATCGTCGCCCATATCCAACAATGAGTTACATTCAAAGTCTTTTGCGGGACACTCACAACATTCCCCGGCATGATAATGAAAGTTGCACATCCGGTTCCGTTCCTCGATAAACTTAACCGCGTCCATAGCCGTCCTCCTTCAACTCCTCCAGCAGTTCGGTGAACCGCCTATTCCATTCCCGCACACCGCAAAACACATACACGGCAAGCGCAATCCAGATAATTGACGCAATGTCACTCATGCTCATTGTTTCGCCTCCTTGATCCGCTCCGCCAGCCGCTCCA
>OQVQ01000896.1_pt1 | contig 12974 bp, 11 predicted proteins | sample 1691491 | NCBI WGS metagenome assembly OQVQ01 (sample SAMN03418252, study PRJEB22391) | human gut metagenome | biome: human-gut; feature: organic feature; material: feces | host: Homo sapiens | place: Tanzania | collected 2013-01
TCGGTGTCAATATTGCGGCAGAGCAAACCGCCGCTGTCACTGTTCCGGCTATAGTTCCTTTCACAAAAGGTCTGAGCTTCTTTATCGCCGCTTTGTAACTTCTGCGTTTTACCATAGCGTTACCTGCTTTCGTTTTTTTAGTACAAATATATGTTGCGGAAGGGTGCTTTATTACTTTGTCCGGAAAGTGTGAATGTGGGATGAATGGCGGAGCAATGCTGTTCTCAGCGGTTCTGCCGTCATTTTGCATAATCGGAATGTGAAATTGCAAGAAAATATTCTGCAAGTTTCATTTAAAAAACTTGCAGAAATGTATTGACAACACCGCAAACCCGTGATATAATTACAACTGTAGTCAAAACGGCTGCAGGCAATTAACGAAACAAAGCTGTTTCAGATGGCGGTAAATTTGAAGCAAATATTTCATTTTACTGCAAATACTCCTTGAATTTACGGTTAATTTACAAAATTCCGCAGATTTGCAGGTTGATTCATCTGTTGCCTGCTGTTTTTGTCCCCAAAAATGAAATTATCAGATTCAAAACGTCCAAAAACGTTCAGAAACAAACAGACACCGAACAGGAGTGAGCTTATGCTGGAAAAAGAAGGTCAGGTCAGAATCCCCGCCGGCTGTGCTATCTCAGGCTTTATAAGCAGGGACGGCAACAGAATATGCGGTGACAAGATAGTAAAGTCTATATCTTATATGCACGACAGATCAAACGGTCTGGGCGGCGGATTTGCAGGATACGGAATCTATCCGGAGTACAAGGATCAGTACGCATTCCATATTTTCTACGATTCAAACGAGGCCAGGGTGGAAACCGAGCGTTTTCTTGACAAGCATTTTGACGTGGTGAACCTTTCCCGTATCCCCACGAGAAAGTACCCGAATATTACAAACGAGCCGCTGATATGGAGATATTTTGTGAATCCCCTGCCGACAAAGCTCACCGAAAGTCAGCTTGATGAAAGAGAGTTTGTCGCTCAGTGCGTTATCAACATAAACGACAAGATAAACGGTTCATACGTTTTCTCAAGCGGTAAGAATATGGGCGTATTCAAGGCGGTAGGATACCCTGAGGATGTCGGAAAGTTCTACAGACTTGAGGAATACGCAGGATATGCCTGGACAGCGCACGGCAGATACCCTACGAACACTCCGGGCTGGTGGGGCGGCGCTCATCCGTTTGCACTGCTTGATTATACCATAGTACATAACGGTGAGATTTCTTCCTACGACGCAAACAGAAGATACATCGAAATGTACGGTTACAAATGCAACCTGCTTACAGATACAGAGGTAATCACATATATAATAGACTTCCTCAACAGAAAACAGAAGCTGTGTCTTGAAGATATAGCGAAGATAATCGCCGCTCCTTTCTGGAGCGAGATAGACTCGGATAAGTACAGCGAGAGCGAAAGACAGAAGCTGAAATACTTCAGAAACGTATTCTCAAGCCTGCTGATAACAGGACCGTTCTCGATAATCCTCGGCTTTGACGGAGGCCTTATGGCACTCAACGACAGACTTAAGCTGCGTTCAATGGTTGCCGCAGAAAAGGGCGATATGGTTTACCTTGCGAGCGAGGAATGTGCGATAAGAGCCATCTGTCCCGTTGTTGACCGTATCTGGTCACCGAGAGGCGGAGAGCCTATCATCGTCAAGCTGAACGAAAAGAAGTAAGAAAGGGAGCGGTAACAGTGGCACTTAATTATTTTCAGCCTTTATTTGATGTTATAAGAGATAAGGACCGTTGCATAAAATGTCAGGCGTGTGCAAGACAGTGTTCAAACGAGGTACACAGATATGACGCAGATCTTGATATGATGATCTCGGACAGCCAGCAGTGCGTTGACTGCCAGAGATGCGTATGTATCTGTCCTACGGGCGCATTGAAGATAGTAGATAACCCCAACAAGTTCAGGAACAACTCCAACTGGAGCCAGCAGATAATGACTGAGGTCTACAAGCAGGCGGAAACGGGCGGCGTTCTTCTTTCGGCAATGGGTAACCCGAAGGAATATCCTGTTTACTGGGACAAGATACTGCTCAACGCTTCTCAGGTAACAAATCCCCCTATCGACCCTCTGCGTGAGCCTATGGAAACAAAGGTATTCCTCGGAAAGAAGCCGAAGAACGTTTCTTTCAACGAGGACGGCAGTGTAAAGACGGAAACGACACCTACGCTTGAGCTTTCGACACCTATCATGTTCTCGGCTATGTCATACGGCTCTATCAGCCGTAACGCTCACGAAAGCCTTGCAAGAGCGGCTACGGAGCTTGGCATATTCTACAACACGGGCGAGGGCGGTCTGCACAAGGACTTCTATCAGTACGGTCCGAATACTATAGTACAGGTCGCATCGGGACGTTTCGGCGTATTCAAGGATTATCTTGAAACGGGTGCGGCAATAGAGATCAAGATGGGTCAGGGTGCAAAGCCCGGTATCGGCGGACATCTCCCCGGTGCAAAGATCCTTGAGGATGTTTCAAGAACAAGAATGATACCTATGGGAACGGATGCTATCTCCCCTGCTCCCCACCACGATATATATTCGATAGAGGACTTACGTCAGCTTGTTCTTTCGCTGAAGGAAGCTACAGAATACAAAAAGCCCGTTATCGTAAAGATCGCCGCAGTGCATAACGTTGCCGCTATCGCTTCCGGTATTGCCCGCTCGGGTGCGGATATTATCGCAATAGACGGTTACAGAGGCGGTACGGGTGCGGCTCCCACAAGAATAAGAGATAATGTAGGTATCCCGATCGAACTTGCACTCGCAAGCGTTGACCAGCGTCTGCGTGACGAGGGTATCAGAAACGAGGTTTCTGTAGTAGTCGCAGGCTCTATCCGTTCAAGCTCGGACGTGGTAAAGGCTATCGCACTCGGTGCGGACGCTTGTTATATCGGCACTGCCGCTCTGCTGGCACTCGGCTGTCACCTTTGCAGAAGCTGTCAGACAGGCAAGTGCAACTGGGGTATCGCAACACAGCGCCCCGACCTTGTAAAGCGTCTTAACCCCAACATCGGTTATCAGCGTCTTGTAAATCTTGTTCATGCGTGGGATCACGAGATCAAGGAAATGATGGGCGGTATGGGTATCAACTCCGTAGAGGCTCTCAAGGGCAACAGACTTATGCTCAGAGGTATCGGACTTAACGAAAAAGAGCTTGAGATACTCGGCATACAGCACGCAGGTCAGTGATAAAGGAGAAGTAAAATGAAAAGAGTTTACGTTAACGAGGACTGGTGCCTTGCGTGCCATCTGTGCGAATATTACTGTGCCGCCGCAAACAGCGGAGCCGAAAATATGATAAAGGCTTTTGCAAACGGCAAAAAGCCGATACCGAGAATAAAGGTCGAGGAAGGCAGCGGAATAAATTTTGCCGTACAGTGCCGTCACTGTGAAACTCCTCTTTGCGTAAAGAGCTGTATAACAGGCGCTTTATCGCAGAAGGACGGCGTTATTTCGTGTGACGAGAGCCGTTGTGTAGGCTGTTACACCTGCGTGCTTGCCTGTCCTTACGGCTGTATCGTAACAAGCGAGGATTCAAAGGTCATACAGAAATGCGACCTTTGCATGAAGAACAACAACGGCGAGCCTGCCTGTGTAAAGGGCTGTCCGAACAAGGCTATTGTCCTTGAGGAAAGATAAGGAGGAGCGAAATGAAAAAGTATGTTATCATAGGAAACTCCGCCGCCGCAATAGGTGCGGTACAGGGAATACGCTCGGTCGACAGGGACGGCAGTATAACGATAATCACGGACGAGGCATACCACACATATTCAAGGCCGCTTATAAGCTACTGGCTTGAGGGCAAGGTCGCCGACGACAAGATATACTACAGAGAGCCTGATTTCTACGAGAAGAACAATGTAAAGACCATCTTCTCGGTGCGTGCCGAGAAAATCGAAAACGGCTGTGTGGTACTTGACAACGGAGAGAAAGTACAGTATGATAAGTTATTGGTAGCAACGGGTTCAAAACCGTTTGTTCCTCCGATGAAGGACATTGATAAAGTCGAGGACAAGTTCACATTCATGACGTGGGACAGCGCAAAGGCTATCCGTGAAAAAGTCACAGCCGGCACAAAGGTACTTATAATAGGTGCAGGTCTTATCGGTCTTAAATGTGCAGAGGCACTTCATCATCTGAATGCCGATATTACTGTAGTTGACCTTGCGGACAGGATACTCCCGAGTATTCTTGATGTCCGTGCAGGCGAGATAATGCAGAAGCACATTGAGGATAAAGGAACGAAATTCATCCTCGGCACAAGCGTTGAGCAGTTCTCAAAAAACAGTGCGAAGCTGACAAACGGCGAAACGGTGGATTTTGATATTCTTGTAATAGCTGTCGGCGTAAGGCCTAACACAGAGCTTGTAAGCGATGCGGGCGGCAAGGTCGAAAAGGGTATAATAACCGACCTTCACCAGCAGACAACGATCGACAACGTTTATGCCGCAGGCGACTGCACAGTAAGCCACGATTGTTCGTCAAATACCGACAGGATACTCGCACTTCTGCCTAACGCATTTATGCAGGGTGAGGTCGCAGGTAAAAATATGGCAGGCGAGGAAACGCTTTATCTGAACGCTATACCGATGAATGCCATAGGCTTCTACGGTCTGCATATCATAACAGCCGGAAGCTATGACGGCGATGAGGACATTACCGAAGACGCAGACAAGGAGATATACAAGAAGCTGGTATTCAAGGACGGTCTGCTGAAGGGCTTCATACTTATGGGCGACGTAGCAAGAGCAGGTATCTATACCTCTATGATAAAGGAGCAGATACCGCTTACCGAGGTAGATCTCGATCTTCTCAGGGATAAGCCGCAGATGATGATGTTCGGCAAGGCAAGACGTGAAGAAAAGCTCGCAGGCAAAAAGCACTGATGATGCCCTTAATGTCTGCAATAACGGAGGATAAGCCATGACAGTATTAAACGCTAACGAAATAGGTTATTATGACCTTAATAAAAAGATAGTCGAATGTGACGACAACGATATAACGATAACCGACGCTATGGGACAGCGTTATATCGGCTGCGGTGTTGCGGGCAAGACGATAACGGTTGAGGGAACTCCCGGAAACGCTCTGGGCGCATATCTTGACGGAAGCACTATCATAGTACACGGCAACGGTCAGGACGCTATCGGCGACACAATGAACAACGGCGAAATATTCATCCACGGAAACTGCGGTGATACGACAGGATATGCGATGCGTTCGGGCAAGATATTCGTAAAGGGCAACGCAGGCTACCGTGTAGGAATACATATGAAGGAATATCACGAATTCTATCCGAAAATAATCATCGGCGGCAAGGTCGGAGATTTTCTGGGCGAATATCAGGCAGGCGGAATAATAATCGTTCTCGGCATAGGCTGTGACGGCAAAGCGCCGATAGGCTCGTTCTGCGGAACGGGAATGCACGGCGGTCATATGTATATAAGAAGCGACGAAGCGCCTAAGGGTCTTCCTGTACAGGTTTCGTGCGAGGTCGCAGACGACAGCGACAAGGCCGATATAAGAGAATATGTCGATGAATTCGCAAAGAATTTCGGATATAACACAAACGAGCTGTTAAAGGGCAGATTCTACAAGCTGTCACCGAATACGGCAAGCCCGTACAAGCAGCTTTACACGCATAACTGACAACAGACGAAAATAGATATATAAATGTAAACGCCCTGCCGGTTTTAAGGGTGCGCCGGCAGGACGTTCAATACCACGAAAGAGGGTGTCGGAATGAATGTACTTATAGCAGGCAAAACAAGCGAGATCTGCGACAGCATAGCAGGACTTCTGATTGAGCTTGACTGCGACAACATCTCGACTTTCACAAGCGGTGCTATCGTAAGAGGCGTAGACATATCAAGGTTTGACAGCGTTATCATCTCCACTCCCCTTTCGGACGAGTTCGGGCTTGATCTTGTCGCTGATATTGCAAAAGACGCAAAAAACGGCGTAGTGGTGCTTGCCAAGCACGAGATCGCCGACGAGGTGCAGAAAAAGATACGGTTTACCGGTGCATTCGTTCTCCCAAGACCCTTCAACAAGGCTATGCTTATACAGACAATAAAGCTTGCCGAGGTGGCTCATATCGGAATGGCAAAGCTGGAGGAGGAAAACCGCCAGCTGTCACAGCAGTTATCGGATATGAAGATAGTAAACCGTGCAAAGTCAATGCTTATGCAGTATCTGAATCTGACGGAGGAACAGGCGCACAGGCATATTCAAAAGCAGGCAATGGATCTGAGAAAGACACAAAGAGCCGTTGCGGAGGATATATTAAAGACGTATCAGAACACAAAGGAAGAAGAATAAACGGCGGACGCAGGGTGTATGCTCTGCGTTCTTTGATTTTCAAAGCGGTTCTATGCAGTAAGCAGGGGCGGCAGACACTTCGACAAGTTCCAGTAATGCAATATTTATCCATTAAAAAATCAGCCATATATTGACATTTAGCTTTTTACGCACTTTTCACAATCTTGTTACAAAAGGCTCACAAACGGCTTTACTACGGCAAATGCCGATAAAAAGCGGATTTGTGCGGATTTTATTCGATACTGTTATATAGATAATTATATACCGATATTCCTAAAATATATTTTACAATTCCGACTCAGTGTGTTAAAATAATAACGAACAAAAGAAAGAAGTCCTGCAACACAAATACATAACGCAGGGCGCACGACGATAACAACTAAATATAGATCAATAACGGCTATAAGCCGAACAGGAGGAATTTCACATGAGATTTACATTACCAAGAGATGTTTATCACGGCAAGGGCGCACTTGAGGCATTAAAGAGCTTTAAGGGCAAGAAGGCAATGATCGTCGTTGGCGGCGGTTCGATGAAGCGTTTCGGCTTCTTACAGAAGGCTGAGGCTTATCTTAAGGAAGCAGGCATGGAGGTTGAGCTCTTTGAAAATGTAGAACCCGATCCTTCTGTTGAAACAGTTATGAAGGGTGCAGACGCAATGCTCAAGTTCCAGCCCGACTGGATCGTAGCAATGGGCGGCGGTTCTCCTATCGACGCAGCTAAGGCTATGTGGATAAAGTACGAGTACCCCGACTGCACATTTGAAGATATGTGTAAGGTATTCGGTATCCCCGAACTCAGAAAGAAAGCTCACTTCTGCGCTATTTCTTCTACATCGGGTACAGCTACTGAAGTTACCGCATTCTCAATCATCACAGACTACCACAAGGGTATCAAGTATCCTATCGCTGACTTCGAGATCACTCCCGATGTTGCTATCGTTGATCCCGATCTTGCAGAAACAATGCCTCAGAAGCTCGTAGCACATACAGGTATGGACGCTATGACACACGCTGTCGAAGCATACGTTTCAACAGCTAACTGCGACTTTACAGATCCTCTTGCACTTCACGCAATCAAGATGATCCAGAACGACCTCGTTGATTCTTACAACGGCGATATGGCTAAGCGTGACGCAATGCACAACGCACAGTGCCTCGCAGGTATGGCATTCTCAAATGCTCTGCTCGGTATCGTTCACTCAATGGCTCACAAGACAGGTGCCGCATTCGCTGATTACGGCGCACACATCATACACGGTGCCGCAAACGCTATGTATCTTCCTAAGGTTATCGCATTCAACGCAAAGGACGAAACAGCTAAGAAGCGTTACGGCGTAATCGCTGACTTTATGGGTCTTGGCGGTGCAAATGATGACGAAAAGGTAAAGCTCCTCATCGCTTATCTGCGTAAGATGAATGATGATCTGAAGATTCCTCACTGCATCAAGAACTACGGCGCAGACAGCTATCCTACAGAAAACGGTTTCGTTCCCGAAAACGTATTCCTGGAGAGATTACCTGAGATCGCTAAGAACGCTATCGCAGACGCTTGCACAGGTTCTAACCCTCGTATTCCTACACAGGAAGAGATGGAGAAGCTGCTTAAGTGCTGCTACTACGATACAGAAGTTGATTTCTGATATTTCTGAGATCGTAGCTGTTAAATTTGATTTCATCTATTTATATAGCCTCTGAATTATAACCCAAAGGAAAGCCCCTTGTACCACCCCCTAAGGTACAAGGGGCTTTTCCACGCCGAGTCGGCATGGACAATTCGCCTTTCTGTATGTTTGTAATTAGCGTAACAACGATGTACGGCGAGTGACTGCGGTCATTTGCGCCGCTGCGTCCTTGCAGCGACTTCGTGTGACCGCTGTTAAAGCCTCCTTGCTTTACTGAGGGCACACCCTTTTAACGTTTCTACTGAGCAGAAATAGGAAAAAGTGATTGTGATTAACGTCAGTAAATATATAGCTGAAAATTTGCCGTGCGGCAATGTGCCGCTTCAAATTCGCCGTTCTGACGGTTGGCGGATTGCGTAAGTTACGTTACCGGCGGATAGCAATGTATGCTTCGGATTTGCTTTTGCAATGAAATTTGCCCGTCCTTGAAGAACATTCCCCACGATATATACACCATATACACCTTCGTTTCAAGATTTTTCACATTTCTTTCATCGCCCGTTATTATACGATTCATAAAAAGGAGGTATACTATAGGCACAGTCAGAGGAAAGGAATCCGATGACCGAAATCAGCCGATAGGTTTCGGCTTGAAAAATATCGTGCCGACAAGCACGGTTAACATAACAAGGAGCCGGCAAGACGGCAACAGCCGCCCTATACACGCTCCGCCTAAGTACAACGAAAGTTTTCATATACACCTCTCTATTATTCAAGCAAAACCGCTCTGTGACGCAGGGCGGTTTTTGCTGTGTGTTCGTGCAGTTGACATTCTGAAAGAATAGGTGTATTATACCACTTGCAAGGAGGTTATTATTATGGCAGGTTTTAATGAAAATGCAGATAAAAAAATTAAAAATAACAGTAAGCCGAATGCGGTAACTATAGAAGCGATAAAAGAAGTTCAACAAATGAAATCCGGTGCTGTCACCGATAAAGCCTCTTATGATGACGCAGATAAGATGATAAGTGATATACTTGATAACTGATACAAAACCGCTCTGTGATGCAGGGCGGTTTTTGCTGTTACGCAAAGCCGACAGTTTATATTGTAAATTTTACACAAACGCACTACAAAATTTCTCAGAAAAATTATAAAAAAGTTTTCAAAAAGGCTAAAGTTTAGAAAAACAAGTGCCGATATAATAAATGTAAGGGTCACAGAGCCCTGTGCGGAGGCGGAGATAACTTCCGCAGTGTTTTGCAAAACAAACACCAAATGACTTTAGCTTAGCGCAAAGCAAGGTCACACTAACAAAAAACAAGTCCCTATAAGGGCAACGACTTCCGAAAAGGATTTCGGGAGTACATTCAAGGAGGAAAACAAAATGGCAGGTATGGTAGTACAGCATAACTTAAATGCGATCAATGCTAACAACAAGATGAACATCAACGTTTCAGGTACAAAGAAGGCAACTGAAAAGTTATCTTCAGGTTATCAGATCAACCGTGCAGGCGATAACGCTGCAGGTCTGGCTATATCTGAAAAGATGCGTTCACAGATCCGTGGTCTTTCACAGGCTACAAAGAATGCCAACGACGGTATCTCTCTTATCCAGACAGCTGAAGGCGGCTTAAACGAAACTCACTCAATTCTTCAGAGAATGAGAGAGCTCGCAGTTCAGTCAGCTAACGGTACATACCAGGATGATACAGACCGTGAAGCTATCCAGCTCGAAGTTGACGCACTCAAGAGCGAAATCGACAGAATCGCTTCTTCTACAGAGTACAACGGCATGAAGCTTCTCGATGGTTCACTCGGCGGCACAACAACAGGCACAACAGATTTTGGTGCTCGTTACGGCGTTCTGATTTCTGCTAATACTCTTGTTGACGGTGCAAACAAGTTAAAAGAAAACCTTTCTCTTGAGGGTGCAACACTTACTTCAAGTGTAAATGGTGTTACTGTTACACTCGCAGATGCTGCTTCAGGTGTAGGCGGCGAAAATGCTCAGTGGGATGCAGCCGGTACAACTTTAACTATTAACTTAAAGGCAGGACAGAGCTATTCTCAGTCACAGATCAATGATCTGATTAAGAACGCAACTATGGCTAAAGCAGATTCAGCTGCTGCTCAGACAAGCACTCCTGCAGATGTTGAGTTAAAGCTCAAGAGCGGTGTATTTACTTTCCAGAAGGCTGAAACTTTTAAAACTTCCGCAGGTGTAAGAGCTGCTTCTGATGATACTGAATTAGTAGGTTATCTTATTAACGGTACTGACCAGAACGATGGTTATGCAGATACAATCAAGTTCACATCAAACAACTACGGCGAAGATACTCGTAAGCTTAAGATAGCTACTGATGTCGCTGCCGGCAAGGAATGGGTTGCTACAACTACAGCTAACAACGAAGGCACAGGCATTAAGGATGGAGAATTCACACTTCACCTTGCTACAGGCGTTGAGTACACTGAAGAAGACATTCAGAACCTCTTAAAGCAGGCTGGTCTTGATTATACAGTAACATTAACAGACTCTAAGACTCCTGATGGTGACAAGTCTTTCTACGCTCAGAAGGTTGTTGCAGAAGCTGACGCAGATGAAATCGAGATAGGCAAAACAACAGCAGGTGCCGGTCTTGGTTCTGACAAGCTCACAGGCACAGGTAAGGGCCTTACATTCCAGATCGGTGCTAACGGCGTTGAAGACCAGAGAGTTACACTTTCTGTAGGCGATATGTCATCTACATCAATCGGTGTAGGCGGTGCTGACGTTTCTACTCAGGACGCTGCAAACAAGGCTATTGACATGGTAGACCGCGCTGTTAAGACAGTATCTATGCAGAGAGCTGGTCTTGGTGCACTTCAGAACAGACTTGAGTACACAGTTAACAACCTGACAACAACAAACGAGAACCTGACAGCAGCTGAATCTCAGATCAGAGATACAGATATGGCTACAGAGATGATCAACTACACTAAGAATAACATTCTTCAGCAGGCATCTCAGGCTATGCTCGCTCAGGCTAACCAGCAGCCTCAGGCTATTCTCCAGTTACTCCAGTAATCTGAGAACAGCGTGAGTTTCAGGGCTTAATATTTATAAATTAATGACTTGATGAGTTCGCCCCCGTGAAAACGGGGGCGGATTTTATTTTTGTGGGAAGTGGGGCTGTCGGACTCACAGCACGAAATGTGGGTGGGATAGTGCGGGGCGAGGGTTGGTGTGGCGATTTATCTGTTGTCGATATTTTACACTGCAACAAGAAAAATCGGGTACGGTGCCGTACCCGATTAATCTTAACCGTTGATATACTCTTTAGGAGATACCCACTTGCCGTTTTGCTTTACCGCAAAGTGAAGATGAGGTGCCAGCTTCGACTCGCATTCGATAGCAGCGGTAACGCCTATCTTCTGACCGGATTCGACATCGCTTCCCTCTTTTACTTCAAGCGACTTGTCAAGTCCGTAGTAATGCGTTTCGTAGCCGTCGCCGTGATCTATCACAACGCATATTCCCCACAGAGGATCGTCCTTTATCTCTTTTACCTTACCCGTGCAGGCGGCTTTTACATCCGTTCCGACCGATGCGGCAATGTCCATTCCGTCGTGGGTCTTCCATACGCCGAGCGTTTCGCTCTTTACAAGCTCGCCGTTGCTGTATTCCCATATCACCTCGCCCTCAATCGGCATTACACGCTTTGCTGTGCTTCTGACAAAGTTATTTGCAGGTGCGGCAGAGCTGTCGGCTTCGCTCTTTGAGGTTTCGTCCTTAGGTATACCGCTCTGCGTGTTGTCCACCTGCTCTGCCGATACGGTCGAATCGGGCTTTTGCGGTTCTTCGTCGGCTATTGTCTTCAGTGTGCTGTCATAGGTCAGATATGTTGATATTCCTATAGCAACAATGCTCAGACATAACGCTCCCGCAAAACCTTTGCCCTTGAAAAACTTTTTTATCTTTCCGGTAGTTATCTTATCCATAGCTTTTTCCTTTCAAGTTATGCTTTACTGCATTTGTAGTTTTAACGTATTTTTCCGTTTTATACGCATTTTTCAGAAAAATCTTCCGCTTTAACGCTTTTCCGCTTTAAATTGAGTAAAAAATCTATTGACAAATACCGAGTGCCGTGGTATACTTACATTGTACCCGAAAAAACGGGTATTAAACCGAATATACACCACAAATCGCAGATGGAAAAAAGTAAGGCGGCAGATTTCTCACAGAGAGTCGGATTAGGTGCGAGCCGACAGAATATAAAGCCTGAATTCATTCCGGAGAGATGAGCCGAAAGCGCAGAGCCTGTAAGCCATTCGGGTAAGCCCGTTACAGCTTTAGAGACCGTATACCAGTGCTATGCACCTGTACGGTGAATTGAGGTGGTACCGTGGATATATATCCGCCCTCAGATTATCAGATAATCTGAGGGCGGTTTTTAATTTCATTATAAAGTGTATCCAGACTCAAGAAGAAACGTCGAGTGTGATGTATAACTATGATACGCAATAGGAAGGAAAGAAAAGCAATGAGTATGAACATGATAAGAAAGCTCCCTACGCCGCAGGAGATAAAGGAGCTGTATCCTCTGTCGGACAAGATAGTGGAAACAAAGAAACAGCGTGACAAGGAAATAGCCGATGTATTCACAGGCAAGAGCAATAAGTTCCTGCTGATAATAGGTCCTTGCTCCGCCGATAAGGAAGAACCTGTCCTTGACTATATTTCAAGGCTGGTACCCGTTCAGGAGCAGGTAAAGGACAAGATACTGATAATCCCCAGAATATACACGAACAAGCCCCGTACAACAGGAGAAGGCTACAAGGGCATGATTCATCAGCCCGACCCTACAAAGAAAGAGGATATGCTCGAGGGACTTATCAAGGTAAGAAGTCTTCACACAAAGGCTATCGAGCAGACGGGATTTACCTGTGCGGATGAAATGCTGTATCCCGAAAACTACCGTTATCTGTCCGATCTTTTGTCTTATGTTGCTATCGGCGCTCGCT
>OQVQ01000897.1_pt1 | contig 12966 bp, 10 predicted proteins | sample 1691491 | NCBI WGS metagenome assembly OQVQ01 (sample SAMN03418252, study PRJEB22391) | human gut metagenome | biome: human-gut; feature: organic feature; material: feces | host: Homo sapiens | place: Tanzania | collected 2013-01
AGGCAAAAATTTGTAAGGTGTTGATGAGTTTATATTTACGGCCTAAGAGAAGCGCTTGAACAAACATGTAAAAGATCATGGCTAAAGTACTGCATAAGCCAAGTTCCATATTAAATGAATATTTTAAAGCGACCGGTATAGTGCCTACGGGAGAAACACCGATCCCACAATGAGCGGAAAATGCAACTCCAGAAGAGAGAATAAAAAGCCCGATAATGTAGATGAGGGTACGTTTTAAGATGCTTGCAATCATAAGTTTATTTAAAAGTAAAAGGCGTGTGAAAAAGTTTTAATTAAGATGGATCATTAAGCCATAAAACCAAGCCTTAATTGGTTAAAGAAAGAACCAACGGTAAGGCATAAATAGGTTTTGGGGTAAGTTGAAAGCGGTCGGTTAGGCCTTAAAAAACAGGTGTATTTTACAAAATAGTGTGAATAAGTTCAAATTATTACCCCCAAAAACCGTAGGTTCTTAACTAAGCTTATGTGTTTTTTAAAGAACTAACTCCCGCGTAGCTAAAAATCTTCACCGCCTCTTGTTTCGCCTTTGGTGAACGTATTTTCTTGACGTGTTTTTGCAGTCTTTTCTTGGCGCTTTTGGTTGTTTTTCTTGGTACTTTTGCTGTTTTTTCTTGGTACTTTTTGCTGTTTTTCTTGGTACTTTTGACGTCTTTTTTTAGCTCCTTTGTTTTTTTAGGGAAAATAGCTAAAAAGCTGCTGCTAAATATTTTAAAAACCAAAGTTTCCAAGCGCCCAAAATAAAAAATTGCGCTAAAAGCTAAAAATATGCTTGAAATATATTTATTCGTCCCCATTTAAGAATCAGCAGGGAAATTCCCTAATATTTTTTTAGAAAATTGCCTCTAATATTCATCTTGGATAATTGTTTAGCATTTGAGGCAGTTTTAGTTTTTTTTGATATGAAGGTTTTATCATGGCAGTTGAAAAGCATGGTTTTCAGACCGAAGTAAAGCAATTACTTCATCTTTTGGCTCATAGTCTTTACTCAAACAAGGAAGTGTTCCTTCGTGAACTTATTTCTAACGCTTCTGATGCAATCGATAAGCTCCGTTTTACTGCGCTTTCTGATAGTTCCGTTTATGGCGACGATCCAGATTTGCATATTCGCATTAGCTGCGACAAGGATAAGAAGACCTTAACCATTTCTGATAATGGTATTGGTATGACTCGTGAAGATGCGATTGAACATCTTGGTACCATTGCTAAATCAGGGACCGCTGAATTTTTTAAGAATATGACTGGTGACCAAGCTAAGGATTCTCAGCTTATCGGTCAATTCGGGGTTGGTTTCTATTCTGCATTTATCGTTGCTGACAAGGTTACCGTCATCAGCCGTGCTGCTAAAGCAGCGCCTGAACAGGCTGTTTGTTGGGAATCTGATGGGAGCGGTGAATTCTCTGTTTCTGATGTAACTAAGGCTACCCGTGGTACTGACATCATTTTGACTTTAAGAAGTGATGAAGAAGAATTCTTACAGGAATGGACTTTGAAGTCTGCTATTTCTAAGTATTCAGATCACATCAGCGTACCAGTACAGATGCTTGAAACAGTGACCCCTGAAAAGAAGGAAGGTGACGATAGCGAACCTGTTGAATACACCGAATGGAAACAGGTCAATGATGCAAAGGCTCTTTGGACTCGTAATCCAAAGGAAATTACTGATGAAGAATATCAGGAATTTTACAAGCACCTTACCCACGACTACGATGATGCTTTAGCTTGGACTCATAGCCGTGTTGAAGGGGCGCAGGAATATACTTCATTGCTTTATATTCCAAAGCGTGCTCCATGGGATTTGTTTAATCGTGAACAAAAGCATGGCCTTAAGCTTTATGTACAGCGTGTATTTATTATGGATGACGCTGAACAGTTCATGCCTGGCTACCTCCGTTTTATCAAGGGTGTGCTTGACTCTAACGACTTACCACTTAACGTATCTCGTGAAATTTTACAAGATAACAAGACTACTAGTGTTTTACGTAAAGCTTGTACTAAGAAAGCCTTACAGATGCTTAAGAAGTTGGCTACAAACGAACCTGAAAAGTATAAAGAATGCTGGGCTCAATACGGTAGCGTGCTTAAGGAAGGCTTAGTAGAAGACCAAGAAAACCGTGATGATATCTTCGCATTGATGCGCTATGCTACCACCACTTCTGGTTCTGCAGAACCTACTGTTTCTTTGGCTGACTATATTTCAAGAATGCCTGAAAAGCAGAAGAACATTTACTACATCGTAGGTGAAAACTACGCAGCTGCGGCTTCTAGTCCATACCTTGAAAACCTTAAGAAGAAGGGCGTTGAAGTGTTGCTTCTTTGGGAACGTGTTGATGAATGGATTATGGCTCAAGTTAGCGATTACAAGGACCACAAGTTCATTTCTGCAGCTGCTTCAAACCTTGAGCTTGGCGATCTTGAAGACAAAGAGGAAAAGGAAAAGCAAGAAGCTGCTACTAAGGAAAACGGCGATCTCTTGAAGCGCATTAAGGATGCTCTTGGGGAAAAAGTAAGTGAAGTTAAGGTTTCATCTCGTCTTGTTGATACTCCAAGCTGTGTAATTAGCGATGGTATGAACATGATGACTGCACAGATGCGTCGCTTACTCGAAGCTTCTGGGCAGAAACTTCCAGATGAAAAGTTTACTTTGGAAATTAACCCAACCCACCCATTAGTGCAAAAGATGGCTGCGCAAACTGATGACGCGGCATTTAAGAAGTGGGCTGAAGTAATTTTTGACCAAGCATTGTTGGCAGAAGGCGGGCTCAAGGACCCAACTTCATTTGTTAAGCGCTTAAATGAACTTTTGCTTGGTTAAGAGCTTGAGTTTGTGAACCTAAGTTACTAAAAACTTGGTTCTAATTGTGTTTTAACTGAACTCGGCAAGAAGTCTCCCACCTCTATAGGTGGGGGAGGATGTCACAACATGTTTGGATTTAAAGGGGGCTTCGCAGGAAGCCTCTTTTTTTAGCTCATATTTTCAAATGTACCAAATATCCTAAATTCCCCAAGCTCCCCAAATTACCCAAAGTTTCCCAAGTCTTCAACTTTTCCTAAGTTCTCAAAATTAAAATCAAAAGGTCACCCCAAGTCTAAAAAGGCCAAAAAACTTATGAACCAAGGGAGGAATTATTAAGACTATATGACTTTGTGGCGTGTAAGCATGATATTTTATAATTTTATGATTTAGCATGTTTTTACATTTGTGGTTTTAGCTCGTTTATGAAGTTAAATTAAGTGCTTAATAAAAAGAGCCAATATTGCGGAAAAGCTAGGTAAACGTAAGGCCATAAATTGTGTCGAAGTGGACGTTTTCAGTGTATAATATGCGAGTTTTTGGACAGACATTCCGGCTAGATAGCACAAAGCCGGGTAAATTTGATTAAGGAAGAAAAATGCGTATTATTCTCCTCGGCGCTCCAGGCGCAGGCAAGGGTACTCAGGCTCAGTTTTTAATGAAGAAGTTTGGTATTCCTCAGATCTCTACTGGCGACATGCTTCGTGCAGCTATCAAGGCTGGCACTCCGCTTGGTCTTAAGGCTAAGGAAGTAATGGATAAGGGCCAGCTCGTATCTGACGATATCATCATTGGTCTCGTTAAGGATCGTGTAGCTCAGGCTGACTGTGCTAATGGCTTCCTTTTTGATGGTTTTCCACGCACTATTCCACAGGCTGAAGCTATTGATGCTAGCAACATCGGTGTGGACGCAGTGGTTGAAATATGTGTACCTGATGAAGAAATTGTTAAGCGTATGAGTGGCCGTCGTGTACACTTAGCTTCTGGCCGTACTTACCATGTAGTATTCAACCCACCTAAGGTTGAAGGTCGTGACGACGTAACTGGTGAAGAACTCGTTATTCGTAAGGATGACGAAGAAGCTACTGTACGTTCACGTCTTGCAGTATACCATTCACAGACTGAACCTCTCGTTGCGTTCTACTCTAAGAAAGCCGAAACCGGTGCTTGCCGCATGGTTAAGGTTGATGGTACTAAGAACGTAGCTGACGTAAGTGCAGATCTCGATAAGCTCTTAGGTTAATCTTAAGCGCTTAAAAAAGTCCTTCCTGTGCCCTTAGGGAGCAATAACAGGGAGGACTTTTTAATTTTAACGGCTAAGATTTAATTAAGGGTTTTTAGTATTTTTCCCTTAAAAATTTTTTGGCAACTAGCGCTTAAAACTTGTCATTTCATCGCTTCGGTTATGTTTATGGCTTTGTCTATTTCATGTTTGGGACTATTTCACCGGCGCGAAATACTACCAAAAAAGGATCTTTAGTAATGTCTAACTTGTACGACTTTATGCTTAAATTTAAAGGAGTGGTTTTTGATCTTGACGGTACCTTAGTAGATTCAATGCCATTACATTTAAAAGCTTGGCATCGGGCTTTGGCGCACTTTAAAGTAGATATCGACGATGAATTTTTATTAGCACACGGGGGCGTGCCGAGCCAAAAAATAGCTGCTATCTTATTAGATAGATTTCAAATTAAGCAAGTAACCCCAACGAAGCTAGCGCAGATTAAGACGGATTATTACATCGAAACACTCGCAGATGTTGAGTTGTTTCCGCAAGTTAGAGTGATGTTAGCAACACTTAAAGCTAACGGTATACGCATGGCAGTAGGGACGGGCACCACGGCGTACAATATGCACCATATATTGAGCCAAACAGAATTAAAGGATTATATTGAAATTGGGGTTTGCGCAGAAGATGTTTTGCATCATAAACCAGAACCTGATACTTTTTTAGAAGCGGCGCGTCGCATCGATTGTTTACCAGAGGAAACTTTAGTGGCTGAAGATACACCACTTGGGATTACCGCCGCTCATAAAGGTGGCTTTCACGGGCTTTTTATGAAAAGAGGTGACTTGGTGACTTTAACTTCGGCTCAAGGTGAAGTTTTAGCTTCGTGGTCTAACTAATCTTTAAGTTTAAGGTAGGGCCTTGGTGCAATAGATAAGCTCTGTAAGGCTTGCTAGCTTGGCTTAACAAATAAACAAAAACCAAAACAAAAAAGCAAAAGACCTAATTTTTCAAAATAATTAAGGCCGGCTTTTGGTACCTCCCTGGGCCGGCTTTTGGTACTCCCTATGGCCCGCTTGGGTCTTATCTACGGCCTAAGTATAGAGGCGAGCTAAGAGCTTTGAGAGTTTAGCTAATAGGTGGTTTAATTGTTTTCTTGATACTGCACAATGAGGCTTCGGTACTCATGCTTATCGCACTGCAAGATACGCTTTCCAGTCTCACTTGACGGCGCTACTAACACGCGACTTACACTACCCCATTCCGCTTGATGCCCACGGTCTAAAATTAGCATTTGATCGGCAATATGATTGATTAAATCAAGATTGTTTAGACTGATGATAACTGAGGTGCCACGGTTTTTTTGGAGCTCTAAAAATAGGTTGATAAAGTGAGCTCTTAGCTGTAAATCCATGCGTTCGATAATGGCGTCTACTAACAGGATTTGGGGATCTAAAATTAAAGCTCGAGCGAGGGACAAACGAAGGAGCTGGCTACGACTTAGCATTATTGGGTAGTAGTGGCGAAGCCCGGCTGAAAGCCCCACATAGCTTAAGGTTTCGTTGATCTTTTTTTGGCGGTCTTCGTAGCTTAAAGAGGTGTTAAGACGTAGTGGTAAGTCTAAGATCCCCTCAACGCGTAGACTTGGGTTGAGCGACGTCTCTGGCTTAGGGTAAAACATGCGCACAAACCCCACGCGGTCTTGGCGTTCGTAATCATGTAAAGGCTTCCCACAAAAAAGCACTTCTCCTTTTAAGTTTTGTTGTTCGCTCCCATTGATGATGCGAAGTAAAGTGGATTTACCTGAGCCCGCCTCCCCGGTGACCGCTAGAATTTGTCCGCGTTCAAGGGTGAAGTTTATGTCGTGTAAGGCTTCAATGGTTTTTCTAAAAAACAGCATTTTATCAATATGATAGCTTGAAGTTAAATGCTTAACTTGCAGTAAAGGTGCATTATCAATCATTGCTATTCTCCATGTTCAGTGGGAAGCGACACATTACTGAGCCACCTTTACATTTAATGATAGGTGGGGCTTTGATGCAAGCTTTATCCGCATAAGGGCAACGTGGCCCGAGGGCGCAACCTTTAGGTAAGTGGCCAAGCTCAGGTGGTTCCCCTGGTAAAACATGTAATCTAGTCTTTTTCGATTGGCTCAGATAACACGCTATAGTATCGAGCATAGAGCATGTATACGGATGATGAGGAGCCGATAAGATCTGCGAAGTGGTGTTGCTTTCAATAATTTGCCCCCCATAAATCACTTGAATACGGTCTAATAGATTACCGACCGGAATAATGTCGTTACAAATATAAAGCACCGTTGTGCGGCTATTTTGGTTGAAGCTGGCGATGAGGCGTAGGATTTGTAATTGGGACACGGTGGTCATGTTAGCAATCGGTTCGTCGGCGATAAGCAAACGTGGTTTACGTCCTAGGGCCATCGCGATGACTATTTTTTTACACAGAACCTCTGATAATTCATAAGGGTAGAGCTTAAGAATTTTTTCCGGCGCTTTGATCCCAACTTTATGGAGTAGGGTATTGATGGTCCGTTTTTTCCAAAAAGGACGGCGATACCACTTTTCAGTAAAAGCCGAAGATGGTAATGCTTCCTTCATTTGTTCGTAGATCGTCATATTAGGATCTAGTGAGGCATTCGCTTCTTGGAAGATAAAGGCGATGCTTTCACTTAAAAGCCGACGTCGTTCCCCTAAAGGGGTGGTGGTTAAATCAAGTTTATCAAACCGGAAGCGGTCAAAGCTTACACGATAACTACTGCCATACATGCCGACAATAGCACGAGCGATAATACTTTTGCCGGAGCCTGAATCACCAATCAAACCACAAATTTCCCCTTCATTTAAAGAAAGGTCGAGGTTTTTACAAATGGTAATCCACCCGCGATCAGGAGTTCTTAAATCAACACAAAGATTGCGTATATCAAGCAGAGCCATATTTTTTGATCCCTATTTCAAGTACGCGGTTAATGCCATGACCGACAGCGTTGATGGAAATGATGATAAGCATGATAGCAAGACCTGGAATCATAGCTTGGGCGAGGCCTACATAAATAATATCAAGCCCGGAGGCCATCATATTGCCGAGATCAGGGTATGGTGGTTGCGCTCCAAAACCTAAGAACCCCATGGCACTAATATCAAGTAAAGCCACCCCTAAGGCTTGGTGGAAATTTTGGATAATGACGGAGGCGATATTAGGCAAAATGGTATGCCGAGCTAAGCTTAGATATGAAACCCCATCTAATAAATCTGACGTGATATAGTCTTTAGCGAGTTCTACTTGAACGGCATAATATGTTGAGTGAATAAAGCGGGGTACAAGTGAAATACTGATCCCTAAAATAGCGTGGCTAAGGCTAGGGCCTAAAATCGCAATGGTAACTAAAGCGATTAAAAGAGAAGGAATAGAGAGCATGATATCAAAGAGATGATGCATGACGCTACTACGAACCCGATGTTTAGAGATGGCGCTAAGTAAACCAATAGGCACCCCTACAGCTACAGCTGCGAGCACGGTAATAAGGGAGGCATTTAAAGTATTCGCCGCCCCTAACAATATGCGTGAAAGATAGTCACGCCCTAATTCATCGGTTCCTAGGAAGTGCTCTAACATTCCACCTTCAACCCAAGATGGGGGCAAGAGGCGAATATCGGTATTGACGGAAAATGGGTCGGTTGGAATGATATAGGGTAACACGTATATCACCAGCAACAGAGCAATTAAAATATAGAGGCCGGCCACATCTGAAGCGCTTCTTTTAAATTCATGCCAAAAGAGCGCGCCATTAGACGGCACAGTCCGATGTGGTTCATGTCTAAGATCAAACATTTAAAACGGATCCTCCCCAGCGGCTGTGGTGCGGCGGTTATTTTTAAAGAAGAGGGCACAAAGAATTTCTGTGCCGATATTGATGATTAAAAGCCCCGTGCCTAGTACGAACACACAAGCCTCAATGACTTCATTTTGGCTAGCAGTGACACTTTGCGTGAGCCAAAAACCCAAACCCGGCCATTCAAAAACCGTTTCCACCAAGATACAGGCAGAAAAAATATTACAAATAATAATGCTCAGGTGAGGGAGTAGTGAAGGCAAGATATTAGGGAGTATATGATGGATGGCAATAGTAAAATTGCTCGCGCCGTGGCTGTAAGCTGCGCGTACATAGTTACTACTCATAACATCAAGTGTTGCTTTTCTCGTGATGGAGGTAATTTCAGCGCAAGGCATGATCATAATGGTAGCTACGGGCAAAATTAAGTGCTTTAACACATCGGTGATATAAACCATATTGCCTGATTTTAAGACATCGATGAGTAAAAAACCGGTATCTTCTGGCATATCAAGTAAGAGATTAAAGTTGCCAGTAGAGGGCAATAATCTAAGCTTTACCGCAAAGACAATGATTAAAAGCTGCGCTAGCCAATAAACGGGAATGGAATTAGTTAAGCGGCAAAAAGTACGAAGTAGGCGATCCCCTAACGAGCGGTGCCACATTCCGCCTGAGATTCCTAAGATAGAACCTAAAATTAACGCCAGCACGAGGGAGAGTGTAAGGAGCACGGCAGTATGCGGGAGATATAGTTTTATTTCTTCTAAGATCGAGGCCCCGGTTTCAGAGTTGGTGCCAAAATCGAGTCTGAGGAGATGGGAGCTGTAGCTTAAATATTCAGGAATGAACCTAGTGATATCGATACTATTTAAACGTATATGAACCCAAAAGAGGATTACGGTCAGTAGCCCAAACGTGGTGATAAGAAGCACCAAGCGGCGCATAATAAAACCAAACATTATTGTTCCTCCGTCAAAGTCACATCACTAAAAATCAAACCGCCAAACGGTGTTTGTTTTAGTTGCTTTACCTTATTGATGGAGATAAAGGTATTAAATGAATAGATTAGAGGCAGTAACGGCATTTCCACGCTTAAAATATCTCGCATTTTACGGGTGTTGGTCGCAAGAACCGTAGGGTTACGAGTACTAGCACTAATAGCTGCTAATTGGTCGAATTCTTGGTGGCACCAACCGGTGAAGTTTTGGTGTAAACCGCCACGTGTTGAGACTCTACCGCTTGGACATTTAGAAAGCGGAACGATGATATTCCCGTTATCAGAAAACACGTTGATAATTGCTAAATCAAAACGTCCGCGCGCGAGATAACTAAGCCCATTTTGGTAACTTAAACTTTTTATGTTCGCCTGAATATGCTGTTTTTCTAAAGCGGACTTAATAAATTGCGCCGTTTTAGTTAATGTCGCGTCGCCTAAAGCATCACGCTCTAAAATTATGATTCTAAGTTCTTCTTTTTGTAGTTCGTTTAGGGCTTGGGTTAATCCAGGGGTGATAGCGCTATCTTGCCGTAAAAAGATCGGCGCGTAATTGTAATAAGGATTGATGATGTCACCTGCGGCTGCATCTTCCCCGTATTGTGGGTTCGTGCCATTTTGGCTAGTAAGGCCGGCAATTCCCTGTGGAATTTTATCTTTTTTAGATGAATGCGGGGAACTAGGATCAGGCAAAGCTTGTTCTTGTTCGCTGCTACCCTTGTTATTTGTGGCTTCGAATTTTTGCGTAGGTGAATAGAGTTCAGCTGAAGCGACTTCTGAGGTGGTGAAGTTCGTAGTGGATAACTGACGCGCATTATTTTGGTCTTTGGTTTTAGGGGCGGTCTGTTCGATGGGAGCTCTAAATTCACCATAACCAAAGTAAACGGATTTATTAAGGTCGCTTAAATTAATAAGGGAAGCGATAGCACGTCGTTTTTCTGGGGAGTTTAAGTAGTCTTGACGTGTATTAAAGATCAAAAAGGTCCCAAAGAGTGAGCTTCGTTTTTCGAGGCTGATTTCTTTGTGATGTTCAAGGATGAGAGAAATTTGGCTAGGGCTAGGGTTACTCATTACTTGGCACTCGCCTGTAAAGAGCTGGGAAAAGCGCTTGTTGATATGAGTTGAGTGACGTAACACTAAGATATCAAGCTGTGGTTTTTTCTGATGGTAGTCATTAAAAGAAGTTAATCTGACAAAGCTATCACGGACAAACTTTTGTGCTTGGAAGGGACCAGTGCCAATTGGTTTATAGTCGATGGTTTCTGGGGGTAACTGTTTCTTTAAGATGGTATCTGCGTATTCACGACTTAAAATAACGGAGTTGTCGTGCGCTAAAAAGTTATCAAAATTTGGCTGGGGTTTATGTAGTTTAAAGGCTACTAAGTAAGTGCCTCTTGGTTCTACCTTTTCAATAAAATCACCGCTTTCATGGGCCGATAAATACGGAAAATACTGTTTAGGACGGTAGAAAGGTGAGTTTGGATCGATCATGCGATTGAAGCTAAAGGCCACGTCTTCAGCATTCATGGTTCTCGTCGGCACAAAGATATTATTACTTTGAAAGTGAATATTACGTTTAAGTCGATAAACTCGAGTTAAGCCTTTGTTTTCCGTATAAGCTAAAGCGCCGATTGCCGGAATGATGGCTTTAGTATCAGGGTTCATGGTGAGTAAGCGATCATAAACGGCATATGACAACGTGGAGGTCATATTTGAAACGGGAGAGCGTTGTGGGTTTAAGCTCGTGAGTCCCGCTTCGGAGCAAAAAATAAGACCGTTAGTTGACTCCGCATAGGCAAAGCTCAAAAACGTGCTACTTAAAAAGCCCCACAGGACCATATTTAGGTATGTGGATGCTTGGCGTATTACTGGCGAAATCAAAGAACGCATATAAGATCCTATATAGTCAGTCCATGCAAACATGAGGCTTGGTGGGGCTTAGTTAACTAATAAATAATCAGTTAACTAGTGAATAATCAGTTAACTAAAAAATAAAAAAATAGAGCCGCCGACTTCTAACTTCTAAATAAGGGCTAGAATTGTGAAGCCATAAAATTCTAGCCCTAGAATTATGGAACATAAGTTTAAGGCTGTTTTTAATCAAGCGTTGATTCTTTCCCCGCAGGGCTAATAACGTTTGGGGACTACAAATATCCTTATATTTTACCATTTTAAGCTCATGGTCGCCACTTTAGAGCAAGGTGTTGGGGGAGGTTACTTGTAATTTGAAATTAAACATATGCTTAAGCCTGATTTTGTTTATCTTTACATTTACGTTTTACGAATGGACATTCATTAGGTAAAATGTACCAGAAATTTCAGGGCCCCAAAAATTATTGATAAGCCTTAAGGGCGACAATGTTTTAGGGGACATGGATTTTAATATCAATGAAAATATATGTTTATGTTGAAAGTGCAATTCACGGCCCCGCTTGTAAAGGAGGCTGTGAGCTGCGCTTTTAGATGGAAAAATAAGTTATGAATGACTTTAGTGAAATTCTAAAGGTAGTCGGTGGTTATCTTGATTTAGTCGATGGCTTTATTTGGGGGGTGCCACTACTAGTAATGTTACTTGCAGTAGGGGTGTTGCTGACTATTGGACTTCGTGGGATCCAGCTTAGCAATCTTGGGCGAGCTATTAAATTAGTTTTTACTCCGCATCGCGATGAAGCTGGCAAAGTTGGGGAAATTACGAGTTTTGCGGCTCTTTGTACCGCTCTTGCAAGTACCATCGGTACGGGAAATATCGTCGGGGTGGCAACTGCGGTCCATATGGGTGGCCCTGGGGCTTTATTTTGGATGTTTGTCGCTGCTTTCTTTGGGATGGCGACCAAATATGGCGAATGTTTGCTCGCGGTAAAATTCCGAGAAGTAGATGCTAAGGGTCGCTACTGCGGGGGGCCAATGTACTACATTAAAAATGGGATTGGAGCTCAAGGAAAACTTGGTAAAGCCTGTGCTCGTCCGTTAGCGGCCTTGTTTGCCATCTTTACCATTGGGGCAGGCTGTTTTGGGATCGGGACTTATTGCCAAATAAACGCCATGGTTCAAGCTAATACCTTGATGTTTAACATGAGTCCAGTTGCATCTTGTGCCATTACCACGGTGCTTGTTGGCTTAGTTACCCTAGGTGGCCTTAAGAGTATTTCTGCTTGCAGTACGAAAATAATCCCAATTATGGCAGTGTTCTATATTGTAGGTTGCCTCTTTATCATCATCTTAAAGATTGAATTCTTGCCACAAGCAGTTGTGACTATTGTAAAAGATGCATTTAGCTTTGAAGCTTGCCGTGGGGGGGCTACTGGGATTGGCATCTTAATGGCTCTACGTTTCGGGGTGGCGCGTGGGATTTTCTCTAACGAAGCCGGTCTTGGTTCGGCCCCAATTGCAGCTGCAACCGCTAAGACTAAGCATGCAGCTGAACAGGGTCTCATCAATATGACTGGGACTTTCTTAGATACCATAGTTATTTGTATGCTGACAGGCTTAGCCATTGTCTTAACAGATTCATGGAACCTCGAAGGGGTTGATGGGGCAGCTATTACTTCTAAAGCTTTTTGTGATACTTTAGGGGCTTCTTGGGGGATCTACGTCGTTAATATTGGGCTCTTGCTTTTTGCTTTCACCACTATTATTGGTTGGAACTACTACGCGGAAAGTGGGGTCGTGTACCTATTTGGGACTAAGGTTATTTATGTTTACCGTGTTATCTATGTGGCCATTGTAGCTACTGCTTCATTTATGACCCTTGATATTGTGTGGATCTTAGCCGATATCATGAATGGCTTAATGGCCTTCCCTAACTTAATTGCTCTCTTCTTCCTGCGTAAGACGATTTACGAAGAAACCGCGCTTTACTTTAATGTGCTCCGTGGTCGTGGTCTTAGCAAGAGCAATGATGGGTTAGCTAAAGATTAAGGTTTATTTTTAACCTTTAACCTACGCTTAGCAAAGTAGTAAAACTTTTGCTCCTAAAAGCTTCCTTTAACACCATAGTTAAAGGGAGCTTTTTTATGGGGAGTTTACGGGGTTAATTAACTGTTGTGTTAAATATGTAAATTGTTTATAACATCTACCAATAT
>OQVQ01000898.1_pt1 | contig 12963 bp, 7 predicted proteins | sample 1691491 | NCBI WGS metagenome assembly OQVQ01 (sample SAMN03418252, study PRJEB22391) | human gut metagenome | biome: human-gut; feature: organic feature; material: feces | host: Homo sapiens | place: Tanzania | collected 2013-01
TAAAGGACGCTATCGAAAGCTCCGGCTTTACTCAGCAGGGCGCAGACGATGGCTACATAAGCGAGATCGCAGGCCTTGCGGCGTTTGACGGCGGCTCGATGAGCGGCTGGATGGGTACGCTCAACGACTGGTTTACAAACGAGGGCTTAACAGCCTATACCGTTGCTAACGGCAAGCTCGCAAGCGGCGATGAGATCCGTATGCAGTACACTATGGACTGGGGCGCTGACCTTGGCAGTGACTGGAGCGGTACAGATACATCGCTTAAAGCGATAAGCAGCGATTACGGCACGCTTTCCCCCGAATTCAGCGCAAAGACCTATAATTATACTCTTACTGTTCCTTTCGGCACAAAGAGCATCAATTTCCGTCCTACCGCACTGAACAAGAATTTCAAGACAGTAAGCAAGATCGGCGACAAGACGCTGAGCCTTACAAAGCCTACTGAAATAAAGGACGGCGATGTTATCACCGTTACGGTAGGCGAGGGTGCAACAGCAAGCACTTATAAGGTAACAATAAAGGAGGGCACAAGACCCGCCGCACGTTTTGACAGCTTTGCACTTTCGGCTTTCTCGCTTGACGGTTGGGACAATGACGCTTTCGACCCCGAAAAGCTCGAATACGATGTAAAGATAAAGTCTTACAGCACATCATCCTTCTATATCAACAGCGGCACTAAGTTCAACAGCGATCTTCTGAAGTGCTATGCGGTATATACCGATATAAACGGAGTTGCACAGAGAAACGAGATAAAGTCCGGCAGCTTCAACAGCATTTCAAACATTCCCTTCGGTCTGACGAGGCTTGTTTTAGAGCTTTGCTACATTGACGATGAAAGCATAAAGACGCAGTATGTGTTCAACATAACACGTCCCTATGACTACACTGCGGAAATCGCAAGCACAAGCGGCATCACGCTTGTTCCTGCCGGCAGAGATCTGTATGCGACAAAGTACAACGGCTTTGCAGAAGGAACGGTTTTCAGAAATGACGAAAACGGCAATGTGACCGATACGACCGGCACAAATGCAGAATGCCACAGCTACACAGCCTATGTTTTGGGAGGCACCGACAGCGTTGCGCTTACTCTCAAGGGCAAAACCGCAAATGTTCATTTCAGAGCAAAGGCTGACGGCGAATATACAGAGCTTAAAAGCGGCGAAACAACTCCCGCATATTCCTTCGGCAAGGACGGCACTGTTACAGTATCAATAGATGCGGTTTCGGACGGCAATTATCTTACAGACAAGTTTGATGACGCAGACAAGATAACAAGCTACAAAATAAAGCTCGTAAAGGCTGACGTTTCTATAAAGAACGTACACTTTACCGAGCTTAAGAGCGAACACGGCGATATGTATCCCGCATTCGACCCGTCACTTCTCAGCTATAATATAGTTATAGCAAATGACGCAGAATTCCCCACAGTATATTTTAAGGTTGCCGACGGTTGCACAGTTAAGATAGGCAACGATGCCGCAACAGCAGATGAAAACGGCGTTTACAGTCTTGTTACCAAGAGCGCCAACACTACTGTAACAGTAACAGACGGCGCTCTTTCCGAAAGCTATACTATCAAGGCCACAAAGAGAAGCAAGTATGACGTACCCGACAAGGTCGTTGATTATCTTTGCATCAACAGCCAGTACACCAACGTTTCCTACGGTGTAGGCCCCGAGCAGACGCTCGCAGGCACTATGAAATCACTCGGTAACTTCGGCGGTTATATCACATATTACTATGAAAACCCCGTAACAGACGACCCCTCAAACCCCTACGGCCTTGACTTCTACGCTTACGGCAACAGCTTTGTAAGCGGCGGAAGTGCGGCTGAAAGCGGACAGGTATATGTTTCTGAGGACGGCAAAACATGGTATGCGCTCGCAGGAAGTGAGCATTTCGAAGATACAACCATCACCGATTACGAAGTAACATACAAAAAGACAGCGGGCGGTAAGACAAGCTGGACAGACAATCAGGGCAACTCAAACGACGGCTCAAAGCAGACAGGCAGATGGATTTCATCCAGCGTTTATTATATGAACGATCTTGCAAATAGCGATACGATCACGCTCAGAGGCGTTGTTATCCCCAGTGTTCAGGGCAGTATACAGGGCGACAGCTCTACAGCTTCCTTTGCAGGCACGACAAGGTTCGGCTATGTTGACTACTTCAAGAACGGCACTATAGGCGCTAACGTAAACGCATACAGCGAAAACGCCGAATCAAACGGTTTCGACTTAAAGTGGGCGGTAGATGAAAACGGCAACCCCGTTACATTCAAAAACGGCGTTCACTATATAAAGATACAGACAGCAAGCAACATCTGGGCAGGCGTATTCAACGAGAAATCGACAGAGGTTTCTTATGTTGTAAGAACAACTGCAAACGAGCAAGAGGTCGGCACGACAGCGCTTCCCGGAAAAATAGTCTTAACAGATGCAAACGGCAAGACAATAAAGGAAATCACACCCGATGATAACGGTGTTTACGAGATAAGCACAGGCATTGAGGAAAGCGTGAATGTTTCCGTATCGGGCGCTGACGATGATAACATTTATATCAACAATCAGCGTGTAGCATCCGGCACAGAGGCTAAAATCGCACTTGACCGGTCTGAAATAAAGGTTGTCAGAATAATCGTTCAGAACGGTGAAAAGCAGCCCGTATACGCTTACTTAAAGCTCGTTCCCGATGATGTAAAGGCGGCTGAGCAGGTCGAAGAGCTTATTGACGCTATAGGCGATGTAACGCTCGACAGCTATGACAGCATCACAGCGGCAAGAACGGCTTATGACAAGCTCAGCGACAATGCAAAGACGCTTGTAGAAAACTACGAAACCTTAACAGCCGCAGAAGAAGCTCTCGCTAAGGCTGAGGCTGACTTTGTAAGCAGTGCGATAAAGGCAATAGATGCAATCGGCAAGGTAACCGCTGACAGCAAGGATAAGATTGAAAATGCAAAGGACGCTTACTCGGCAGTTCCCGAGCGTTTAAGAGATAAGATCACAAATTCGGATACTCTTGACAAGGCAACAGAAAGATTTGCCGCTATCGACACGATAAAGCAGGCAGGCGCAAAGAGCAAGGATCACTTCAGCGCTGTTCTCGGCACTCTTGCGGATAACGACATCTACCCCGTTCAGTCTATCGGCGGCGAATGGTCGGTTATCGCACTCGCAAGAGCAGGAAAGCTCTCTGCCGACAAGGCGGCAAAATACTACAGCGAGCTTTGCAACGCAGTAAAGGCTAACGGTTCAGACAGACTTTCAGACAGAAAGCCTACGGAGAACGCAAGAGTTATAATCGCTCTGTCCTCACTCGGAAAGAATTCCGCAGACATCGCAGGCTATAACCTGCTGAGCGGTCTTGACGATATGGACTATATCACATCGCAGGGTATCAATGCGGTTATATTCTCGCTTATAGCATTCGATACTACAGATTACAGTGCAAAGACGCACGATGAGCTTATCGCTTATATTGTTGACAATATGACGGGCAAGGGCTGGGCGCTCGCTGGCGATACCGCAGACGTTGACCTTACGGCTATGGCTATACAGGCACTCGCTCCCTATGCGGCTGACGAGAAGGTAAATGCGGCTATAGACAGCGGTCTTGAGTTCCTTGCAGAATCTCTTGACGAGAACGCAAGATATGCAAACGGCAGTGAAAGCACCTCGCAGGTAATTATTGCTCTTGCCGCTCTCGGCATCGATCCTCTGACAGATTCAAGATTCATCGTTGACGGCATCACGCTTATCGACGCACTTGAAAGCTACGCTACTGAAAAAGGCTACAGCCACACACTCGGCGGCGAAGAAAACTACATGGCTACCGAGCAGGCGGCACTCGCTCTTACAGCTTATGAGCTTTCAAAGGACGGCACTTCACTTTACGAAATGTGCGCACAGGCAGAGCCGACCGAACCCGAAAATCCCGATACGCCCGCACAGCCCGGTGATTCTGTAAAGCCCGGCGAATGCTCAGGCAAGCCCGAAGATAAAAACGATCCCATAAATCCCGGTACAGGCGTACTTGTAACAGGCGGTATGGCAGTTCTCATCTCAGGCGCAGTTATGCTTATTTCGAAGAAAAAGCGCAAATAAGTAAAACTATTATGTAAATGCTTGTTCCGTACCTGTTTTTATGATAAAATAGGTGCGGAACAATTTTTGCATAACCGATATTTCACGGAGAAAAAATGAAAGCTATTTTTGATAAATACAAATATATACTCGGTCTTGGGTTAGCTCTTGTCGCTGTGGTGATAATTGCGGTAGTTTCCGCCGCTATGGGAAAAGATACCGCCGAAAACAGCGGTATATCATACGTTTCCCCCGAAACAACATCGTTTACAACTGCCCAAAGCCTTATCACAACAACGGCTTTTCAGACAGACGGCAATTCTCAGACAACGCCCGCAACAACCGTTACGGACACTTCTTCACAAACCTTACCTGAAAGCGAAAAGCCTAAAACAACGGCAATAACCTCTGTCGCATCAACATCATCTACGGCAGACGTTTCAAAGCCAACCGAAAAACCCGTTTTCACATCCGCCCCGACATCTTCGGCAAGTCCGGCATCTTCAAAAGTCACAACAAGCTCGACCGCTTCGTCAGTAACATCAACTACCCCTAAGCCCGACAAGCCGATAAAGAAATATGACAACACCTGCACATTCGTTATAGAATGCAAAACCATACTCGACAACAAGGATAAGCTGAAAAAGGGACTTGAAAAGTACGTTCCCGATGATGCCGTAATATTCAGCAAAACGGTCGGATTCGACAGCGGCGAAAGCGTATACGATATACTCCGCCGTATCTGTGACGAAAACAGCATTCAGATGGAGGCAAGCTACACCCCTGCGTTCAGCTCATACTATGTCGAGGGTATCAACAACCTTTATGAATTCGACTGCGGACAAGGCTCAGGCTGGATGTACAGCGTAAACGGCGTTTTCCCGAACTACGGCTGTTCATCGTACAAGCCTGCAAACAACGATAAAATAGCGTTCCGCTATACCTGCGAGCTTGGCTACGACCTTCAAAACTAAGGAGCAACAATGGAAAGAACACACCCTGTAACAGCGGCAATATATTTTCTGTCGGTGATACTGATAACCGCAATAGTGCAAAGCCCCGTCTTTATGGCGGAGGCTCTTGTCTGCTCTGCCGTTTTTGCTTTTTTGCTTAACGGTAAAACCGCCGCAAAAGCGCTTTTTGTAATGCTCCCTATGGCACTGCTTGCGGCAGTTATAAATCTTCTGTTTTCAAACAGAGGCATAACCGTGCTTGCAAAGTTGCCCAGCGGCAACAGTATCACGCTTGAAACGCTTATTTTTTCGCTGTTTACAGGCGCTATGACAATATCGCTCGTTATGTGGTTTATCGGACTTAACAAGTGTATGACAAGCGACAAAACGGTATATCTTCTCGGAAAAGCACTGCCGTCACTCGCTTTGCTGTTATCAATGACGCTTCGTTCGGTGCCTATGTTCGCAAGACGGGCAAAGCAAGCGGCGGCGGCTCAGCGTTTTGTGGGAAACGATATATACGAGGGCAACTTTAGAAGCCGTATCAGAAGCGGTGTTCACGTTCTCTCCGTTGCGGTAACGGATACCCTTGAGCATAGTGCATATACCGCACGTTCTATGAAATACAGAGGTTACGGTACGGCAAAACGTACAGCCTACAGCATATTCAGATTCGCACCCGCAGATTTTATTATAATGTCTGTGACCGTGATATGCACAACCGCAATTATTATTCTTTTTGCAAGCGGTAAAGCCTATTATCTCTATTATCCCGAATTTATCCTGCCGCTGACAGCTTTCGATATTTCTGCGGATGTTTTCTGGCTTATACTATGTGCAACGCCTGTTGTAACCGAGCTTTATTCACGTTTTAAACGGAGGGAAAGAAATGGAGCTTTATAATATTTCAAATCTGTCATATTCCTATCCCGGCTCGGATATGAACGCACTCTCCGACATTTCGCTTAAAATAAACAAAGGAGAATTCGTAATACTCTGCGGCAGCTCGGGAAGCGGAAAATCCACCCTTTTAAATCTTATGAAAGCGCCTGCCGACGCAGGAACGCAAAAAGGGAAAATTTCTTTCGGCGGTCATTTTGCAGGCTTTGTCACGCAGTTTACGGACGAGCAGATCGTCTGCGACAAGGTTTGGCACGAGCTTGCCTTCGGTGCGGAAAGCATAGGACTTTCACAAAACGAAATTCGCTCGCAGGTTTCCCAGACCGCATTGTTCTTCGGCATAGAGGACTTGCTGTACTGCGACTGCGACAAGCTCTCGGGCGGTCAGAAGCAGATGATAAACTTAGCGTCTGTAATGGCTATGGATCCCGATGTACTGCTCCTTGACGAGCCGCTGTCACAGCTTGACCCTATCGCATCCACGCAGTTTATTTCACTGCTTGTGAGAATAAACAAGGAGCTTGGTAAGACCGTGATTGTTGCGGAGCATCAGCTCGGCGGTCTTTTATCCGTTGCAAAGCGTGCGGTTATGCTCGACAACGGCAAGGTGTGCCATGACGGCGATGCAAGCTCTCTTACAGAGCATCTGTCAGAAAATAATCACCCTATGCTTTTTGAAATGCCTGCAGGAGTAAGAGCAAGCGCATCTGTCAGCAATGTTCTTCCACTGCTTGACGTTCCCTCCGCTAAGAACTGGTATACGTCCTACGGCGAAAATCACAGGCTCATATCACCTGCCGCCGCAGACGATACGCTGTCGGAAGAAAGCTGTATATCCGTAAAAAATCTGTCTTTCGGCTATAAGAACAGTAAAAGAGATATTATAAGAAACCTTTCGCTTGACATAAAGCAAGGGAGCATAACCACAATAGTGGGCGGCAACGGCGCAGGAAAATCGACCCTGCTAAGCCTTATCTGCGGTACGCTTAAGCAAAACAGCGGAAAAATAACGATAAACGGCGGAAAGATAGGTTTTCTTCCGCAGGACCCTACCCTGCTTTTCAATAAGGAAACGCTCAGAGAAGAATTTGCTGATAATGCCGACGAGATAGCCTCCGCATTTAATCTTACGCACCTGCTGTCACGTCACCCGTTTGACTTATCCGGCGGTGAACGGCAGAAGGCGGCGCTCGCAAAGCTCGTTTCCTACGGTGCGGATATACTTCTTCTCGATGAGCCGACCAAGGCGGCGGACGCAGTATATAAGCAGATGTTCTCGGCATTATTGAAACAGCTTAAAGCAGACGGGAAAACGATTGTGATCGTCAGTCACGATATGGATTTCTGCGCCGAAACGGCGGATATATGCGCCCTGCTTTTTGACGGCGAAATATGCGTATCTCTTCCGCCGTCACAATTCTTCGCCAATTCCTCGTTTTTCACTACAGACAGTGCGAAAATCGCCAAAAACGTATGCGATAATGTTTACACTGTCGCAGGGCTTATAGCTTCTCTCGGAGGAAGGGCTGAAAACTACGGCGATCTCTCCGGACGTTTTCACGGCATAAAAGGCGATAAGCCCGACTCAGCAGTACCGCAACGCAAAAAACGCAAAAGGCTCTCGGTTTTCCGAAAGGTAATGCTTTCGCTCGGCGGCATCGGATTTGCTTTTATGCTTTTAGCCGGTACCGGCATATTCCCTTTTGAGATACCGTCAGAGCCGTTCTGGCTGCAATATGCGTTGCTGTGCGTTCCTATGATTATGCTTATAATCGGTGTCGCCCCGAAAAACTCAATGGCTAAGCCGCCCGTAACCGCAAAAAAAGTTACTCCGTCCGATATTGTCGCAGGCGTTATAACCGCCGTCCTTATCCCCTTCACAGTGATACTCGGCACGCTTTTTATCCCGAACGGCACAAGAAAGCATCTGCTGATAATTCTTGCCGTGCTTGTCGAGTGTCTTGCCGCTTTCTTTATCAGCTTTGAAAAAAAGAAGCCGTCGGCAAAGGATATTGCGGTGCTTGCCGTGCTTTCTGCGGCGGCTGTCGCAGGAAGGGAACTTTTCTTTATGTTCCCGCAGTTCAAGCCCGTTGCCGCAATCGTTATAATAAGCGGAACGGCGCTCGGTGCGCAGGCAGGCTTTCTTGTCGGTGCGGTGTCTATGCTGGTATCGAATATGCTGTTCGGTCAGGGTATGTGGACGCCGTGGCAGATGTTTGCAATGGGGCTTCTCGGCTTTTTCGCAGGTATCATCTTCTCGAAAAAGCGCAACACGCTCGCACTTTGTATCTACTCCTTCCTGTCAGTCCTCGTTATTTACGGCGGAATAATGAATATATCGAGTGTGCTTACCTACACGACCGATATAAACTTACAGACAATTACCGCATATATCATCTCCGGTATACCCTTTGACCTCATCCACGCAGTATCAACAGTTATATTTGTGCTTATAACAGGCGACGCACTATTGAAAAAATGTTGCCGTCTGAGAGTAAAATTCGGATTATTTCAGTGATTTCAATAAATTCGACAAAATTTCTGCCATATTATCCCATTTTTCAACTTTATTTTTAATTTATTATTGAAATGCGCCTTTCTTTAAACTATAATTTTATTATAGGATAATTGTAAAGTGAGGTGGGAGCATGGCTTATGTACTAGAGGTTATAAGCAAGGATGGGAAAATCAAATACATCAATTCCGCAAAAGCAACCGTATATTGTCCGGAATATGCCGCACGGTATGACGACAAGAAAACTGCTATGACAGTAGCGGCGGCACTCCTGAGAAATGAGTGCTACCAATCAATAAGTGTTAAAAAGCTCTCGTTGGAGCTATGTGTTGCTTCGTATAAAAGAAACCGTTCATTATCATTCAATTTTATTTATCCCGATATATATAAGGGCAGCAGCTACAAATAAAACGGCTGTTTTATCTGCATTTTCGGCAGGATAAACTCACACCGTTAAAATTATGGGCTTTCTGCATTTATGTACAATCTTTCCCGCAAGCAAAAATGACGTCACGCTTTTCGGCGTGACGTCATTTTCATATATAGCAAGGAGAACTGAAAGCGTTTATTCCTTTACAGAGCCTGAAACAAGGTTGCTGTAAATAAACTTCTGCATCGAAAGGAAGATTATCAACGTAGGTACGATACAGATAATTACACCGGCGAAGATAATTTCCCACTGTGAGCCGTAAGGACCGATGAACTTGTAAAGGGCTGTCGATACGACCTGAAGACCGTCGCTGGGCATATATAGGTTTGCTGTATAGAAGTCATTGTATATGCTTACGAACTTGATTACAAGCACGGTCGCTATTGCAGGACGGAGCATAGGGAGAATAATGCTCCAGTAAACCCTCGGATATGAACAGCCGTCAAGTATAGCACTTTCGTCAAGGGATACAGATATGTTGTTGAGGAACTGTATGAAGATATAGATTGAAACTATATCCGTACCGATATAAAGAATGATCGGTGCGGCGAGGGTGTCATAAAGACCGAGTGCGTGCACTACCTGGAATACCGTTACCTGCATAGAGATATTCGGCAGGAGTGCGGCAATAAGGAATACATTCTTTACGAGCTTTGTGAACACCATTGTAAAACGCTGTACAACAAAGGCGGTCATAGTACCTGTGATTATCGTTCCCGCACACGAGAACACAAGGATAATAGCGGTATTGATAAGGCCTCTCATTACGTTGCCCTGCAGGAATGCCGTCTTGAAGTTTGAAAGCTCCACCACCTTAGGAAGCTCAAACGCTCCGCTTGACAGAAAATCCTCGTGGCTTTTCAGCGAGCCGAGTAATACGACTACCAGAGGTACGATAACTATAAGGCAGGCTATAACAAGCACGGCATATTTCAATACGTCTATCAGTATCCTTACACCCTTAGGAGTTACCTTGAACCTGTATTTATCCATATTGAAAGAGGTCTGTCCGGAGTTTTCGGTTGTTGTGATATTGTCTGTCATTGTTACACCTACTTTTCTTCCTTAAAGAATATCTTCTGGATCATCGTAATCACTATTATTATAAACAGCAGGACGATAGCCATTGCGGATGCAAGTCCGATCTTCTGGTACTGGAAGCCCGTTTCGATCGTCTTGATAACGAAGGTCGACGTTCCCATCTTACCGCCGGTTATAATATACGGTATCTCAAATACAGAAGCCGCGCCCTTTATGGCAAGGATAAGCTGTAATGCGATAATCGTTCTGATGCCGGGGAAAATTATGTGCCAGAACTTCTGCCATGCGTTTGCGCCGTCAAGATCTGCCGCTTCGTAAATGTCGGGCGAGATAGACTGGATAGCGCCGATGAACATTAATATGTCAAAGCCGATATAACGCCATACCGACGCAAAAACCAGACACCAGTTGTTGATAGCGCCGTTTGACAGCCACTTTACAGGATCTGCTCCGAAAAGTGCGATTATGGAGTTGAGCGTACCGCCGTCATCGCCTCTGAAAAATCTCTGGAAGATAAGTGCTACCGCAACGCCGTTCATAAGATAAGGGAAGAAGATAACTCCCTTGAACAGTCCTGCGAGCTTGATTTTCGAGCATAACAGAGTTGCGATGAAAAGTGCAAGTCCGAGCTGTATAAACGATCCGACAAAGTAGTACAAGCTGTTGATGAGCGTTGAAAGATATGCCATATCGGTGAACAGCGTCTTATAGTTGTCAAAACCGACCCATTGTACATTTACGCCAAGCTGGTCACGTTGCTGGAAGCTGAATATTATCATATTCACAGCAGGGATAATAGTGAAGAGTATAAGCAGTGCGACAGGTATCGCCAGAAACAGCGCTGTGGTCATGTATTTCTGACCTGTATAGCCTTTAAGCCACTGCCATAATGTTCGACGCTTATGAATTGCGGTAACGCCTTGAGTAGCCATAAATCTGTCCTTTCAAGAAATAATTTCTATTTTTGTAAATTAGTTAATTTTCTCCATAAAAACCTATACGGAAAGACTTACGCCTTTCCGTACGGGTTTGTGTGTTTGGAGTATCTATGAAGAAATACGATAGCGTTAATTAGCCGTTAGCCTTGATGTATGCTTCAAGCTCTGCGTTAGCATCTCTTGTAGCCGCCCATTTCTGATTAACGGAGTCTGCGATAGCCTTGAAGCCTGCGTCGCCCTTGCCGGCAAATGCTGCTTCAGCAAGCTGGAGCTTGAAGTTAGCGGAGTCGCCTGCCCATATACCGACCTCAGAATCCTTGTCGATAGCGTTGAATACGCCTGTCAGACCTTCGGGAGCTGTTGCTGCTGTGAAGAATTCACAACCGTCAAATGCTGAGAGGTAATCGGGGAGCTTGCTGCCTTCAAGTGTATTGATACCGCCTTCAGCCTCAGAGAAGCCGGATTCAGCGATGAACCATTCGATATACTTCTTGCCGAGGTCCTTCTTGTCATCGGCAATGTTCTTGTTTACGCCCATGCAGTAGTCTGCTGCGTACTGTGCGTACTGCTTGCCGTCCTTTGAGAAGGGAGCGGGCATATAACCGATATTTTCGGGATCAAGGTTATTATCCTTAGCAATCTGCTGGAACTGTGAAACTGCCCATGAGCCCATTGTCATTGTAGCAACTTCGCCCTTTGCAATCATCAGCTTTGAACCTTCCCAGTCTGAACTCATCGGGTCGCCCTCGATAAGAGAAGAATCTGAATATATATCATACATCAGCTTGAATACGTTGTAGTAAGGCTGGCCTTCCTTGAAGAAGTCTTCCTTGTTTACGATAAGGTCTGTTTCAAAGTTGGGGTTACCCGAAGAAGGAACAACAAGGCTTGACCACTGTGAAGCCGTCCAGCTTGCTTCCTTGAAGTTTGTGTAATAAGGAATTACATCGGGGAACTTTTCCTTGATCTTCTTTAAGTCAGCGATGAATTCGTCGGCTGTCTTGGGCATTTCTGTGATGCCTGCATCCGTCCATACCTTCTTGTTGTAGCAGATACCGCCGCTAACAGAGCCTAAGTGAGCGAGGCCGTATACTGTTCCGTCATACATCTTCTGATCTGCCCACTTGTACTTATCCTTAAGCTCATCGTACTTGCCGAGAGGCTCGAAGAAGTTTGAAAGATCGGCGAGCTTAACTGTATCGGGAATCATGAGTACATCACCGTATTCCTTGGTGCTCATCATTGTCGAAACGTCATCTGCGTAGCTCTTGAATGACTGATATTCAACAGTGCAGTTGTACTTTTCTTCAAAAGCGTCTGTCATCTTGTCGAGCGAGCCGTCATCCTTACGGTCTGTACGGTGAGTAAGAACCTTGAGAGTGATCTTTTCGCCCGAAGGTGTAGTCGAAGATTCTTCACCTGATGCGGCAGAGCTGTTATCTTCTGTCTTTGATGAAGATGATGTACTGCCTGATGTTGATGATGTTGCGTTGTTAGTGCTGCAGGCTGCCAGCGAAACTGCTGTGCTTGCCGCAAGGATACCTGCGAGTATCTTCTTTGCTTTCATGTGATAATTTCCTTTCTGGTCGGACAGTGCTTAGCCACCGTTCCTTAGTTGATAGTTGATGAATTTAGCTTATATTTATTAAGCTGTTTCCGCTTGCTTAATTCACTTAAGATTATACATTGTTTTAGCTAAAAGTCAATAAGGTTATGGGAAATTCGGCTAAAACGCATAAATCTTATTTGCTAATTATGTGCATTAAAAACAAAATTCACACTAACTTAACTGTGTTACACAATTTTATTAAGCAAGTATCGATGTAACCCGTTTTCATGCTTACAAATTTGTTTAGTTAAATTTACTTTACGTTAGGTTACATATATTTCATCCTGTTTTAGTTGTTTTTAAACGCTGTTAAATTCACTCGTAAATATGATAACTCAAAAATTTTCGGCTATTCCTTAAAAATAAAGGAGATAAAGTTGCGGGTGTGGGGGAAGTGTGGTATAATAACCTCAGACTTAAAATCCGCCGGGAGCGGATTTTGCCGTGCAAAAGCACGGCTTGCGGCGCACCGCACGTCTGAGAACA
>OQVQ01000901.1_pt1 | contig 12931 bp, 20 predicted proteins | sample 1691491 | NCBI WGS metagenome assembly OQVQ01 (sample SAMN03418252, study PRJEB22391) | human gut metagenome | biome: human-gut; feature: organic feature; material: feces | host: Homo sapiens | place: Tanzania | collected 2013-01
CGAAATTGCTTTCCATCGCCGTCTGTCGGTTCACGATGAGTTCCTTTGCGATGATAGAGCTTCGGGATGTGATGCTTTCGAACTCGGCATTGCCCAGCTCGTCAATTCTGCCGCCAGTACCGAAGAGCATTCCCTGAATGAACTCTCCGAAGGTCGCACCCCTCTTAAATTGAGATAAGTCTTCTGCTGTCAACCCCTGCAAGAACTTCTGCACCTTCTCCCAGGTAACTGTACCTTTTGCGATATCATCGTTTATTCTTGAGACAAACTGATTATTTATATACTTAGGTGTAACAATCTTGCTATTACTATCCTTTGGAGTTTTGTCATTAGCAATACCATCAATAGTGTCAGTCTCACCATTGAACAAAATAGATACAACATCAGTTAATCCACCTACAACGACGTTACTGTCGTTCTTCTTTTGTCCCCACCACGACGTAGGTATATCACTTTTTTTTGCATACCCTTTATTGATAAGAAAAGCTATAAGTTGGTCTTCGTCAATAGATCCTCCTCCGGCAGATGATTCAAGTTTTTTTAACGAATTTATAATGTTGTTAATATCAGAGACAAGCCCTTTTGTTAAGTATAAAGAATCAACCATTACACCACCTACTAAAGATGCCGTGTTAGAACCTTCCAACACGGCATCCCTAACTTGAATGGCTCTTCGCAATATGTCGTTGTAATCTGCCATGTTAACCTATCTTTTTAATTGTGCAACCTCCAATATTTATTCTACTATTGCCTTTACTTTTTATGAGACCGCTTATCTTGCAGAACAAAAGACATTCATCCAAGTAACCTTTAGCGATTTCAATGATACCATTATAAAGTGTAGATCTGGATTTGTCTGATACGTGGCTAGAATATTCATTCTCCTTTACTCCAATTCCGAATCTTGTACTTTCAATATCACCACTCATTACATATTTAGCATAGACATAATAGGAGAGGGATCCCCGAAGCCCCATAAAGCAATGAATATCATCGTTATCACTCTTTCCGTAGTCTTTGCTATTGTAATTACCACCATCAAGCAAAAGTATGATATTCTTGTCTTCAACACTTTCTTTCTCTAACTCAGATAGTATTCTGAGGAAGAGAGCATCACCAATAATCGGTTTAATATGAAGCTGTTCCGCTTCTGTGATAAAAGCCTCCAACTTCGTACTGTCAACCTTCTTTCCTATAGGACGCCCTAACTTCCTAAGTTGTTCTTCTGTTAAAATATGTGTCATTTGTTGCTGTTATTTGCATTTATAAAACTTAATGGTTGTATTTCATAATCATCACTAGGATTTGCTTTAAAATACCAATGATCAAAGATACGTTTCAATTCTCGACTTATAGCTCTGCGTTCCTTGCTAACATATGAATTGTAGTATGAGTAAGCATCGGTAAGAATGTCTCCGGTAAATCCTAGAGAGCCTTCAAGTATTCTGTACCATGGTTCCTGAGCAAAGGCAATATAAATCTTCTTCATGGAGCTACCTTCTGTAGATTCGTATTTCTTGTCGAAATTATTACCTTCCAAAGAAACAAACTTTGGTATGTCTTCATCATTTTCAACGGTAACATCCATCAAGGCACATGCATTTTCATCACCTTGGAAGATGCGTAGGCTGTCGCTGACAGCATTTTCGTTATCGCTGTTCATGATTTCCTGACCGGTTTCTGGGTCAACACCAACACTTTGTCCTTTTTTGTGAACAACCATACCGGAAACGAGAAAGTTGTTTCTTACGTTTCTGTATTTTACATTATCTAATCCTTCATCAATAGAAAGATTTGTTACTACCTTATCATATATAGGAACTGGATAAACGAACTTACCATCCATGGAAAACCATAGGATTTGTCCTCTGTATTTTTCAATTCCTCCCGATTTGACTATTTGTGATAAAACTACTTCTTTACGTGGGTTGAAGCAATATAGCTTTCTGATGTTCTTCTTGTCAACTCTAATAGCTACACCTTTTCTTGTTTTCTTACCTTCCCAATCGGGATGCACGTTAATATAAACAACTTTTCCATCAGCAGTCTCTTCTTCAAGTCTGCACTGCTGGAAGGGTATATGGCTCACCTCAACGATTTCACACATCATATTGTAGTTAACGTGAAGAGCAAACCCATGATACAAAGCCATATCTTGTGCGATTAGTCGGTAAAGGTCATCAGTAGTGTCACCCCTTCTGTTGCAGATAAACTCGGAAAATTCGGTATTTCTAAGTCCATCACCTTCTATGAAAGTTTCATAACGGTCTAGACACGCTCCTCCCACACTGGAGTTCCTTATAAGATTATACAGACGCTGTGGATAGAGATTATCTTTTCCATAGGCTTGTATATTTAAGTTGCTCCAATATGGGTCAATGTATCTCGGCTGCGGTCTTTTAACGTTATTGATATTCATTATATGATGGACTTAGTGTATAATTACTTACTTGATGGGCGACCTCTACGTGAGCTCTGTTTCTCAACTTCCGGATCGTCTGATGGTATTCCTTCCCCTGCTCCGGTCTCACTACCCGAAGGGCCGTCATTTATCTTTGTTGCTTCATCAATGATTTTCTGAGCCTCACTGAGGTCTACCGGCTCATCAGGAGTGATAAGACCAAGCTCAATTTTCTTCTGCTTTACTTTCGCTTCCCAGTCTGATGGTGTCCGTTCGAAAAGTACAATATCTGCAGGGTGTGTAGCAAGCCACTTTTCTGCGATCTCATCAGGGCAATTATTCAAAGTGTAGAAATTAGAGCTTCCGAACTCATGAAGTAAGGCTCCGGCTTTCAAAACGTAATTTGGTGTTGTAGGCATTTTTCCTAATTTTTTAAGAGTTGTAACAATTTCTATGTATGCGTCTCTATAGCAATCAGAACAGCCACTCCTATGGATAGGCTTTCCGCATACCTTATTATATAAGTTTTCGATGACACCCCTCTCGGAAGATGTAAATCCATCATCGTAATGAGGTTTCATTTCGTCAAGAAGTGTCATCGTCTTAGAGTATTCTAGCATAAGCTTTCTTCTTTACACATCGCCAGTCGTTGTACCCGTCAGCAGAGAATCCAGCAAGGTTCTCGTTGCCTTTATACTATCTTTAAAGAGGAAGATACCACTTGAAGGTGCATTCTCTTCAACGAGTGTAACAGCCCAACCACCATCGGTATCCTCGGAATACTTTTCGTTCGTAATTTCGGAAGCTGTCAAACCTTGCTCCAAACCATAAATCTCAAAAGTATTCTTTTTATCGTCACCTTGGTATTTGTTCTCCATAATGAAGACAAACTTTCCGTTGGCGAGGTTGTTGACAATGTTCTTGGCAACGTCAGGACCCGAATCCAATATCACGATGGAAGCGGTCTTGTTGAACTTGTTGGAATAAGTACCCGTAGCTAACTCAGACTTCGTACCCGTGAAAGGGGTCTTACCCGGCACGTATGCCGAGTAAGCCTTTGTTCCTTTCAACATGGTAAGCGCTGTGATGATAAGGCTGTTTGTCTCGTCTCGTTGGATGGAATCAAAGTCAATATCATCGTAGTTCATGAGATAGCCTTTGTTCTTCAAACCCTGCACTTGTGGATTGTCGCATGATGCGCCAATGTTCTGTGCTAATTTGTAATCACAAGCATCCATAGCTACCTCCTTCCTTAAAGTGCTACCTGTACGAGTTCATCCTCACCGATGAGAGTACCAAAATCACCTGCAGAGAAGATGAAGTTCTTGCGGCTCTCATGATTGAAGCCTACGTCCAATGTCGCAAACATACCATCATCAGAAGTTCCGGCGAAAAGGTTCTTCGGATTGGCGAGAAGAGCACGATGAGGCAGATTGTACTTCTTACCATCATCCTCGTACTTCTTAATCATTCTGTCCCAAATATCAAGAACGAACACTTTCTGACCATCATACTCAGATACCTGAATACCATTCATCAGAGTCTTAGTGTCAAGCTGATACTTTGTGCGCTCGTAGATGTCGGAACGGAGAGCCTTGAAAAGTGAGTTCGTCATAAAGATTGCGTGATCATCATCAAAGATACGACCATCGGCATCTACCAGAAGGTTATCAATGATACTGATTGCTGCACCTTTCTCACGGATAGCTGCCTTCTGCTCTGTATATGTAGCTTTTGCATTAGCCGCAATCTCAGTCTTCTGATTAGCGTTGGATGCGATGATAGCTTCAAGACGTTTCCAAAGACCATCACATGTATTGAATAACTTGACGTCTACACCACTTGTGATGATACCACCATCAGATTCAGCCACATTCTTTGCGTTCTTATCGCTAAACCATGCCAAACGCCAAAACATCTGGTTGATAGCCTTCTGCAAAAGAGGAATGAGGAATTTGTCCCAATATGGAGTGTCCTGCAAGTCGCCACGTTCTGTACCTGGCTTCATGCCGTACTTAGCAAGTGTATTGGTAAGTTCTTTGTAGCAGAAGTGCTTTGGAATACGCCAATCGCCAAGCTCCCATGTCTTCTCAAAGCCCTTAATCTTTACTTCGCTGTATGTAGGGTCACAGCCTGAACCCGACTCACCAACATCCTCGATTGAGTCGATATAACCCAATTTCTTGCCATTCTCTACACCTTTTACAACTGTGAGAACCTGCTCAAGGTCTGGGTCGTCGAAAGATGATGTGAAAAGCAACTCATTGAGGTCGCGTATCGCACCATTATCAACGGTAAATGCACTGAAATCAATTAATTGTGCCATAATTCTTCTAATAATTTAAATATTCAACAATGATTACTTCTTAGCGTTACGCTTTGCTTCCTGCTCAGCTTTCTTCTTTGCAAGAAGCTGCTGGGTCTTAGACAAGCCCTTGTTGTCACCACCTTCGCCATGAGCAACAAACTGACGGTTGCCGGTATGATAGGTTGATTGCATCTTGCAAACGGTATCAAGCCAAACTTTACCACCTGCCCTTGCCACAACGTCAAGGATAGCGGTTTCCTCATCTGTCTTCTGTGACTTAGTGAGGTCTTCTTTCTCAGCCTTCAGCGACTCATTATCTGCCTTCAAGGTCTCATTCTCACTCTTCAAACTTTCGTTCTCAGCCTTCAAAGCCTCGTTTGTGGCAGTCAGTTCATCAACTTTAGCCTGCAAAGCAGCAACGTCATCATCAGCCTTATCCTCGTTGTCGTTATCGTCACCCTCGTTGTCTGCTGGGGTGATAGAGCTGATAACTTCGTCTTCAACAACGATGACGGTACCATCGTCAAGGGTGTAAGTGCCGTTAGGATAAGCCTTATCACCTACCTGAGGGTCACCATCTTCTCTTTCGACCGTAAACTCTGTTCCGTCTGCAGCTGTAATCTTCTGATCAAGCGGAACCTGAACATCTTCAATCTTGGCAACACCTGCCAAAGCGAGTAAGCGCTTTACGAGCTTGTTCTCAATTGTAATTTTCTCTTGTGCCATTTTTTTATGAAATTTATTTGTTTTTTTACTTGCCGTATTTGGTGCAATAGTGTCTGTAATGAAACCTAGCTCCTTGGCTTTATCCATGTCAATGAACTTGTCTTCGTTCATGATGGCTTGCAACTCACCTCTGTCTGCTCCTGTTCGCTCTACATAGACATCAAGGATTCTGTTCTGCTCTTCGATGAGTGAAGTCTCTTGTGCAGTAAGCTTTCCTTTCATTCTAGCAATCTCGTCAGCAGTCAAACGCTCTGCAGTATAAACATCAGGCCATTCAACCGCAGGATTGTGAATACACATTCTTGCGTTCTCGTAGGCGAATCGTCTCTCCTTTGGCGCAGCAAGCAAGACGATTGTAGCCATAGACGAGCAATTTCCTTCAATGGTAGCGGAAATCTGCTTGCCGGACTGACGTAATCTGTCATAGATAGCCCAACCTTCCAAGCAGTTGCCGCCCGGGCAATGGAGAAGGATATCAATGTTGTTATCTCCCTCTTCCATACTTTCCAAGAAATCTGTAATGTCTTTATAGCACACTCCGTCTGTACCGAGCCAATCTCTGTACATGACTTTTGTCTCTTCGTCGACAATTTCGTTGTAAATCTTTAATTGTGCCATTTGATTTTCATTTTTGTAATTCCTTGGCAAAGTTAAAAATAAATAAGGTATAAATGACCTAAAACCGTCATAAAGTAGTACAATTACGATTGTAGTAAAAGCATACAAAAAGTCGTTCTATCTATCACAGACTGAACGACTTACCAAAAACTTAGTTGAAAAATATATCTAAAAGTATATGAGTTTCTAAAACAAATATTTACCACTTTACCTAGATTTTGGTGATAAATGAATTTAAGATAAACTTACTTATCTTCTCCCTTGTTGATTTCCAAATTCATCAAGTCAAGCAGATTCTCTTGGCTATCTGCATCATAAGCAACATAATATACGCCATCCTGCTTTATACCTACATATATTTCATCTGCATTTCGTACCATTTCCTCCATGCTTTTACGTACAGATGAATCTCCTTTAGGAAATCTAGCAGGTGGAGGAGGTAACGGAGAAGGCTTAATAGGGTAACTCCAAACATTTACACCTTCATCCTTGCGTGTAAGGTTGATGCCGAATCTCGGAAATTCATTAACTGCCTGAACTCCTTCCGGCAACTTGTAGAACAACAAAGGTGCAGCATCCTTCATAACAACCTTCCATTTACTCCACCAATGCTTTTTCTGTTCTTTGATGTAGCAAAAGTTGATAGTACCATCGACTACCTTTTTAATCTTCTTAAAACGTTCTTTCATTTTCTTCTATTTCTTAAATATTCACCATAAATTTCATTTATCTCATCAAGTTCCAACATACTTATCTCATTACTGAATTGTTCTTGAATTTCCCATCTAGAATATCCGAACCTTACAGAATCTTCTTCTACGAACTCGTCAAACTGCCATAACAGAATAGACTACTCGCGACTACAAAACAAGGATACTTAGTCATATTTCTCATTTCTATAAAATTATAAACTCATCTTCGCCACGTCTAGAAACATAAGCAAAGATTTCTTCTTTTCTGAATACCTGCTGCTTTATGGTAAGTCCATGGTTTACGGCATGCTGCATTGCCCAATCATAGTTACTAGTCCATGATATACCATAATCCTTATACTTGGCATCATACGCACGATACAATAGGATAGGGTATGTGAGACTATCGAATGTTAACTTGTCTTCATTTGTCATAAACCAAGACTTTGCAGGTCTTGAACTGCTCATTAACTGCTTGAACTTATCTACATTGTCGTGACTTCCTGCAGCACACCATACGGTACGCATAACCTCCCAAAATCTAGGATTGGAAAGCAGGTGGCACTTCTTGAAAAAGATGTCTAGCATCTTTTCATTATCATATTCTACATCATGTGCGATAATAATCTGTTTAATAATCTTACTATCTCTTTCCAATTGCTTCTTGGTAAGATATGTTGGATTGCGATGTGTAAAGTCGTGTATCTCGTTATATGTCTTCATACTTATTCTGTTGGATTATGCTTTTTAATGAGTTCGAGATATATTTCAATCATGTGCTCATAATGGTTTCTTCTTTCAAGATAAGTAGTAGTAGTACTTACCTTTTTCTTACATAAATTAACATCATTCTGTGTTAACAGATACTTGTACATATAGAAATATACAACAAGTTCTTTATAAGTAAGTTCAGCATTGGTCCCACACAAAACTCCTTCAAGTCTTTTGTTGACTTCTTTCAACTTATCGTAATTGTTACTCAAAGAAGAAAGGCACTTATCCAATTCAATGCACTGCTTCTTTAAACGATAAACAAACACCCACATGATGATAAACGGCAAGAAAAATAGCGATGTATAGTAATCTCCATTTACCACATTTGCAGAACAACATCCTAACAGAAAGGATGCGCATAGCCACTCTGTATGAGAGCCGCACCAAGATAAAATCTTCTTCATATTGATATATTATTTATCAGTTTCTAATTTTGATACCTCGCTATTAAAGTACTTACGCATACCTTCGTAAATCTTCAACTGACGAGAAAGTTCTTTGTTCTTTCTGAGAAGCTCATCACGCTCGGCAACGACCTTCTTATAATCATCATTATTCAATTCTTTGATAGCCTTTTTGAATTGATTGATAACGTTATTGCAGAACACAAGTTTATCACTCTGCTCTTTCACCTTATTCTGTAGGCGATAAAGTTTGATTTGCATCTGTGAGTAATTTTGTAGTACTCGCAATACAACTCTCTCATAAGGAACGTCATTATTGTACTTTGTTTTTTCCATATTACAAATGTTGAATTTACCCTCCATTTTGGTATGTTTATTTAAGGAAGGCTGCTTCGTAAGAGGCAACATTCTCTGTTAGTTGAACATTCTTCTTGTTATAAAAGTCACGTTCTGCTCTCGCCTTACTAATCTGCACGAAACTTACTATTACAGAAATAGCAATTGTGAGAAGCACACATACCCAAGGGTGAGAGCAGACTATGTTATCTATATCTTTGCAGATATTGCGGACAATTATGACGTGAAACTTTAAGATGAATTTACAAGCATCCCATATTGTTACATGTCCCTTGATTTCTATATTAGCCATCGTAATCTTCTTTTTTGTGTTTACGGTAATTGTAAAATTTCTCATAAAAAGCACGCTGTGACTTGTACTTCTCCAAATTAGCCATGTATTCGGAGAGAGGATAAGAAAAAAGACCTTCTCTTTTCGCGATTTTCTCAAATTCCTTAAATCTCTTGTCATAGCCAAGAAGTTTTATTAAGTCTTTAGGATAACACCAAGCTATCTGCAATCGCTGTGGACTATCATCATCAGAAGAGAATCTGACACTACTAATATTATAATAACTCTTTACGTCAACAAGCCTCATGCGTTCTATTTCTGGCTGGTTTTCGCCCCTTCTCACATCTCTAAAGAAAACAAAAATCTCGTTCTTTCCACATGGCTCGTCAACGGGATGGAGAATACTGCTAATGCGTTCTTTCTCATCTTCTTTACTCTGCTTATAACCTTTCTTGTAACCCTCTACGAAAGCATCACGGCAGACCTTGGCAATAGTTTCGTTGCAATTGGTAATGCCTAAAGGGCACTTCCCACAAGCACGGCTTTTTTCGTTTGCCTTTAAAGCTAGTTTTTGTATATCCATAACTTTGATTTTTAAAGTGTTTATTATTTGCTACTACAAAGGTACAAAATAATTATCAAATACGCAAATATTTGAATAATTATTTTATCAATTTTCCGGCTTTTCCATGTTTTGTGGATTTCCTTTGCTATAGTAGGTGCAGTCGTTATTGACCGTACCTCTAATTATCCAATACTCTTCATGAGGACATGTAAGACAAATAGGCTTGCCTTGCAAATCTATATGTTCGTGCTTCCATTGCCATGTAGCACATGCGCACTCACTGCAGATTTGATCAGGCTTACTTGCTTTTTCTCTTCTTGCCATCATCAACAACTTTGATAATCTTAGCGTATGGCTCAGACCCATATCGCAGCATTTCACTTGGATTCTCAGAATCTACCGTTATATAGGAACGCTCGTTTCCTGGACGTTCATTCCATAAGGCATGACGGAATACCCGATGCATATCCCAAAGAGTATCGGCAGTATTATCATAACTAATACCATAATATCTGAATTTATCGCAATTCCAACAAAGCTGGCGCAATTCATCGATATGTCGCTCTATTTCATGTCTGACGTCATGCCATTCCGGAGGAAGTGTTTTAAGCACCCCTTTAATACCATTCTCTTTCTTGTACTCTCGTTCCCAAGCATCAAGACAATCATTTTCCAACGAAATATTTAGTTGGCCGATAATCTGTCTGTCAGCCTTCTCGCAAGCATAAGAGAGTAATTGCAGCTGTCTTTCTGTTACTTCTATTTGAAACTTCTTCATACTAATATCGTTTTATTTATATCCACATTTTATAGTTTTGCACATTCCGCCTAAAAAGCAATGGCAATATCCAAGAAACCAAAAGCGGCACTTCTTGTTTTCTTTTCTCTTCATGAACTATATATGATTAAGCGAGTACGAAAGACTTCATAGAGGCTAAGTACACGGCTCTAAGGTTGATTTGAGATAAGAGTAAAAACCGCTCCTAGCTTATAAGTCTCCCATACTCGTATATTTAACTTACATACTCTAGTTTAGTGACAAACACATCATCAAGGTCTTCTAACTCATCAAACGTGATGTTAGGATTACCTGTCATACCAACAACGTACGCTACGGCATCTTCTTCTGATGAGAAATACTCTAATCCGTGCCCATCCACTTCTATAACGATGTTGTCATCCCCAAAGTACTTTTCTTCGGAATCGTTACTTTGAAACAAACCAAGTCCAAACTCCTCTGCTATCCAGTACAAAGAGCAATCATACTTTTCGGCTAGCTTCTCGAAAATCTCATTGCATGGAGACCAAGCTGTACTCGTTGACAAGCTTAATGTCAACTTCTCATCGTCGTAGGGGCAATTGTCAATTTTTTGAAGATTGAACTCCCCACGACAACTTATTTTCGCTGGATCCTCTACAAGCATTTTCTTTACGATATTGCCTAACCAATTTGAAGAATCAACATAAGAACCTTCTTCTTTACTATCAGGCTTGGCTTTCTGCAAAGCATCAAGCTCTTTGTGAAGGGCTCGTATCTGAGCACCTTCACCTTCAAAAACATAATCAGTTGTACACGTATTTGCCATAACTAATATATTTTTCGTCCTCTTTCTTTAAAAGGATTTGATTGGTAATAAAATTCCTCTTCTTTTTTATTATTTCTTTTAGCTAGTTGAGCAGCACATTCTTTATGATACTTCTCTTTTAGCCATTTCTTATTGTAATCCCACATTACTTTTCTCTTTTAAATGATTATTTGATTCCCCATTCTTTTTTATAGTTAAATGGTTCAGGGAATCCTTCAATAGGTTTCTCTGATATCAAAATCTGTGTGCCATGTGTAGCATTGCATCCCCAATATACACCTTCATTAGCATCATAAGCATCTTTTGTTATTGGACGCAGCGAATAAGTTTCTTGCAACCCATATCCTTGACATCCTTGCCCGGCAAATACGCCATCATTAAGAACGTCTATAGCATATTTATTTGCTATAACTGCTGCACTGTCATATCTAGAAGGGACAACAGCCACATAAGCCATACTTTGAAAACCTCGACCTTCTGTCAAATCGAAATTATATGCTATGGCAAAGTAACTCACCTTATCAAGAAACTCTTCCTCATACTTCCTGCATTCCTCTTTATTGAGGAACTCTTTGCCGTCTTTTGCAGTATAAACGGTCTTCTGTATTATCTTTTCTTCCATGTTACTATATATTTTAGTGTTTACTACGCTACCTCAAATCCTGCTCTTAGACAAGTGTCAATGGCACGTATGGCTATCCACACAGCCTTATCCGCTTCTCTGTCGCCAAGATTTTCTCTCAGTTCACACAACTTTTTCTTTGCTTCTGTTGCATTCATACTTTTCGTTATTTTATTGCCCGAAGGCGGTTAAACATCAAATCTTTCTGTCTTGATGGGTTATTATCTCACACTCATTTCCTCTATTATTCCAATAACCACATTCGTAACATTTTCTTCCATAGAAAGGGCAATGGTGATTTACTTGTGTTGCTACACTCATACCTACACCTCCATTCCTGAGTTAAGTCCTAGACCGAAGAGAAGGTGCTGCAAATCTGACACATTTTTTACGTCTGTTAACCAAACTATATTATCGTTTACAACTTTGTAAACAGAATATCTATTATTCTTTTCACATAGATGTAGATGATAGCTATCGTTTATGTAACCTTCTTTATCTTTCGCCCATCCATTCTTCTCTAGAATCTCTGGAGTGAGAGGAATTGGTAATATATCTCTGTCTGCAACAAAAGCTGTTTTTGTACTATTAGTTGAAATCAAAGCATAGCATATCTTGTTATGAAGAAAGTTTTCTTCAAAATTAACAATAGTATAAGTATTAGTTGCAAACTTTACCAAATCTCCTGGAATATATTCTAACTTTTCCATACGCTTTACTTCATTAAACAAAGTTCTTTCTAGCCCAAGCTTCAGCCTTTGGCTTAGTCTTGAACTTCTTATCTTTCACTTCATGCCAAACTCCATAAGGAGCGGTCTTATACTCGATGAGAAAAAGACCTTTCTCTATCTTTACGATTCTGTATTCATATACTACCATACGCTTATATTTTAAATTTATTATTTGCATTTTTATAGAGTTGGGAGCCTTAAGCTACCCAACTCATAAGTTCGTTTTCATTGAAATCATTCTCGACTTAATCTTGGCTCTCTTATTCCTTCAATATCCGAAATTGCATTTATTATATTATTTGCGACTTCTGTCGATTTATCCAAATCGTCTCCTATAAGTTCTATTTTTATTGACTGTCCGCCATTATTATTTCCTCCTCCGCCTCCTATTACAGTTGTAGAAACCGCCGATATATTTATTTGAGCAGGATAAGAAGATAGGATATTTCTAGTAATTTCAATATATTCGTTTAGAGATTTTTTTCTTCCTTCGCTTTTTTCTCTTAATTGAATTCTTATTTCTGCAGAATTTTCATCCGAACCCGATTTTACTCTCGATTGCATTCTGTCGAAATCTTCTCCTATTGCAGTTTCAATTTCTTTTTCCATTCTGCTAACAAATGTTTGAGTTTGAGCCGATTTTGTCCCAACGGGCATTTTTATATCTATTTTAAACTGTCCTTCGTCCGTAGACGGAAAGCCTTCTTTTCCGATAAATATTAATCCTAATATAATTATAATAAAAGCCGCCAATAGAGAAGGAATAAAAACTTTCATTTTATTTTTTATAGAATAATTTAAAATTTTTGAATAAATATTTTTTATTTTACCATGAAATTTTTCATTAAAGAAATTTTCTATCGGAATTAAAGCCGC